>Ga0129310_1000877_pt1 | contig 30979 bp, 19 predicted proteins | sample Go1ome_2_FD_94433 | JGI IMG/M metagenome (GOLD analysis project Ga0129310, IMG submission 94433) | Western lowland gorrila individual fecal microbial communities from Wisconsin, USA - Go1022A metagenome | ecosystem: Host-associated > Mammals > Digestive system > Large intestine > Fecal | place... | reverse complement strand
AGATACACTTGTCAATAATGCTAAAAAGGCATTGTCGGAAGCACAGGAGCGACTTAATGCCAGATGTGAGCAGATAAAGTCGCAGGTATTGGAAGTGAAAGCACAGGTCAAATCTACAGCAAAGAGCATAGTTGATGAAGCAAAGGTAAAGGGAAGAACTGCATTATACAGGGTGTCGGAGTTCTTAGGAATTAAGAAAAGGCTTCTTGATATCCGAGAGAATGTAAGAGGTGCAATCAAGACCACGGATAAGGATATAGCAAAAACAGCACTTCTTGCAAAAGGATTTCGTGAAGCCGGGCAGACAGCAGCCAATGCATTCCGTACTTTTGCAGATAAGCCGGAGGTGGGTTATTCACAGAAAGAGCAGAAACATCCCATTACAAAGGCAGTACTTGCTCCGATGAAAGCAGTGAAAAAGATGCTTGTATCAATGGAACTTCATTTGGATGCATCTATTGATAAGCTGGATAATCTGGCTATGAATGTGAAGCTTGATAAGGAAAAGCATATGGAGAATATGAAGAAGCAGGAGCAGACAGAGCCGGGGCGGGCTGAAGCAGAGCGAGTAGAAGCGGAGGTTGTATATTCACCGATGGTCGCTGAGCCGCAGGAGTATCAGTATAATGCAGATGCATTTGAGGCTAGAGGTGTGGATGAGGTGAAGCAGGAAGCGGCACATAAGGAAGCACCGAAGGTAAGAGAAGATAAAGCCAGATAGATGTAAGGGCGTGGGAGAGATTCTGCGTCCTTTTTTGTGTAGATGAACAGTACATATGTGCATGAACCTGTTTTGGAGGAGTAGATTGATAAGTTATAAGCAAAGGATACTATAGAAGACTCTCTGTTAATGCAAGCGAAAAGAGAAAAATTGCTAATCTCTTCTCGCTCATATTTGCTTGCATAGTTACTATACAACTATATCAAACTGAAGCATCATGCCACCAAAATTGTCAATAAAATAGGCATATTGCTTTGGATGAGTTGCTTTCAGTTTTTGATAACGATTGGATTCTGGAACTTCAAGGTGAACTCCGAACCCACAAAACATACAACCATTTCTTGTATAACCCATATTGTATAAATCTGGGATCTTAACATTATATTTTTCAATATATTCATTGATATCATCATCAGTCCAAAAAGAGAGTGGCTTACATTGGTTGTCTTTAAATTGATAAAAAACATTACAGCCATATTCAAGCCAGGCTTTTTCACGTTGGTAACTTTCGGATGCCAGGATTCCTAATATAACACATTTCATCCCTAATTCTTTTGCTTTACGGCGAAGAGGCTCCTTTTTTAGCTTGTCGCAACACTTATCAGAAATAGGTAATTCCATATATTTTTGATATTTCTTGAAGTTGCGCTCTATGTAATCAATAGAGTTTTGCTTGGTACGAGGAGTTTTTGCGTGTTGATATGTTCTGATGGCGTTTGAAACGCGTTTGGAGAACATAGGATACCCATAGTGTTCCACTACTTTTTTGAAATTCCACATTTCTCCCTTAGAATCTATAGGATAGACAATCATGATATTGGTATGATTTTCTTTGATTTCCCATTGGATGTGTTTTAAGGTTTCAGGATATTCGTTAGTGGTATTTGCAAATAAATGTAATATGTTAGGGTATAATTGTTTAGTAATATGAGATAACACTGTAGAGTCTTTTCCACCCGAATAAGATATGTAGCAGTGATCTTCTCCAAAAGTTCTAACAGCTTGATTAATAAGATACTTTGTCTGAATTATTTTGGCTTCAAGAGGCATAGAACGCAATGAAGCTAAAGTGTCACGTCGGTAAGTGAGATATTGAGTACGTTCTTCTCCACATTTCTTGCAGTATCTGGAATCACGACTATAACGCATGTTTTCATCGTACTCTTCATCACATTTTTTACAAACAAACATTGTTTTAATCCTCCTTTTCTGTTTTTGAACTAACAAATTCTTTGTATTTTTATTATAATACAAAATAATTGTTAGTCAAGAGCAGAAATACAAAATTTTATTGTAAAAAAAGCATAATTATAGTACAATAAAAAATTGGAAAGGTGGGCATTTCTATGGAAATTGGAAGCAGATTATCTGAATTAAGAAAGAAATATGGATACACACAAAAACAATTAGCAGAGGCTCTCAATTTGTCTCAACAAAGAGTGAGTAACATAGAAAGGAATACCACGGCACCAGATGTGGAATTTTTACATGGTGCAGCTGATTTATACAAGATTTCTTTAGATGAACTTATTGGTAGAAGAACACTTATCACTGAGGAAAGCAGCTATGAACAGCAGATATTAAATGTCGTTGAAACTATGGACGACACAAAAAAAGAGCTGAGTTTGCGTTTGTTAAACGAAGTGGCTCAACAAAGAGGTGATAAAGATGGCGAATAGTTATTTTAACGAAAATACGCTTGAGGAGTTAATTGAAGAAATTAAGTATGTCTACAAGTCCGATGACCGACCATGGGTTATAGGATATAGCGGTGGCAAGGATTCTACAACAGTAGTAGAACTTGTTTATAAGATGTTATTGGGATTAGATCCAGATGATAGACATAAAAATGTTTATATTGTATCTTCGGATACTCTAATTGAAAATCCACTTATAAAAATATATTTAAGTAAAATGAATGATTTGTTGGGGCAGGCAGCAGATAGAGATGGGCTACCAATAAAGTCGGCTATGGTTACACCTCCACCAAACAATTCGTTTTGGGCAAATGTAATTGGAAGAGGATTCCCTACACCTAGAATGAATGGAACATTCAGATGGTGTACAGATAGATTAAAAATAAATCCTAGTGGTGAATATATTCAAAGAGTTATTGATGAGGAAGGAAAAGAAGTAGTTGTTCTTCTTGGAGTCAGAAAAGCAGAAAGTATAGCTCGAAAGAGAAGAATTGAAGGCAGAGAGCTTGCAAATAGACTTCTTAACCGACATGAAACTATACAGGATGCATATGTTTATAATCCTATTGTAGAACTTACCACAGATGATGTATGGGATGTTTTACTTAGGTGTGATGGCGGAAGAACACCTTGGGGATCAGATAATAGCGAGTTGGTATCGCTTTATGCGGATGCAGATAGTGGAGAATGTCCTTTTGCTGGTATTCATGCAGGTGGTCAGACACAGAGCTGTGGTAATTCACGTTTTGGGTGTTGGGTGTGCACAGTTGTAAAAGAAGATAAGTCGTTAAATGGATTTATAAAGAGTGGACATAGAGAGTTGATACCACTTGCTGAATTTAGAAGTTGGCTTATGAGTATACGAGATAATGAAGAATATCGAGAAAAAAAAAGAAGAAATGGAACGGTATATCGTGATAAGCAAGGCAATATGGGATTCGGTCCATTTAACTGGAAAGCAAGAAAACTTATTCTTCGAAAGTTGTTAGAAACTCAACAGGTTATGGGATATGAACTTATAACATTAGATGAACTGAAAGCAATTGATGAAATCTGGGATCAAGAATTAGATTTATCCAGAAGAGTTTTAGTGGAATTATATGAGGAAATAACTGGAGAAAGGCTTCCTTGGTATGACTATAAAGAACCTTTGATTGATAATGAAACTGTTGTTGAATTAGAAAAGCTGGCTCAGAAAAATAATGTGCCAGAGGAATTAGTTCGCAATCTGTTATTATCGGTTTATCGAAATAAAAACTATTCAAATCAAAAAATACTTAGAGATGGAATAGATAGGCTATTGAATCAGCAATGGCTACATTATGAAATAATAGAGGAGATTGAAAATGAAAATCAATAAAGTAAAATTATATAATTTCAGCTCCTATGAGGGTAATAATGAATTTGATTTCGAGATAACAGATGCTGGAAAAAACATTGTACTCATTGGTGGAAAAAATGGAGCAGGCAAAACTTCTCTTTTTACTGCAATAAAAGTCGCTTTGTATGGACCATTAGCATATGGATATGTAGGCGTAAATAGTCATTACATTTCTAAAATTAAAGATTTAATCAATTCAAAAGCATTTCAACAGGAGGTTGTGGAATCGGAAGTACAGTTAACGCTACAACTTAAGATTGAGCGTGATATTAGAAATTATGTGATAACAAGAAAATGGGATTATACCAATCAAAAGCTTACAGAGGAATACACAGTAGCAAGGGATGGAAAGCTACTGAACGATCAAGAATTATCATATTTTGAGAACTATTTGCGTAGCATTATTCCTCCAGATCTGTTTGAGTTCTTTTTGTTTGACGGAGAAGAGGTTGGTAATATTTTCTCCACCAGTGCATACAACACATATGTTAGAAATGCAGTATTCACCATGTGCGGAATGGATGTGTTTGAAATTATCCGTAAATTCACACGTGGGTATGTAACAAAGAACAATTCTAATGATGACGATGAGGTCTATGGCACATATGAATCGGCAAAGCAGCAGATAGAAACATTAGAAACAGAAAAGGAAAAACTTGATGTCGAAGTAGGCAATTTGACAAAAGAACTAGAAAACATTGATATTCAACTTACTGAATTGGCGACTGCTTTTAAAAATGCAGGAGGAATTTCACGTAAGGAGAAAAAACAGTTAGAAGATGAGTATGCTCTAGCTGAAAAGGTAAAAACGGAATCACTTACAAATATTAAGTTGTTTGTGGAAGGGCTTATGCCATTTTATATACTGCGAGATTTTGCTGATCCTATTATGGCACAATTAGATTTTGAAGAAAAAGGTGAGATATTTTATTACGTTCAAAATAAGCTGAAACGAGATGCAATATCTGATTTACTAAAAGGTGATGTGTCCGATGCAAAAGTAGATCAGTTAATGGAGCATCTGTTGGATACATTTAGACCAAAAGGTTTCCGTGAAGACATGGAAATGATGTTTGATCTATCAAAGGAGGATATTGGTCGAGTAAATGGAATTGTATCGTCTTTGGATGATTTCGATGTATCAGCAATGGTTGATATGGTCAATAAAAGGAGGGCTGCTTCTGAAAGAACAGCAGAAATTAATAGAATTTTGAAAAACTCAATGAGCGAGGAGGACATTAATGAATTTGCTCAGAGAGAAAATGAAATTTTAAAGAAAAAAGATGACCTATCAAGTATACTGTATGATTCACAAAATAGATTAGAGGAAATTGATAGAGAATTGCAGATGCAAGAACAAACTAGAGATAAAGCTATGCATATTCTTAAATCAAATGCTCAGAATAGGCATGTGTACGAGCTAAGCTCCGGTATTTCTTCTATGATGGAACAGTTCTTAGAAGAGAAGACTGTGAGTATAAGAAGGAAACTAGAAAAGGCTATTGTTCAAAAACTGAAGTCAATTTATAGAAAGAATAATTTGATAACGCATATTGAAATTGGAAAGAATTTTGATTTCAATTTGTATCAAGATGAGGAATACAATGGCAAGGAACTTTTGACACTATATAAGAATTTGGGTAATTCGGAATTTACAAATCTTATTGGTACTAAAGGTGAAAAGCGACTAGTCAAAATATTGGAAGGTACGTCAATAAATGTGCTAAAAAATAAGTCTGAATCTGATTTTGGGCAGGAACCAATTCGATTGTATAAGAAGATTGAATTGGGGAGATTGTCAAAGGGAGAGCGTCAGATTTTTATCTTGGCATTATATTGGGCGATAATTGAGATATCAGGACAGAATATCCCGTTTATTATTGATACTCCGTATGCGAGAATTGATGCAAATCATAGGAGAGAAATCTCAGAGAAGTTCTTCCCTAATATTAGTGATCAGGTAATTATTCTGTCTACGGATGAAGAAATAAATGAGGAGTACTATAAGATAGTAAAACCTTATGTTTCTAAAGAGTATCTGTTAATCAATGACGAAAACGAAAACAGAACTACAATTAAGAATAATTACTTTTTTGAGGTGTAACCAATGATATTTAGATTAAAAACATCAAAGAGAACACAAGAAATCTTTGAGGAACTAGAAAATAGAACAAATTACAAACCATATACATTGGTAAAGCATGCAATAGCGTGGTCTATATTAGAAAAAACATCTGTTGCTGATTATAAGTCAGATTCAGATGGACTGGATTTGAATAGACAGACTATTACAGGTGATAACGATACATATTTCAAGGTGCTTATTGAACAGGTTGAAGGAAGATATTTAACTGATGAGGAATATTTCCCGCAGTATGTAAAGGCACATATTGATAGAGGCAGTCAACTATTATTGGATATGTACAATCATGCTGGAAATATGGATAAATATATTCTTCAGGTTTTAGGAGAGGGGGATACAGTTTGATTTATTTAGATAATAGTGCAACCTCTCCAGTTGATGAGGAAGTTAGAGATGCGATGCTTCCATATTTGAATGAGGAGTTTGGAAATCCATCAAGTAAATATTATTGCAAAGCAACTCATGCTAAGAATGCTGTCGAGGAAGCCAGAGAAAAGGTTGCAAGGTTGCTAGGTGCAAAGCCGGATGAGATTATTTTCACATCCGGAGCAACAGAAAGTACAAATTTTATTATAAAGGGATATTTGGATTATAGAAAGTTTTACGGAGATGGTAGAAATCATGTGATTACATCTCTTGTAGAACACAAGGCAACATTAAACACCTGTAAGTATTTGAATGGTGAATTATATTCAAACAATGATCCTACTACATCTTTATTTGGTGTAAGGAAAAAAGTAGATAGAGGATATGAAGCTTCATTTGTTGGAGTTACTCCAAATGGTGAGATTAGTGTTGAAGAAATCACTTCTGCAATTAAAGAAAATACAGCACTTGTATCAATGCTTTATGTGAATAACGAAATAGGGACGATAAGTGATGTTGAGTCAGTGGCGGAAATCTGTAATAAGAATAATATTGCACTTCATTCTGATTTAACACAGGCTTTGGGTAAGATAGAAATTGATGTCAAGAGAATGGGAATCGATTATGCTTCTTGTTCAGCACACAAAATATACGGACCGAAAGGAATAGGTGCTGCATTTATGAAGTCTGATGCTTATGGGATAGTGCCTATCACAGCATTTATGCATGGAGGAGAGCAGGAATTTGGATTCCGTGCAGGAACACATGCAGTTCATAATATTGTAGGTTTTGGCAAAGCGGCTGAAATAGCACTTAGAGATCTTAAGAAAAATGAAGCGCATATAAAAAGTTTGGATGATATGTTGATTGAAGGTATTTCTACTATTGAAGGTATTCATACAACTGTAGATATATCAAAGCGTTTACCTGGTATCGTTAGTTTGGTAGTGGACAAAACTGATTTTCATAATGAGAGATTTATTAAGAAGATTAGTGAAGAAGTGGCTTTATCGACAGGCTCAGCTTGTAGTGCAGGAGAACCATCTTATGTAATACAGGCACTTGGATTGGCAGATAAGGTTTCAAAAGTACTTAGAGTGTCTATAAACAAATATACAACAGTGAAAGATATAGAAGAATTTGTAGGCATACTTAAAGCTGAAATTTAGGAGGAATAAAACGTTATGGCATTAATGATGGATAACAAGCCAACTGAATATAAAGGTGAAGCGTTAGTATGGGAAAAACTGTCTTCATTATTGCCTAACGATATTGTTGTCTACAATCATCGAGAGGTGGTTGATGATCGTGAATTTGATTTCGCATTACTTATAAAAAATGTTGGAATTATGGTCATTGAAGTAAAAGGATGGCAGTCTCAGTACATCTTTGATGTGAAAGGTCCTGATGAAATTGTGATTCAAGGAGAAACCCAAATTTATGGTTCTCCAGAGAAACAGGCAAGAGGATATAGATTTGATTGGCTGAATTTTTTGAATGACCAGTTTGCAATAAGTCCTGTTGTATTATCAATGGTATGTTATCCGTTTATATCAGAAAAAGAATATAAGGATGTAAGGTTAGACATTGTATCATCTAGGGATTTTACTATTTTCTCGGATGACCTTAATTCAATAACTAAGCTAGGGCAGAAGATATCAAATGCATTTGTCAAGAAAAAGCCGTTAAACAGTACTCCGTTTGATGAAAAAGCAATGGCTATAGTAAGACAACATTTTGAACCATCATATAAGGCAAAGGATGATCAAATTATAGAGGTTTCGGATGCATATTCATTACTGAAGGTATTCAACAAAGAATTAACAGAAAAGGATTCAGATGAATTGATAGAAATGTATTTTGCCGGAACAAAGATTGTTGCATTTGTTAAGAATGAAATAGATTTACTATCCGTATGCAATAAGCTGGAAGCAGGATTGAATGCCAGAGGTATTATTTCTGATAAAGGAAATGTGAGATTGGCAGAAATACATGAAAGAAATGATTTTAGTGGTGTATCTGGCTCATATAGAATATTTAATTTTGAAATCTATACACATAATTTGGATTTAAAAAACGAAGAAATTATTGTAGAGGGACAATATACAGAACAACAAAAATTGATACTTGAAGATGTTGCAAATTCCACAAGCTGGAATTTTGATCAGTATAAGGTTGAACATGCAATGGGTGATAAAAATGTACTTGTTCAAGCAGGTGCGGGAACTGGTAAAACCTACTCAATGGTATCTCGTATTGCCTATTTGTGCATGAGTAGAAAACGATTTGTAAATAATCTTGTAGATGAGATTGCTATGGTAACTTTTACGAATGAAGCTGCTGATAATATGAAGTTAAGACTAAAGCAGTATTTTATGAATTGTTATATTCTTACTAAAAACAAAAAAGTGCTACATGAAATAGAGGCTGTAGACTTAATGCAGATTTCGACCATACATAAATTTGCAAAAGCTGTTTTGCAAAGCAGTGCTATGGAATATGGACTGGGTGCGGATTTTGCAATTTCCTCAAGTGAGTATGCGAAAGAGCAAGTATATGAGAAATATCTTAATAATTTTCTAGTTGAAAAGCAAAAAGAGGACGCAAATTTTGCCCAACAACTAAGAATGCCTGTTCATAAGTTCAGAAAGTTGTTAATGCATTTTTCACAGCAATTATATAATAAGAGTTATGGGATTAAAGAGCTTAAAGCAGAAAATCTGGGAACATTTGAAGCGTGGCCATTTTTTAATGATGTCATAATGAAGGTTATGATACCAGCAGAAAACGAATACGAAGAGCAGATATTCTCAAAAAATAAAATCGATCTGAAAGAAAGTATGCTATTACTGAACGATGCAGTAAATGGAGTATTTAAGGGAAAATGTAGTTTTAAATATAAGTACTTATTTATTGATGAGTTTCAGGATACTGATGATGTTCAGATTGATTCTTTCTTAAAGTTGCAAAATGTGATTAAAGATACAAAGCTGTTTGTAGTTGGCGACTTAAAGCAGAGTATTTACCGTTTTAGAGGTGCGACAATTAGTGCGTTTGATCTGATTAGAACAGATAAAGAAAAATGGGAAGAATTTTCACTTACCATAAATTATAGAACTGATAAGAGATTATTAGATAAATTTGATGCAGTATTTTCTAAAATGGGCTCAAAAGGGTATTTGCCATTTCATAAAGGAAAGGATTCGCTGACCAGTAGTGTTGAGACGTATCTATCGGAACATGAGTTAGTGACCAAATTAGAGTATGACAGCGATGAGCAGAGGATGGAACAGCTCTTTGCAGAAATCTCAAGGCAGAAAGATATTATAAAATATCTATCCAAGCATCATAAACTATCTTCTAAAGATATGATAATTGCCATTTTAGTAAGAGATAATTGGCAAATTCATAATATTTTGGAAGAAGCAAAGGTTCGAGGTGAGTTTATAGAAACTCAAGTAGGTGGAGATTTATATCAGCTTATGCCTGCTTTGGATTTGTATAAATTGGTAATTGCGATGCTTAACCCGAGAGATCCAGTGAATCTTTTTAATCTGATAGATTCAAATTATGTAGGAATCCAGTTAGATATACAAGGATTACATGGTTTAGGCATAGAGGAGCAAGTAAAAAAGTTAACAGATGTACTTAATCAGTATTTCACAACTGTGATGAACACAACATGGGAAAAGATAGTTATGGATACTAAGGTTCAACCAATTTTAATGCTGCTGAGGAGTATCTATGAAGGATGTCAGCCTTGGTATCAATATTCAGATACCGATAGTGAGCAAAGATTCTATAAAGCAAATTATGAATTGGTATTAGAGAAAATAATAAAAACATATAGCGTAGATTACTTAACTCTCAATGTGATAGAACACAGTATGCATATAAATATTATGACAAAGCAGGAAGAACTTGCACGAAATATCGAGGTTGAGACTGATGATATACGCGTTATTTGTACTACTGTTCATAAAGCAAAAGGATTGGAATATGGATGCGTAATTATGCCATATATGGGTATGGATATTGCATCAATGAAGAAAGCTGATTTAGATGTGTATGTAGAAAATGAAAAACTTGCATATGGAATTAGAATTGGAGATGAACCAAACAAGAAATATAATTCCAATTATGATGTATCGCAGGAACAAAATGAACGAGTTAACGAAGAAAGTCGAGTATTGTATGTAGCACTAACACGAGCTATTAGAAATGTTGTTTGGATGAAGGACATTAAATCAAAGAGCAAGATTTCGTGGCAGAATTTAATGGAGGTATAAAATGTCATTATCAATATATACTTACAGCAATCCATATGAAATAAATAATGAACCCTATTGGGATTCAATAAGAAACTGTGCTCATTTTTGCGTTTCGCAGACAATGGTAAATGGATTGTCAGCAGCATATGATGAATTGGATAATGGACAATTAGCAACAGTAGAAGAATTAGTAGAAGCATTATACCCAAGATGGTTTGATACAAAAACATACATTGAACAGTACACAATTTTAACTAATACACTAGATAAAGTGACGCCAAACATTGAACCTGATAGATGGAAAAAGATAAAACAATCTCTGCGATTCAATAAGAGTGCATTGTTGGATAGTATTCGACTGATGGCGGAAATGGGGCTGTTATTAAAAAATATAAAAATTAAAAAGATAACGGAAGAGCAAATGTATTTGGTTGCTGCTTATAATGCAATTCTGAGAGGAGAGAATGCCGAGATTTTTGCTTTAAAAAAGAATTTTTCGGAAAGTGAAATTGATAATGCTGTCAAAACAGCATTGGTGGCAAAAGATAAAAGGCGAGGTAAGGAAGGAAAATCTATAAAGAGTGTTGATTGTAATACTGTAGTTATTCATGGAATACATCAATTTACTCCAACAATTCTTTCAATGCTTGAAGAGGTTTCAAAATACAAGCGGGTCGTGTTGTTATTTAATTATCAACAGCAGTATAACGAGATATATCAAACATGGTTGGATGTTTATTCCTGTTTTGATTTGAATATAAAGAGCCAGTTCAATAACGAATTTAAGCCAACAACATTGCTACAGCCGAGCTACGAAGGAAATATGCTCGCAGATCAAGTTGGAAAATTAGCTAATGGAACACTCATTGAAAAAAGCAAGGATATAAATAATGTAAAGGTTGTAGAGTTTGATAATATTACAGAATTTTCAGCATATGTTGCACGAATATATGAGAAGGCTGCTAAAGATTTTCATGCAGATGAGCATAAGAATGGCTCAGTTCTTTCGTACATGAAGGAACAGTTTTATTCTGCCAATAATTCTGTAAATAATATATTGAAAGTCTATTTTCCAGAACAATTTGGGGAAAGACATTTCTTAGCGTATCCGATTGGTCATTTTTTCGTAGCTGTTACCAATATGTGGGACAGTGAAAATGGTGGTATTAGAATCGAGAATATGAATGATATTGCAGAATGCTTGTATTCAGGAGCTCTCTATGAAAAGAAAGTAGGATCATTAATTACTACCTTCAATCGGACAAGAAATTATTTCTCTAGGGCGACAAAGTTGGAAGGCGATAGCGAAACAGATGGCGTAATTGATTTGCTGAAAAAGCTAAAGAAACAAATATTCAAGCTTAATAAAGGTAAAATAGAGTATATCGAACAATTAGCGAAGTTATCATATTTCAATGTTGAATTAGATGAAATAGATGAGCTGATTGAAGCGCTTGAGGCACTTAATACTATTACAAAGATATTCTATGAAGATTTTGAAAATGAGAATAATAATTTTAAGCATTTTTATGAGAAATTAAAGGATTTTGTAGAAACACAAATTCTACCAACTGCAGATGCAGAATCTGAGTTTCGAGATATTTTACTGAGACTATTAGTTAGACTAGAAGAAGTTGAAAAAATCGAGACAACTAGCACATTTGATTGTTTAAAGGATACAATGGCATATTATCTAAAACAGGAAAGTCAGAAGGGGGAAAGTGCGAACTGGATCGTCAGAGATTTTCAGCAGATTGACGGAGATATATTGAAAAGTTCAACTCAGGATCCAGACATAATCTATCATTTTGCGTGTGTGTCCGATTCTGATATGAATGTAAAACGAGAAGATCAATTCCCGTGGCCATTGACTATAGAGTTTTTTGAAAGAGCATATGAACCATTAGATTGGAAATATCAGGTTTATGTGAAATCAAGAAAAGAATTTAAACATTTTAAAAGATATGCGCTGATTTATGGATTAGAGTTTAATAGATGTAAGTTTAAACTGAGTTTTATAAAAAACGATGATGATAAAGAAAATGAGCTGTATTATATTTTAAAGCTGTTAGGGGTTAAAACAGAAAAAAATATTCATGATACGACCGAGGTTCATGAGAAACAAAATATCACATTTGATTTGGGTAAAAATACAAATAATTTTGTGGATTTAGATGGATTTAGAAGACGCATATGTGGATATAGATTTGCATTAGAGTCATTAATAGAAAATGGTACTAAGTATCAAGATAGATTCCTGCAGACAAAATATCTAGAGATAATTTTGGCAAATAATGTGCGGCGTAAATTAGAAGGTCAAATTGCCACAGAGGCAATAATGAATGAGGCACTTGATGATTCAGCAGAACGCTTGAGACGATATTTTAGATTTTTAAACGAATCTGAGATAACAGATATCAAATCAAATGCTAAAAGTGCGATTATTCATCAAGCGTTGCAGGATGGTAAGATAAAACAGTTTCCAAAGGTAACAGATATTGATTCTGAAATGATGAGAAAGAAAGAAGAATTCATATACCTGCATTTGGAAAATGAAAATCAGGAGAATGTATTACTTGGCAAATTTAATGATTTGACGATGGCAGAAAAAAAACAGTTTTTACCGGATAATCTTAAAGATGCAAGTTACGACAAAGAAGCAAATATATGGTGTCAATGGTGTGCAGTAAGAGAGAAGTGTCTTGAAAACTACAAATCATTGGTTGAAATATAAGGGAGGTTAAGCTTTTGGAAAGAGGAATGTACATAAGATGTCCAATAGCAGAATTTGATGACCCAAGAAATTTTATCGTAGGTCGCATAATTCAAGTGGATGATTTTACAGAGAACGTAACAGTGGCATTTTTAGATCCATTTGGATTTAGAAATTATTATGAGAATATACCGGAGAAAGCAGAATTACCATATGATTATGTAAAGAGATGTACTTTGCATCGAGAATCTTATGTTATTTATAGAGAAAAAAGATATAAGATATTGTCAGCACTTAAGGCGGATGAATGGTATTACTACTACCTCAAAGAAGAATTTACAGATAAAGTTATAAAAGTTAGAGAAGACGTCATAGATGCACCATTTAATGGTGGCAGAATTTCGCCAGCGGAGCAACTTAGAAGTTATGAGTTTCAGAATCCTGCATGGTATTTTGGAAGAAATGTCGTAAGTAAAACTGTAAAAGTTCTTGATAATTCAGTATTTGGATTCAAAGAATTAGCAGGATGTAAGATATTTTTAAAAGAACACCAGCTCAGAACCATTATGCGTTGTTTACAAGAAAAAAACTGTAGAGTGATGTTAGCAGATGAAGTTGGTATGGGTAAAACTATTGAGGCTGCTTCTGTTTTAAAAGTATATACATTACATAATTCAAATAAGAGAGTTTTAATAGCAGTACCACGACCTCTTGTAGCACAGTGGAGAGCGGAATTACTTATTAAGTTTGAAATAATACCAGGAAATAACGTGAATGATAATTATGTTGAACTTATTGCGGAAGAAGATATTGAGAAATATATTAACACCCGTTGGGACTTTGTTATAGTGGATGAGGCTCATAAACTTTTAGCAAACAAAAGGTTATATACATATTTTCATTCGCTTAGTAAGCGTTCAGAGAATATTTTGTTGTTATCAGCCACTCCGGTTCAACAAAAGAAGGAAGCATATTTGGCGTTACTTCAACTTATTATGCCTGACAAATATGACCATTTTTCAATAGAAGATTTTCAAACTCTTGTAGAAAAACAAAAAAATATTACCAAGAGTACATACCTTGTATTACAGGATTTTGATGACTATATAGATAATATTGCTGATACTTTGGAAGATGGCGAGAATCCTTTAGAAAATGATGATTGTACCGATTTGTTTGATGATATACAAAATGGCCTTAGAAGAATTTCTAGACTTATTGAGGATGAAGGTTTCGATAAGGTTTTATCAGAAATAAATCTGGAGAGTGAAGACTATGGTAAGGGTGCAATACAAGAGGCTCTTCTGTATGTATGCGAGAATTATCAGCTTGAAAAAAATATTATCAGAAATAGACGTAGATATATGGAAGAGGAACTTCCACATAGAACAGTCAGAGAAATCGAATATGAGCTTAATCCAGATAAGAACACCTATGAGCATACAACATATGAAGCTATTGTTGATTGGATAAGCGGACAGGAAATTTCTGCACAAGATTTTGAAATACATTATATTCCGTTACTTACAGCATTTTTTAGCTCATCTTGGGCGTTTAATAAGGAGATTGAGCAGCAAAGAAAAAGCGGATTAGCTATTAATCAGGATGTAGAAGAAAATGCAAAGGAATGGCAAAGTGCAGAAGAATGGATGCTTGAAGAGCTTGATAATGTATTGGCAGAGCCATATAACTACTCAAGTAGAATACTTAGCATAGTTGATTTCATTGATCAGGAAATATATGAGGAAAAAGTAGTAGTATTTACAAACTATGCAGAAACCTTTGAAAAATATGGTCAAGTACTGGGAGCATATTTTGGAGAAGAAAAGATAGCTCTCTTTAACAAGAATATGAACGAAGAAGAATTGGAATTGAGTATTTATCGTTTCCAAAATGATGATGAATGCAAAATACTTCTTTGTGATGAGACTGGTGGCGAAGGTAGAAACCTTCAGGGAGCAGACTTTGTAATTCATATTGATTTGCCTTGGGATGCAAATGCCATTGAGCAAAGAATAGGTCGATTAGACAGATTAGGACGACCAGCAGATAAAGATGTATGTTCGGTTGTAATTTATGCAAAAGAAACTTTGGAAGAAGAATTATATAATTTCTGGAATAAAGGATTGAATATATTTACTCAGTCTTTAAGCGGATTGGAAATTATTATGAATGAAATCAATGAGAGCATTATTCATGCAGTAACAAGTGATTTCCGATATGGTATTTCTAATGCAATTAATGAGATTATAGAATCTTCACAACGAATGGAAAAAGAAGTGAGAGAGGAGCAGCACTTTGATTCGGCAGCGTTTATATATGCAACACTCAATCAAGAGCTAAAAAGACTTTTACACTACTACACATCCAATGAGAACGAATTGTTTGCCAATACAATGATGGGATGGGCAAGTCTTGCAGGATTAAAAGGTCAGTTTAATAAAAATGGTGTTGTGAGATTTAATGAAAATTCATTCTCTATAAAGTCAGCAGAAAACTCAATGTTGATACCACCGAATTGGATGGAATATGTAAATCGAACATCAAATGCCTTTTCAAGGAGGGTTAGGGAATTATACGAAGAAAGAACTGGAAATAAAACATCTACAGGCAGCAGGGAAATTGTAGGAACCTTTAATCGTGAACTTTCTATTGAAAATGATTATTTACACTTTTTTGCACCAGGGGATGAGGTCTTTGATTGCATTGTAGATAATGCAATGAATTCGTACAAAGGAACTTGTACAGCTTTTGCACTTGAAGCGGACTTCGATTGGCGAGGAATCATTTATACTTGGAATTTATACCCCAATGAGCAACTGTTGTTGGAAAATGGGATTCCTCTAACTGCGATAAGACAATATAAGAGTTATGTTTCTGCTGATCAAGTCATAACACCTATCAGTACACAAAAGTATGAGCATGTACCTACAGATAAGGTATTAAAACTTATTGATGCCGTTTCAAGAGAATCAACATCTGATATTAGAAGGTATGTAGTGCATCTAGGTAGAAGATCAGTAAAAACTGATGGACTACATATTAAAGAAAGATATGGTTGTTCCAATGTTGATTGGTTTAGACAAACTTATCCAGAGGACAAGTGGATAAATTTTGTTTCTGCATCAATGAAGATAGCCAAAAATCAAGTAAAGGAAAAAATGAAAGCTAGTAGCAATTTAAAGCAAGCAGCAGCTAGTATAGAACAGACGTTGAATGCAGAAGTTGCACAAGCTAAGTTTTTTGGTGTAGATGCAGGTGAAATTGAACAGAAAAAACAGGTTTATGAGACGGTGCTTGAAGCATTGAGGACAACTAGAGTAGAACTCGAGGCAGCAGCATTTGTAATGGTGAGGAAGACGCATGATTAAAGAGCAGATTCAAGAATGCATACAAAGAATTTTGGATAATGAACTAGGTGGGATAAGCACAAATAATTGTCCAAGAGGTGGAATAGAAAAATATAGATACATGACTGCATATAGGTTGTCTAAGTATGTGAATTTTTATAGAACACACAGAATATCGCTGGATGACTTTTTGATTTCGCTTAGAAATTATCTGCTTGTTTTTCAGACAGCTGTACGATTACCTATTGATATTGATATCACAGATAATAAATATGGACTCCGTATCGACTCAGAAGGTCTTTGTTATGCAACCTTAAATTTGCCAGAATATCTCAATGTAGATATTATCAAGCAAGGATTCATGGAAGATTATATAGAACCAAAAAAAGATGAAAGATATTTTCTTGGGGTTACACCTAATATATATCGTTTAACGGGGTTCCAGAGATTCAAATCAATACGTCAAAAACTTGCGGTTAATGGTGCACTTAATATGCCGGAAGGGTATACAGCATTAGTTTCTTTGCCAACAGGTGGAGGAAAGAGTTTAATTACACAAACTATGGCGTATCAAAAAAAGGATGGACTGACCATCACTGTTGTACCAACTGTATCATTAGCAATGGATCAAGTTAGAGTTGCAAAGGATAATATTAGAGTTGCATCCAAAGCAGAAATTGCTTGTTATTATAGCGATTTAGCAAGTGAAGAGAAGAGAAGCATTATAGATAGAATAAAAAACAGAAAGCTACGATTATTGTTTATTTCTCCGGAAGCACTTATTAAAAATGAAGTATTTAAACAAGTGATAGAGACTGCTAATGATGCTGGATATTTAAGAAATCTTATTATAGACGAAGCACATATTGTAATTGAATGGGGTAATTTTTTCCGAATTGATTATCAGTGTTTGGAACCTTGGCGTAACAATTTATACGAAAAAAATTCTAAATTGAAAACAGTGTTATTATCTGCAACGTACGAAAGAACAACAGTTAAGATTTTACAGAGTATGTTTGCTTCTGGAGATAAATGGATTGAAATAAGATGTGATGCATTAAGAAGAGAACCAAGATTTGAGTTGGTATCAGCAACTTCATATCGGGATAAGAATGAAAAAACAAAAGAATTATTACGATGTTTACCTCGACCAATGGTTGTATACGTAATGAGACCAGATCAAGCTGAAAAGGTTAAGGAAATGGCAGCCGACATAGGTATTACAAATGTTGAGACTTTTACTGGAAAAACGAAGTCTGATGAGCGTTCTAGAATTATAGAAGAGTGGTCAGAAAACAAGTTTGACATTATAATTGCAACTTCAGCATTTGGAGTTGGGGTTGATAAAAGTGATGTCAGAACAGTTTTACATTTATACGTACCAGATAATCCAAATGCATATTATCAGGAGTTGGGAAGAGGAGGACGAGACGGTCTTCCTTGTCTTAGTGTGATGTGTGTATATCCAGAAGAGGATTTGGAATCGGCATTTGTTATGACTGACAAAGTTCTTGGAAGTGAAAAAATTCTTGGACGATGGGAGAGTATGCTTAATAGCCATACTTCAACAAGAGGAATAGATTCATATACTTTGGATACATCTGTTAAGCCTAATTATAATAGTGTGGATTATGCGGAGGATACCAGTACTGTTGATCAAAAGTGGAATATCTATGTAATTCTTCTGTTAAGAAGATACAATTTAATTAAGATTTTAGATATGGTTGTAGATCCTCATACACAGGTATATTTTATCAGAATATCTATTTTGGATAAAAGATTGCTGCAGACCTCGGAGGATACAAAACTGTTGATAGAAGACGTTCGTACTAAAGAATGGAATAAGAATGAAAGAGATTTTAAGACCATGAGTCGTTCTGTTAAGCTTGGAAAGCGAATGTGTTGGTCAGAGATGTTCTTTAATTCTACATATAGTATGGTTTCAGAATATTGTGCTGGTTGCGACAATCATAAGAATATTGTTGAATCAGATCTAAATAGATTTGAGTTGGTAAAGAAAATTTCGGCTCCAACAAGAAAGTTTTCTGTTGAGTTGAATAATATGTTTGCTAGTTCTAATGAAGCTATTTTATTTGCGGATAGTGATAATACAGAGTTAATAGGAAATGTAATTAATAGAGGCTTTTCAACTGTAATTATAAATGATGATGATCAAAGCAGTTATTTTAATTTATTAAATAGTATTTCAGAATGGACAGATGTAAATTTGCTGGGAATGAATGAGTTTGTTCGGTTGGTTGAACATGGAGATTCTTATTTCTTTGCAGGAGATGCTGTTGTTTTGTATGGAAATAAAGACTCAGGCATATATAAGAAAATTAGTAGATTACGGAAAACATTACAAACCGGTGAAATACGATTATTGCATGTTTTCAAAGAAGATATTTTCTGTAATGAAATAGGTAAAAACGTTTCATCAATTGTTGATGGACCGGTACTTGAAGAATATTTAATAGAAAGGATGTAGAAATATGTTTGAAGATAGAATGAAAACATCTGCAATTCCGGAAAGGGTATATGCCCTTTGCCAAGCGATTAAAAGCAGAACAATGCAGGAAAGCGATTTACGAGAGTTGTTAGAACCATCGGATTTGGGTGGTTCAACAAAATATTTTGGAACGGTTCGTGATGCAGCAAAACAACTAGGGCTTATTTCTGTAAAAGAAGGTGATATATCATTGGCAGTAGATTCAAAGTGTGTATCATCATATGATTCAATGAGAGAATATATTGTAAGCAATATAGATACAATATCGGAAGGATTATTCTTTGATGTATCAAAAGAATATATATCGATGAATGAACAAGTGTTTAAGTTTAAAGGAGTGTCTGAAGCCGCGTTAGTAGAACATATGTCAAAAGTTATAGGAAAACCAGTGTATGAAGATGATATGAGAGCTTGGAGATTCTGGGCTACATATTTGGGACTTGGTAATCTTCATGATATGCTTTTATTGCCTAACATGTATACATATCTAAAAGCCGTTTTAGCAGTATGCAACATAAAAAAGGGTGAAGAGTACACATTTACTGATTTTGTGGCTGCAATAAAGCCGTATGCGGAAATAGGATTATCCGATATTGATGGAAATAAGAAAATCAATCTTGCTATGTCAAGCGGTTTACGAGCATTACATGATGAAGGAATTATTCAATTATCACACAAGCTTGATAGTGGTGATATGTGGTTCCTATATGAAGCAGAATTACATCCAATTAAATCAACAGTTACTCATGTAACAGTAAGGAGATAGCTTATGAATTCAGAAATTGCAAAAAGTAGAATAGGTGAAGTAATTCGTATTGATACTGTTACGAGTACACAAGCTGATTTCTTAGCTACTCATGTGCCTGTTCAAAATATTCATATAAGAAAAAAGTGGGATAGTAAAACAGACAAAATTATGTCTGAAGAGAAAGTTTTTAATAAATATGTCTTGAATACTGAAAATGAGCATCAGTTTATTATAGTGATAGGCTCAAGTGGTGCTGGAAAATCACACCTTATTAGATGGTTTGCGGCTAGATTAGAACAGGCGGCACCAGAAAATGAAGTAGTTCTTTTTGTTCGTAGAAGTGATAATAGTTTGAAAGGAACGATAAAGCAATTACTTGAATTGCCGGAAGTTGCCAATATACCGAATAAGGCTGTATATGACAGGCTGGTTCGAGCAACTTCAACGATTGACAATAAGAAGCTTAAAGATATGATATATCAAAACTTCATTGTTGAAATCAAGAACGATGAAAATGATGAGATTATAAGTAATAATGAAAAGAAGAGATTAGTTGAATTATTGCAATACGAACAGTTTCAACTAAATCTAATGAAAGAAGAAGGTGCTATCGATCGTATTTATCAAAAAGTAGCTGAAAATGAAACTGGTGATAGCAGAGATGTAATGGCGTTGTTTGAAACTTCAGATTTTGAAGTGGATGTTAATTTTTGCGATGATATGTTTACCAATGGTGCAGCTAAAAATGCCATGAAAATGGCAAATGCCATTCTTGCGGATGATGAAATGCCAGAAAGACTAGCTGATTATATGAATACTCTGGTAAATAAGGTTATTCAGACATGTGCTGGATTGGAACCAGGAGATTTTGAACAGGTCTTTGTGGAAATTAGAAAAGAGATTAAAAGACAGGGCAAAAATCTTACTCTATTGATTGAGGATGTTACAGCATTTACTGGTGTAAATGTTGCACTGCTAAATGTTTTGACTACTGAACATACTGGAATGTATGAAAGTCAAGAACTTTGTAGAATTTCCTCTATTGTAGGAACAACTGAAAAATATTTTAACGTAAACTTTATGGATAACCATAAGGATAGAGTTACACAATTCTTTGTTATTCCAAATGATGTGTTCGGTGAAGATCAGAATTCGCTGTATGAATTTGTTGGTAGATATCTAAATGCAATGTCTTTGCGTGGCGATATTTTAGATGACTGGGCGAAGAATGGTGCTTCTATGAAAGAGTATCCTATTCATAAAGGAGAGGAAAAATCTCTTTGGGATACAGTTGAAATTGCAAAGGGGAAGGAATTATCGTTATTCCCATTTACTAAAAAAGCAATTACGAATCTATATATGTGTATTTTGCAGCCGGATTATAGAACTCCTAGATATCTATTAAGAGATGTTATTGAGAGAGCTATGAGAAATTATCTATTCAAAAAGGAGAGTTTTCCTGAATTTGCAATTGAAAGGATTAATGATATTCCATTTGAGAGTCTATATGTAAGTACTTATATTCATCAGCAAGTTGAAGAAAGCCAAGCAGACAGAGTTGAAAGATTCATAAGAGTTTGGGGTAATGCATCAGATCTGGAGTATGAAGAAAGCGGTATAAAATATTTAGGTGGAATGCCAATTGGATTTTTTGATGATTTAGGAATTCCAACTTTTACAGGAAGAAAAGGTGATAAGCCGGTTAAATTATCTGTAGAATCAATAAAACAACTATCGAATAGTCCAAATATTACTCAACCACCAGAACCTATCGTATCGAAAGTTGATCCGGCAATGGCGGATTTTTTGCTTGGACAGAGAACATTACAAATTTGGATTGATGGTGGAGAACTAAATGTAGGTGCTACAACAAAAGACGTTGTTAATATTACAAAAGCCAGAGATGAAATAAATAAAAGATTCTTGATATCTGCAATTAATTGGCAGATAGAAGGCGTATCTTTGGATAATTTGAATCGTGTAAAAGCTACAAAGGACTTTATAGGATTTGAAAGACAGAAAAGAGCAGCTAAGAATGCATTGACAATTTTGTCAGCAGATAGAGAAACGCAAGGTGTATTAGAGGCGTTTTTGGCATATGTAACATTAGGAAATGGAAGCTGGAATTTTGATAATTCTGCTATGATGGTGTATCGAGTTCAGACATGGGTTGAAAAGTGGAAAAAAACAATCATTCAGACTGTAAATGTTTTTGATAATCAATCAGTAGATTATCAAGATTGTGCGATTGCTACTGAAATGATACGAGAGATAATGCAAGGAGTCTTTACAGGAACAAAAGTTGAAGGTATTCCAACAACAAATCTGATGGCTAAAAATCTGAAAAAAGCTGTACAAAATTCACATTGCACAGAATGGAATTCGCTTGTGAGTATGCTTTTGAATAATGATGAAAAAGTAAAAGATGTGATTACGCAGTATTACAATATTATTCAAGGTAACCTGAAGTCATCGCAAGTGTATATTAGAGCGACAGAATTTAATTCTGATGTACGCAAAGTTCAGAAGGCCAAGTTATTGATACCAGATGAACAAATTCTGTTAAATGATCCAATTCCACAACGTCGAGAAATCCGTGAGATATATGAAAAGATATATACGCGTATTCCAAAAGTTGCAGAAGCAGAAAAAGAAAAAGCAAATCGTTTACTGGAACAAATCGGTACATATTTTGATTATGAGGATATTGATGATGAAGATATAGAAGATTTGATTGATAAAATAAAGGACTTTTATGAGACTGCAAGCAATTCATTAGTTAATATTCATGGGAATATTCAGGCCCTAGATGGAATAAAAAAAGATGCTAAGACCATTTCGGTAGCTTTTGGCGAGGTGGAGAAGGGCATTGCTAGTACAGATGATTTAGATACATTGCTGATGTTCTCGAAAGATCCTTTGACGAAGCTTGAGCGTGTATTATCAATACTACAGACAGTACAAAAGGATATTGAATATGTTGCACGAGATGTTGAAAAAAGAAGAGGTAATATTTTTGTAGATAATGGTGGTGACTTGAGTACGAGATATGCGGAATCACGCAATAAGATTGAGTCAGATAGTAAGATTGTTATGGATTGGAAGGTGATGTAATGCTAGTAGATTTATTAGATCAGAGCATAATTGCTATGAAGGAAATATATGAATTAGAAAAATCTTCTAATGATGTACAGAAACAGGAAAAAAACGATAAGATTTTCTCTAATGTCGTAAGTGAGAATCATCTGATGGTTAATGCTGTTACAAACAGTATGTCTCAATTGGGATTTGTTATCTCGCAGGAAACTAGGGGGAGGGTTATTGGATTGCTTAAATCATCGAGCGATGCAGTATCGAGAGGATTGATACAAGAATCTACGGCTAATTATTTGCAAAAGGAAGTATTTACTATTAAGAAAGCAATACTTCAAGAATGGTTAGAATACTATCATAGAGTGGCAGACCAAAAGATAAATATGCTTCAGACTATAAAAGGTATTGCACCAGAGCGAGAAAAAGTAGATTATGCATCCAATAAAATTAAATTGGGTGCTTCTTGGGATTTTAAACAGGATAATCTGGATAAGATGGAAAAAGGTTTGCAGGAAGCAGACGAGATAATAAATAGTTTGGGTTTTGGAGAAGATGGTGCCGAAATTCTTGTTTTTCTCAAGAAAGTGGCATCTGGAAAAGCAAGTGTTCATGATTTAACCCCAGATATATTAAATTGGTTAATGGAGAACAACATGACATCTAAACTTGCAGTTAGTTTTAGATAAAGGTGGTAATGAATCGTATGGATTTAAATAGTACACATTCATGTGATTTTTCCTATCATAACATAACAAGAAGTCAGATCTCGATTGATAAATACAATGGCGAGAGTAAGCGGATTAATATACCGGAAAAGATTTCAGGACAGGAAGTAGTAGAAATAGGAGAAAAAGCATTCTCGAATAATTTAATAATTGAGCATATACAATTACCTGATTCAATATTAAGAATCAACGATTTTGCTTTTTTTGGATGTCGTAATTTAAGAAAAGTAAAATTTGGATTAGGTATTAGAAAAATTGGCGATAATGCATTTGCTGAGTGTGAGTCACTGCAAGACATACAGATTCGTTCGGAAATGGATTGTATCGGTGCTAATGCATTTACATTATCAAGTATTGAATCTGTTGAAATAAACACTATAGAGGATTTACGAGAAGAAAGTTTTTCTCTGTGTAGTAGGTTAACATCTTTTTCGGTGAAAAAAGTTGATCGAATACCTGAAAATTGTTTTTTGCATGATATATATTTGTCGAGTGTAAGGATGGAATGTAAGACCGAAGTTGCTGATAGTGCATTTGTAGATTGTAGAAGATTATCTGATATAGAGTATGGTCAATGGGACTTTTCAGATACTGAAGATATATATATTTCCGATGCACCAATGCGTAAAATGAGGAGACCATTTTTTAGGATTAAAGTGATACTTAAGAATGAACCAAGATTGGAGAGTGAGATTGTAATGGAGAAAGCGAAAAGATTATATGAGTATATTGCAGAACACTCTGACCTACAGAAGGAAATTTCTAATATTTTGCCAGATGATATTGTAAGCAATATTTTGAATGGCTCACTACCGGTGTTTCCGCATGAAGATCTTGGTATAATAGTAGATGAGAATGAACTTATTCATTATATGAATCATGCAGTATTATATAAAGAAGTTGGTGATGGAAAGTATATATCTATTAAAGGAAAACTGTACCTGTTTTCTAACAAAATTGGATTTTATGGTGGAAGTGATACATGTGAGATTCTGTTGGACGATATTGCGGCAATAATGGAATTTGAAGGAAGCCCAATAATATTAGAAGTACTGACTAATGGTGAGAACCTATACATATCGACACCAAATACGGAAGTATTATTTAAAGTATTGCATACTATTGAATCTTCAAAAAGTGAAGATGATATGAAATATATGAAAATAGAGACTACTATTGAAGAAATCATAGAAGGAGCAGACTTGGATTCATATATTTTTTATTTTGAAGACGTACAGCATAGTCAAATAAGCGAAGACATGGAAAAGCAAATTGGTATTCTTATAGAAAAGTTACACAAACTTAGTACCGCTCTGGAAAAATATCCAGATAAGATAGAGGGTACGCATAGATTTTCAACATACTATTTGCCAGAAACATTAAGGTTAATATTTGCACATCAGCAGTATTTAACGGCTGGTGTATCGAAGGAACAGATTGATAAAGTATATACTAAGGTTATGGAATCGATTGACACAGTAATAGCGGCAGTGGAGAGAAAAATTGATAGCATATATCAGGTCGCAACTATGGATACCATAGCAAAAGCGAATGCCTTGCAGAAAATAATGGGACAAGATGGATATGTTAAGGGCGAAGGCCCATTAAAACACTAATGCGTAAATTGAAAGGAGACCAGCTATGGAAAATCAAACAAAAACAACACTTACATTAAATCCGGAAGAAGAGAAACAGTCAAATATCTTACTAGAGGGCACTCCTGTGAGGCAGACAGTTCAACCTATTGTACAGACACAGACTGAATATAATGCTGGATCTATTGATGAAAGTATGCTTAGTAATGATGAAAAGGAAATGGTAGCACAGTTCGCAAATGAGATTGACATTTCAAATGCCAAGCAGGTTATTCAGTATGGTTCCAGTGCACAGAAAAGTATTTCAGATTTTTCTGTAAATATTTTAGGAAAAGTAAAAACTAGCGAACTGGGAGATGTAGGAGATGCGTTAAAAGAACTTACTGTTGCCTTGGATGCAACCACAGAGCCTGAAAAGAAAGGAATTCTTGGAATATTCCAAAAAGCTAAAAGGGGCGTAGATTCTATTAAGGCTAATTATGCAAAGGCAGAAACAAATGTTTCAAGAATTGAAAAGGATTTAGAAAAGCATCAAGTAGTTTTGACACAAGATGTTGAAATGTTTGAGCAAATGTATGATCTGAATTTACAGTATTATCGAGAATTGACCATGTATATTATTGCTGGCAAAAAGGCATTGGATAAGGCAAGAGGAGAACAACTTGAAGCGTTGAAGGTAAAAGCTGAAACATCACAAATGCAAGAAGATGTTGAAAACTACAATAAGTATGTTAATTTATGCAATCGCTTTGAAAAGAAGCTACATGATTTAGAGCTTACTAGAGTAATCGCAATGCAGGTTGCACCTCAAATTAGGTTGTTACAAGATAATGATCAAGAAATGTTGGAAAAGATACAATCATCTCTGGTTAACACAATTCCACTATGGAGACATCAAATGGTTTTGGCACTTGGTATTGAACATACTCAGAGAGCATTGTCTGCTCAAAATATGATAACTGAAAAAACGAATGAGTTATTGACTAGAAATGCTGAAACTCTCAAAATGGCAACGGTTGAAACTGCAAAAGAAGCAGAACGCTCAGTTGTGGATATAGCAACATTAAAGAGATGCAACCAGCAGCTTATTTCTTCGATATCAGAGGTTGTAAAAATTCATGAGCAAGGAGCAAAGAGACGCCAGGATGCAGAGACAGAACTTGTAAAAGTAGAACAAGAACTTAAGCAGGCTCTTCTGGAGGCTGGAAGTAAGTAAACAGGGAGTGACTGAAGATGAAAAGAAAAATAAAAATCACATTCAATGCTCCGGTTGTACTAGGCTTTGCGGCAATTTGTTTTATTGCAACATTATTGAATTATCTTACCAATGGCAAGAGTAATCAGATGATATTTATGACATATCATTCGTCTTTAATGTCACCACTTACATATTTACGTTTATTTACACATGTATTTGGACATGATGGGTGGCAGCACTTTATAGGGAATATGGCATATATCTTATTGTTAGGTCCTATGCTTGAGGAAAAACATGGACCAATGAAAATTATAGAGGTAATAGCAGTTACTGCTCTGGTGACGGGCGTTATTAATTATGTTTTCTTTTGGAATACGGCATTATGTGGTGCTAGCGGTGTTGTATTTGCATTTATTTTAATGGCTTCATTTACTAGCTTTCGAGAAGGAGAGATACCAATTACTTTTATACTTGTTGCTGCGATTTATTTAGGACAGCAGATTTATGATGGAGTTGTTCTCGATGATAACATTTCCAATATGGCACATGTAGTTGGTGGTATTGTAGGTGGAATCTTAGGATTTTCACTTAATAAGAAAGCAAAGTATGGCATTTAGAAAGAAGGTGTGAGATGTGAGGATAGTAAACAATTATGAGTATAATTCTATTGAATTATACTTTGATGGAAAACCAGATGAAATGACAAGAGAGACACTTAAAATGTTTAAATGGCGATGGAATCCTAAGAAATTTTGTTGGTATAACAAGAATACAGCAGAGAATAAGGCTTTGGCTGAATCATTGAATAAAAGCACTGATGAAATGAAGGATAAGAATATTCCGGAATCATATTCAGAAAAATATGAGAAGAAAGAAGCAGAGCCATCAATGGATATTAAGGCGTTCGTTGATAGTTTATTTAATCCAGGTGAGGAAGAAGAAAAAAGAACATTGAAAGTTACAGCACAGGTGGATAAGAAATCGAAAAAGATATCAAAAAAGATTATTGATATAGATGATGACAATTTTGAACTAGACTTATAGTTGAGGCTTTGAATGAAGAAAAAATATTTATCATAACCTTTCTGTGTATGATTGCATTTGCAGCAATGATTGTCAACGGTAAGATTAATAGGTGAGCTGATATGACAGATAATGTTTTGGAAGATAATTCTATTTCAAAGTATGCTGATAAAGCAACCGTACCAATAAATGGGAATAAACCGTTTTGGTCAGCAGAGGAATATACGACAGAATAGTTTGAAGATTATAGTGAATTAGATGAAATAGAAGCAATGAATTGTGAAGCAGAGCAGTTTGTTTTAATGTTCAGCCGAATATAGAAATTGATTATGCTATTGGAAATAGCAAAAAGAAAGTAGGTGGATTAATGGCTAAAACTGCAGATGGTTATTCAGAGTATATAGAAGCATTAAATACAGAATTATCAATGGGTGAGGAGTTGAAACCGGATTCAATATATGATGCTTTTTGCAAATTTGTAAGTAATAAACAGTTGCTTAAACAGGTAATAGAAAACGGTGGATTTAGGTTTGAATATATACAATTTATAAATTTAATGAGAGATACATTATGGGAAGACGGTATAAATCTTATTATAGAGTTATATAGAAATGCTAAACAGAAAGATCGTTTAAAAGCTATAGCATGGTTAAATGAATGTATTCAAGATTTTACTGATGCAGGAGAAAAGTGGACACAAAAAGCTAGAAGTGCATATGAACCACATGGGGAAGGGCAGCAACGACCAGATATTGACCTTAGCAATATGATGGAATATATTGGAGGAGTAATTGAAGGGGTTATTAAATCGTATATTCGATTTGTAAGAGGGTGCATATTTATTGAAAACGGTAAAGATATAAAAAATTTGAAATTGGGCGTAATGGTTCAAAACTTAATAGATAAATTTGAAATATTTAAAGCGGTATATTGCGATATGCTCGCAGGAGAAAAATTATCTGATTGGAGAAATGTAGCTAATCATGAAAAATATTCTTTACAAGCAGATGATAATGTAAAGTTAATTTTTGGTACTGAAGAGAATGAAAGAAAAAAATTTTTTTCTATGCAGATTATATGGTTTATTGCTAAACAAATAGATGTATTGGCATATATGAATAAGATTGCTGTAGAGATGATAAAAATAGACGAGATAGAAAACATTGGTGATAGTTTGCATACTAAAAGGAAGAATACTTTTAAGCAGAGGGACGATCAGATTGCGGCAATAACAGAATTGGCTGTAAATAGCGGAATGAGATTAATTAATATTGATTTTGAACAAAATATAGTGATTTTAATAGAGTTTGAATTAAAAAAAGAGTTGCTTGCTGATTTCCTGTACAAAATGAAGTTCATTTTTAAGGAAATTAATATGGAGATTATTATTAAGAAGGGGAACAAGGTTCATTATACAACAAAGTTGTTAGATGAGACGGGAAAAATTATGGTATGGAAAGTATAGCATAGTTAAGATAAAGTGATAAATTGGAAAAAGAGGCTAAAGACTAGGCTGTTAAACAAAAATTAGATGGATAGACAAAATTGAAAAACATATATGTGAATCAATACGAATAAATATGAGTGGATATGACTTGACAAATAAAAAAATTTATATTATCATTTAGGACAAGAATCGGACGAGATGGAAAGTCTCATGGTAAATGCTGTGGGAATAAAAGATATCAGGACGGTGTACGTAAATCGAATATTAGAGAAAGACTGTATTAATCTGTAGAGTTATTGCAATATTCTATAGGTGTAATTTACTTTCAATTAAATTCTGTTGGTATATTGTATAATGATATAAATGAGACCTTTCATCGATGTGATGTAAGGTCTTTTTCTATGTCCGAAAATATGTATCAAGGAGGACATTTGTATGTCAACAGAAATAATGAGTGAAAATTTTGCAACTGAAGTAGGGACGGATTTGATTGATGTATCGCACATGTATGAGTCGTTGCGTTACAATGATTATTCTGTCGAAAATGGACTTGGGGAGATTGTTGATAATGCAGTCGAAGCAGGTGCAAGAGAGATTAGAATTGATTTTGAAAAGAAAACAGTAAAGCTGGGGAAAAGACAGAGTGAAGAAATAGTAAGTATCACAGTAGCAGATAACGGTGTAGGAATGGGAGAAGACATCATTTCTAAATGTTTAAAACTTGGTTGTTCAATGCGTGAACATAAAAATGGACGTTTGGGCATCGGAAAATTTGGTGTAGGTATGACTTTAGGGGGAATATCACTTGCCAGAAAAATTGAGGTGTATTCAAGAGATGATGAGAGTAAAGATTTTCTCTATACATATATTGATCTGGATGAAATAAAAGCTGGAAAGACAATAATATCAACACCTATTAAGAAAGAAATTCCGGATGCATATAAGGATTTTTATGAAGAAAATACAGGAACACTTGTTGTTTTATCAAACTGTGATCGTATGGATGGAACGGGAAGAAGAATTGATTCAAACGAGTTCAATGGTCTTATAGCTAATTATCTTGGAAGAACTTATAGGAAATTTATTGAAACAGGGTTGAAGATATATCTTGATAATCGAATTGTGTATTTGCATGATCCTCTTTATATGGCAGGACCAACGCAGTTTGATACCAAGGAAACTCAAGATCCAAAAGCGCAGTTGTATAGTGAATACGCATTTGATTGGGATATTCCTGGTAGGCCGGGTGAGAAGGCAACAATTCGAATTAAGTTATCATTGCTTCCGCTTGAATGGCGTGCCAACATCGGGGATGGTGGAAATAATGAAGCAAAGAAGAGAAAAATAGATCAAAATGAGGGCGTATCAATTTTAAGAGCTAACCGAGAAGTGTTGTACGATAAAATTCCTTATTTAATTGGACAAAAACGTGGACAGTTTTCATATCAGGATAATGACAGATGGTGGGGATGTGAGATTTCATTTCCGCCAGAGTTGGATGAATGCTTTCAGGTTAGATATATCAAGAGAGGTGCAGAGCCAATTGGTGCATTGAAAGATAGATTAAAATCTGAATTGACAGGAGCGATTACGTCTTTAAGAAAACGTATCAAAGAAGATCGTGCAATAGAAAAGGCAAAACAAAACCAAGTTAAAAACCACTTTGATAATGTGGCAGATATCATGACAGATTTAGACGATGTCCTTCCTATGAATCAAACAAAAAATAATATGACGCAAGAGGAAGAAGCTGCCAGAATTGAAAAGATTTTAGACGAAACAGCAGGAAGTACTGGGGAAACAGAGGCTGAAAGAGCTGCACGTAAGGAAGCTATCAACAATAGAATGTATTCTATTTTAACGGTTTCATACCCTGCTTCAGTACTTTTTGAGACTGAAACACTGCTGGGAGATAAGATGGTTATTAAATTAAATACAAATCACGCATATTATCAAAAAGTAATAGAACCTTTGTGTGGTGAGGCACTTAAAGTAGATT
>Ga0129310_1000876_pt1 | contig 30991 bp, 36 predicted proteins | sample Go1ome_2_FD_94433 | JGI IMG/M metagenome (GOLD analysis project Ga0129310, IMG submission 94433) | Western lowland gorrila individual fecal microbial communities from Wisconsin, USA - Go1022A metagenome | ecosystem: Host-associated > Mammals > Digestive system > Large intestine > Fecal | place... | reverse complement strand
TGGTGGAGATGGGGGGAACCGATTTCAGCTTCCAAATACATTTCTCACTTTTCCGGCAAGTGCCTATAAAACCGCATTGCAAAGCCAAACGTTGAACTTTTAAAAAGCTTGCATTCCAACCTCAAAAATCCTCTTTTCCGAGTTATTCGGGGATTTTTCGGGGATTTCGGGGGAAGCTAACTGCGCTCAATCTGGAGCAATTTTATCGAGGATAGCGACGGCGCGTTCTTCCTCGCGGGGGTAAAGGTGGCTGTAGGTGTTCCAGGTCATCTGCACGTCGGAGTGCCCGAGCCTGCGCGCGATCTCCTGTATGTTTATTCCCTCGTTGACAAGCAAAGAAGCATGAGTGTGCCGGAAGTCGTGAATGCGTATGTGCGGCAGTCCTGCGGCTTTGGCAAATGCCTTGTTGTGGTTCTCGATTGATGTGTCACGCAGCGGAACTTCGCCCCCGCACACGCGGAATTCCTCGCTGAACAGTTTGTAGGCTTCCTGCTGACGGCGCTTGTGTTCGTTCAGTATCTTCATCAGCGGGGCAGGTATCTGCAGGTCGCGGTAGCTGGATTTGTTCTTCGGGGGTCCCTCAACGTCGCCGCCCCTGAGCTTCTGCGAAATGCTCCGGCGTATGTGCAGGATATTTCCGTCAATGTCCGACCATTTCAGCGCGTTTATCTCGCCTTTGCGGGCGCCGGTATAGAACGCAATACAAAAGAATACATAATAAGCCCAGTCCGTTGCGGTCTGGGCGCTTTTTTTCGCTTCGGCAATGTATGCACGGAACTGCTCCGACGTGTAGTAGTGCAGCTTATCCGCGGGCTTCTCGATGGTGTCGGGAGCCTTGAAGTTGCCGAGGGCGCTCAGCGGGTTCCGCACCAGGTATTCCATCTTGACTGCGTAATTCAGCATAGCCACGAACGCTGAGTATGCGTTCTGTTTCGTTGTAATGGAGAGCTTTTCGTCGGCGGCGATGTCGTTCTTCCACTTCGCGAGAACCGGCTGCGAGAGCCTGTCCAGGCGGTAATCTGCCATAGTCGGCATTACCCGGAGCCGCAGGTTCTTCATGGCGCTGTCGTGGGAGGTCTTGCGTGTTTCGTGGCTGTGGTAGACCTCGTACTCGTCGTAGAGCTGCTGGACGGTCATGCGTGAAACGGTCTGCTTCTTGTCCTTGTACTCGGCTATCAGGGACTGCTCCATCGCGTTGGCTTCCGCGAGGCCGTAGGCGGTGCGCTCGATCTGGTGAGCTTTGCCAGCTGCGTCGGTGTAGTTCACACGGACACGGTACTGTTGCAAGCCGTTCTTCTTGACTCCGGTTTTGTTTATTGGCATGATTTTTCTCCTTTCTATGGCGTTCCCCTGTCCGTATGGGCAGGGGACTTTTTGTTATATGAGTTCTTTTATCTTCTTGATATCTCCAAAGAAATATACGTTGTGATTGATGTCAAAATAATCGCATTTGAGCGCTTTGAAATTAGACAGCCTGAGTCTACCACAAAGAGAACCGTTTTCAGTTATCAGGACAGAGTATATGCCATTTTCAACGCTGTATGTACATTCTGCGGAGGGCTTCGCGAAATGTATCTGCTCAATGGCTTCCTCGGCGAGATTTTTTGTTACTGGTAAAGTGTGCTCGGGCAATTCGATTTCGGGTATCTCTGGTTCAGAGAAATTCCCACCCCTCATTTTTACGGAAATGCGCCATTGCTCGGCGTCCGGATAGTCATTGAATTCTACTGTTTTGTCGTAATTCTGTCGTATGACGGCTTTGATTTCGTCTAATGATACATGAAAGAATTCCCGTCGCGGGTTCACCATGTTTACTTTCTTATCTTCGAACGCTCTATGAAGCGCGGCTTCCAGCTTAGGAGCGTCGTCTGTGAATATCATCGCATGGACGTCAAATCCGAACGGAACAGAAGCGTCGCCCAGCTCGTCAACTCTTTCCTGCGGATCCAGACGCCGGGTCATTCCTATCTTGTAGACGTCCTTACCGAAAGCACCTATATTCGAGATAACATAAACATATCCCGCTTTTTTGTTCGCCTCGCGATAATCCACGTCCTTGATAGCTTTTTCCGTGTCGGCGACCTTGCTTTCCAGCTCTTCTTTTTTCGCGAGAAGTTCCGGCGACTCCGGAGAGGCGGCAAGCTGTACGTTTATTTTAGCCAGGGCATTGAGATAATGCGTTTGTTCCTTTTCGATTTTCTTGCGTTCTTCTTCTATTTCCTTTTGCAGACGTGCTTCTTCACGGAGTCTGGCGCGTTCTTCCTTTTCGGCTTCCTTTTCTTTCTGCTTTAGCTGAGCGTACTCAAAGGCTAACGTCAGCTCGTCGATTTTTGCGGCGCGGTAAGCCGGCGATATTGATATGTTCATCATGCTGCCGAGCTTGCTTATTGCGTCGCAGGAAGCGTTTATGCGCTTGAGTGAAGCGTCGAAGTTGTTGTATTTCACTTTTTCAACAAGCTCGTCGCATTCCCCGTTGAACGCGCGGAGCAGCAGTTTCTGCATATCTGCGACCATTTTCTTCCCCTGGGCGGCGCTTCCGTTCACCGTCCAGTTCTGAGAGCCGAGTACAGCGCCGTTATTTTTTATCATAGTTTTCTGGAACTGACGTATTTCGTCCAGGCGCCGCTTGTACTGCTCTGATTTTGTAAAGCTGAACCTCGGCGTATACAGCCCGAAAGACTCAAGCATAAGCTCCTCGTCAAGCGCGGCGCTTTGCGATTTCTTATACTGTATCTCTGAATTGATCCCGCCAAGTACGCGACGGTTCTTGTCTATTTCCGATACTATGCCGGATACTTCGCTGCGCTTGATCTGGACTGTATTTTCAAGTTGCGCGATCTCGTCTTTCAGCCGCATTATTTCCTGTTGCTCCGGGGACAGCATTCTTTCCAGCTCTGCTACGCGTTCCTGGAGCTTTTTGTTTTCGTTTGCCTTGAATACGTCCATCAGTCCCATGATATAATTACCCTTTCTGTTTTTTATATCGACTTGACTACTTTCAGCACTTTTCCGACGACCCTCAGTCTGAGCACGTCCTTTCCCTCAAAGCGGCGGGTCTTGTATTCCGGATTGAATGAATGCAGCTCGATCCAGTCCTTGCCGTACTCGACCTTTTTCACCAGTCCCTCTTCGCCGTCCAGAAGCAGGACAGCTACAGAACCGCTGTCAACGCTTTCCTGTCTGCGTACTACTATGGTGTCGCCGTCCTCTATTTTCGGGTACATGCTGTCGCCCTTGACACGTATGCCGATCATGTCCGGCACGTCATAGGGATTATCTATTATCATTGGCAGATAGTCTACAATACTATCCTCTGCATATGCTCCGAAACCCGCTGAAACCGTTGCATATATCGGGATCATGTAAATCTTGTTGATTGGAACAATATCTCGTATATTTGAATGCTCTTTGCTATCGTCCTCCCAGCCCATCAGTGTGCTTGGAGTTGTTTTCAACGCTCTTGCAAGTGCGACGATAGTTGACTGGTTTATGTCAAGCAGGTCATTTTCCATTTTTGAAATGCTCGTTTTAGTTGAGTACCCGATTTCTTTTGCAAGCTCTTCCTGAGTTAAGCCCGCCTTTTGCCGCAGTTCTCGGATTCTCTCTCCTAATGTCATAATATTCGCCTCCTTGGATATCATTATAACACATTGTTTCTGTTATGTCAACAATGATTTACACGCGCGTTTCCAAAATGTAAACAAAAGATAGCATTAATTCTTGTGCAAAATAGAGAAACAAGCAGACTTGGGTTGACATTATGGAAACCTTGTGATATCATGTAAGAGTACCCGGAATGGCAACTTTGGAAGGAGGGATTATAGTGACAAACGGAAAGCTGCTGAAAGAGATCGCTAAAGCTAAGCAAATTACGCTTCAGGAGATTGCGGAGGCTCTGGGACTTACAAGACAGGGGCTGTCTAAGAAGATTGAGAACCGTTCGGAGTTCAGGGTAAGCGAGGTTGCAAAGATTTCTAAGCTGCTTGAACTATCCGAAAAGCAAAAAAGAGAGATTTTTTTTGCAATGTAAGTTGCTATAATGGCAACTTATGAACCCCAAAAAGAAGCTGAATCTTCGAGCGAACCGAAAAACTCGGTAGCAAATAGGCTATAATCTCGCTCCGATGATTCCTAATGTAATGGAGTGAACACAATGCCTGACAAGCTGATATTCAGAGTTCCTCGTCCGGTCAAGCCGAAGGACAAGCCACCTGTCGTGCGGATAACTCTTGAGGCTTATACAGCGCTTGAGGAGATATCTGCAAAAACGGGGCTTTCCAACTGCTTTGTCGCTTCGCAGATGATACTCTTCGCGGCAAAGAACACAGAAGTCAAAACTGAAAACGAATAGTAAAAGGAGGAAAACCAAACATGCCAACATCAAAAGTAACGGTACGCATACCGCAGATAACATCGCTGGAAACGGCGATAAGGCTCTACTATGAGCGCAGCGAACTTTCCACGCCGGATATCCGGGAGCTGTTCGGACCGCTCGCGAACGATACCGTTAGCAGGCTCAAGCGCAAGGCGCGGGAACTCATGAACGAGCGCGGGAAGCTTCCCGGAGACGCCACCCGCGTAAACACCGAGATAGCTTACGAAGCCTGGGGGCTGGACATCACCAAGCTGGAATACAGGCTGAACAAGCTGAGAACTCTGGGGGTGAGGACATGACAGAGGACAAGCAGGCAATCTGCAACGCGCTGCTCCCGGCGCTGAAGCTGACCAGAGCAGGCGCGGAAATTGAGGCGCTGCGCTATAGCAAGGAACGCGAAACCGTTACTATCGCTTATCCCGATGGTATCACGCCCGTGAATGTAGATCTCGACAGCGGGGCGGCGATGATACTGGACATCGTGAAAGCGCTGATGTGAGGTGAACAGCATGAAGATACTCAAACCAATAATCGGTACAAGCTTCCTGGCAGGACTTCTGGGCATGTTCTTGTCAATAGTTGCCCTGGAGAGCGGCAGACTTGACGGCGCTACATACTGGGTGCTAGTGTTCAGCTGCGGAATTCTGAGCGGCGGTTCTATCCTGGCGGCGAAGGTCGCGCATGACTACGAAGAAAGGAGGACAAGCCATGCCGTACAACAAAACGACGATAGACAAGGCAGACAGTGACCCGGTGAACTGCGGCACCTGCGCCTACAAGAACGACTGCCCGGCAGAGCACTCATACACAGAATGCACGCAGGAAAGCGGCTATCCTCTGTGGGCTTCGAGCCGTTTGAAGTCCAACTGGGCAAAGAAAAAGAAAAACCGCTCCTGAACGGCAATTCGGGAAGCGGCAAAGATAAGAATACAAGGTTATTATAGCCTAAAGAAAGGATTTTGTCAAGCTTATGAACTATAATCGTAGCATGACCGAATACGACGAGATAGTCGGCGCCGGTATATATATATCTGCTTCTTCCGGCTGGGCTTGAAAAGCTCCGCGAAGCGAATATCACCGCCGCCACTATGGCAACGGTGCTTAAAGCCGACTTTAGTCGTAGCGGCGCCGGTTATGACAAAATAAACGTTGCGGGATCGGCGCGCGGCATTAAGATAGATTTGGGTTGTATTTTCCCCGATATTGCAGACCGTGACCTGCTTGTAAAGTGGTCTGATGTAGCTAAGCTCATCAAGGACGATGATTTCTACACGCAGTACATACACCAATACAAGCGCGCCGAGAATCCTCCGGCAGCGGTAATCGATGAACACCCCGCAATTGACGCCAGACCCGAAGAGCCGTCCGAAGTACCGCAGAACGCTCCCGCGCTGTTTGATTACAGTGAGCTTCCCAAGAACGAAGCGGACGAGCTCCGCAAGATCGAGCAGGTCGTCAAGACCGAAACCGCAAGCTACTTCACTATACTCGGCGCCAATTTCAAGGCGGCGCAGGATCTCCTCGCAAACCACAGTGGCGGGACGTTCGAGCGCTGGTATACCGCGGTCGGATTTAAGCGCCAGACAGTTTACAGACTTATTCAGCGGTACGAGTTCATGTGTTCTCCCAAATTGGGAGAACACCGCACCGATGTATTCGAGGAGCTTCCGCTTTCGCTCTCCTGCGAGATCAGCAAGCCGAGCGCACCGCCGGAGCTAGTTGAGCAGGTGCTTTCAGGGGACATTACTTCCCACAAGGAGTATCAGAAGCTGAAACAGAAGCTTGAAAAAGCGGAAAGCCGCGAGAAAAAGCTACAGACCGACCTTGAGGTTTGCAGAACCAACCTCGGTAATGTCGAGCGTAACTTTGAAGAGCGCGAGAAGCTCCGCATAGAAGCAGGAAAGGAAAACACCGCGCTCCGCCTTAAAATTCAGGAGCTTGAGAACCGTCCCACCGAGGTAGTCACTGAAAAGCAGGAGGTTATCCCCGATGGGTACGTTTCCCCGGAGGAACACCGCGAAGCTCTGGACGAGCTGGAAAAGCGCAGTAAGAAGCTCTCTGACGAAATAATGCGGCTAAAGGCAAGCCAGAACGCCGAAAAGACAGGCAGGCTCGTTTCTCAGATAGAGGACCTTGACAAGCAGCTTCATGACCAGCAAAGCGAAACCAAAAAGGCGTGGGGCAAGGCCGCGCGCGGAATACGACGCCGAAACTAAGGGAATCGCGCTTGAGGAGGCACGACAGAAGAACGCCGAGCTTGAGAAACAGATAGCGGAGCTGAAATCCGCGGAAAGACCCGATGCCGAAACCGCGGAAAAGCTCTTCGCGCTGTATCAGCGGGAAGCCCGCGCCATACTGACCAGCTTCATTCTGTTCGCGAACGCTCCTGAAAACAAAGCGTACAAGCACAAGGCCGTCGAGGTTTTGGAAAGTTATCTGAAAACATTACAGGAGGACGGAAATAGCACATGAATCCGCCTATCCGCTGCCCCTATTGCAGCAGTATCGAAAATAACGGGCGCACCTGCTTCTGGTGCGGAAATCCCGTTACCGAATATGAAAGTGAGGAAAAAAATATGACCCTTGAAATCAAGTTTTCCGGAGTATCTCCGGAGCAGGCGCTGAGGCTCATCAAGGCCGCGTCCGATGTTCCCGCAGACGTACAGAACGAGGTTGCCCCCGAAGCTCCGGCGGTCGCTCCACCTGTTCAGCCGGTAATCCCGACTGCGCAGGCAGTCCCGGTTGCAGCACCTCATGTACAGCCCGTCACGACTGCACAGCCCATTCCTGTCTCCGCGCCCACGGCTCAGGCTGCTCCCGCTGTACAGACGGTTCCTGCCGCTCTTCCCGCTGCGCAGACAATTCCCACAGCGGTACGTCAGTACACGCAGGACGAGCTTGCAGTAGCCGCGCGCCCTCTCTGCGAGAACGAAGCCCTGCGCGGTAAGCTCCTCGAACTTCTGCACACGTTCTCCTACACCGACAGCGCCGGAGCCGTAAAGCAGGTTCAGAGTATCAGAGATCTTCCGCCGGAATCCTACGCGGCTATGGCGAACGGGATCAGACAGCTCGGAGGTAAGATATAATGCCTGAAACTCATGCATTGCTTTCGGCGTCCTCGGCGAAGCGTTGGCTTGCGTGCCCGCCCAGTGCCAGGCTCACCGAGAATATGCCGGATACTGGTTCCGGTTACGCCGCAGAGGGAACACTTGCGCATTCGCTGTGCGAGCTGAAACTCTGCAGAAAGTTCGAGGGGCTGAAAAAGTCCGCGTTCGACAAGGCGGTCGCGGAGATACGGAAGAACGAGTTGTACTCCCCGGAGATGGACGGCTACACCGACCAGTACATCGACTACATATCCAGGATAGTGCACGGTTACAGCACTAAGCCCGCAGTCATTCCGGAACAGCGGGTGGATTACTCCGGGATAGCCCCGGGCGGCTTTGGCACGAGCGACTGCATAATCCTCTGCGGCAATGATATCCACATCATCGACTTCAAGTACGGCAAGGGAGTTCCCGTCAGCGCGGAGGACAATCCGCAGCTCAAGTTGTACGCGCTGGGAGCGGCGCGGGATTACGATATGCTGTACGATATCCGGAACGTCACTCTGCATATCGTTCAGCCGCGCACCGAAGACGGCAATTCATCGTGGAGCCTCTCCCGGGACGCGCTGGAGGAATGGGGCAGGAGTATCATGCCGACAGCAAAGCTCGCCTGGGAGGGCAAGGGAGAGTTCTCCTGCGGAGATCACTGCCGGTTCTGCAAGGCGAAAGCGACCTGCCGCGCCAGAGCGGAGCATATACTTTCGGAAGCGGAGTTCTCGATAGTTCCGCCTGAGCTTCTCTCAGACGATGAACTTGGAAAGATACTGGTGCGGGCGCGGCTGTTCGCAAACTGGCTGTCGGATATCGAGGAGTATGCGCTGAACGAGATAATGAGCGGCAAAACCGTGACCGGATTTAAGGCGGTCGAGGGCAGGAGCAACCGCCAGATCACCGACCTTGAAGCCGCGTTCACAGTACTCAAGGACAGCGGTATTGAGGAAGCAATGCTATATGAGCGCAAGCCCCTCGGTCTGACCGAGCTTGAAAAGCTTGTCGGCGGTAAAAAGAAGCTCACCGAGCTTATCGGCAAATACATCGAAAAGCCGCAGGGCAGACCGACACTCGTTCCGGCCGACGACAAAAGACCCGATTACAAGAAAGACATGACAAAAATTTTTGGAGGTAACAACAATGGTTGAAACAGCAGTAACTACTAACAGAGCAAGACTTTCCTACGAGCACCTTTTCAGACCCTATGCGCACCAGCCCAATCAGGAGCCGAAGTACTCCGTGACTATTCTCGTCCCCAAAACGGACGCTGAGACCAAGCGCCGTATCGACGCCGCCATCGCCGCAGCCACAAACGCGGGCGTGTCCAAGTGCTGGAACGGCGCGAAGCCTCCGGTGCTGGCTGTCCCGGTGTATGACGGTGACGGCGTCCGCCCCAACGGCGAGCATTTCGGCGCGGAGTGCAAGGGCTGCTGGGTGTTCACGGCTTCCAGCAAGAACGCTCCGCAGGTCGTTGACCTCAGCCTGAACCCGATAATCAACCAGAGCGAGGTTTACAGCGGCTGCTATGCGCGCGTGAACGTGAATTTCTTCCCGTACAACAGCAACGGCAAGCGCGGTATCGGCTGCGGTCTGAATGCAGTCCAGAAGCTGGAGGACGGCGAGCCTCTCGGCGGCGGTATCTCCGCAGCGGAAGCATTCGGTTCATTTGGCGCTCCGGCACCCATGCCCGCGGCTCCCGCACAGCCTGTGTATAATCAGGTGCCGCCCGCCGAACCTTACTACGGCGTAGACCCTATAACAGGTATGCCCTATGGCGGTTAAGCACGTTTCGATAGACATCGAGACCTATTCTTCCGTTGATATTCGCAAGTCGGGACTGTACAAGTATGCGCAGTCCCCAGACTTCGAGATCCTGCTGATAGCGTACAGCATTGATGGGGAGCCGGTGAAAATCGTAGAGCCAAAGCGTGAATTTGTTCCGGACGAACTGACTGAGCTTCTCACGGATCCCGACTGTACCAAGCACGCGTACAACGCGGCGTTCGAGTGGTACTGCCTTTCGGTTTATTTCGGTATCGAAAATCCGGCAGAGCGGCTCCCACAGTGGCGGTGCACGCAGCTCCACGGGCTGTATCTCGGCTATCCTGCGGGACTGGCTGAGATCGGTGAGGCGTTGAAGCTCCCGCAGGACAAAAAGAAGCTCAGCACCGGAAAAGCGCTGATAAATTACTTCTGTAAGCCGTGCAGACCAACCCGCGCAAACGGCATGAGAACGCGGAATTATCCGGGTCACGCGCCGGAAAAGTGGGAGCTTTTCAAGGTGTACTGCTGCCGCGATGTCGAAACTGAAATGACCGTCGAGCACAAACTGTCGGCGTTCCCGGTACCCGACGAGGTTCAGCGGCAGTGGGAGCTCGACCAGCGCATAAACGCTGCCGGAGTGGCTCTCGACACTGAACTGATAGCGGGCGCGGTGGAATGCTCCGGGATGATAAACAGCCAGCTCATAGAGGAAGCTGCGCGGCTGACCGGGCTTGATAATCCGAAGTCTGTAAAGCAGCTCAAGGACTGGCTCGAAAAGGAAACCTCAGAGGACATTTCCTCGCTGAATAAGGAAACAGTATCGGCGCTGATGAAAACCGTTCCGCAGGAGAATGCGCGGCGTGTGCTGGAGATACGCCAGGAGCTGGGGAAAACCTCCGTCACGAAATACACCGCCATGCAGAACGCGATATGCGCCGACGGCAGGGCGCGGGGGCTGATACAGTTCTACGGCGCGAACCGCACCGGGCGCTGGGCGGGGCGTCTGGTACAGGTTCAGAACCTACCGCGCACATACATCGAAACCCTCGGCATGGCAAGGGAACTGGTGAAGAACCGCGACCTCTTCACGCTGAAATACATTTACGGCAATGTCCCGGACACGCTTTCACAGCTTATCAGGACGGCATTCATTCCCGCGGCGGGGAATATGTTTGCGGTGGCGGATTTTTCCGCCATCGAAGCGCGGGTCATTGCGTGGCTCGCGGGCGAAAGCTGGCGGCAGGAGGTATTCGCGACCCACGGGAAGATATATGAAGCTTCGGCTTCGCAGATGTTCCACGTGCCGATAGAGCGCATTAAAAAGGGAAATCCCGAATACGCCTACCGCGCGAAAGGCAAAGTCGCGGAGCTGGCGCTTGGCTATCAGGGGTCGGTCGGAGCGCTGAAAGCTATGGGCGCGGATAAGATGGGACTTTCCGATGAGGAACTCCTTGATATCGTTACGCGCTGGCGAGAAGCAAGCCCGCGTATACGGGACCTCTGGTACAAGCTGGAGGAGGCGGCGATATCCGCAGTGAAATTCGGTCAGCCCTCTGGAGTTCAGGGGCTTATCATTGACCGCGAGACCGATTCCGTGAACTGTCTGGACTTCCTCACTATAAGGCTCCCCAGCGGGCGAAAGCTGTACTATCCGCACCCGGAGATCGCCTGCAACGAATTCAACAAGCCCGCTGTGCATTACTGGGGCGCGGAGGGCGGCACGCGAAAATGGACGAGGCTTTCCACCTACGGCGGGAAGCTCACGGAGAACGTCGTTCAGGCTATCGCGAGGGACTGCCTTGCGGTAACTCTGGAACGGCTCGAAAACGCAGGGTATCAGACGGTCATGCATATCCACGACGAAGCGGTCGTCGACTGCCCGGCTGAACGCGCCGACCTCGATACCCTATGCGGAATAATGAAACAGCCGATATCCTGGGCGCCGGGGCTTGTCCTCAATGCTGCGGGATTTGTCGGCGAATATTATAAGAAGGACTAAGGAAGGTGACACCGTAGTGTACAACGACAGATCATTGATCATAACCGTAGGAACGAGCCGAAAAGCAGTATCATGGCAGCGGCAGGAGCTGATGTGGTCGGAGCTTTGTGAGAAGCTCAGCGCCCCGCAGCGCACTACGGAGAAATATACAGAATACATGGCGCTCCCGAAAGCGAAGCAGGACGAAATAAAGGACGTCGGCGGCTTTGTCGGGGGAACGCTTGAAGGAATACAGCGCAAGGCTTCCGCAGTCAGCGGCAGGGATATCGTCACGCTTGACCTTGATAATATCCCCGCCGGGCTGACCTCGGATATCCTGCGCCGGATAGACGGTCTCGGCTTCGGGTACTGCGTATACAGCACCCGCAAGCACTCCGAAGCGGCTCCGAGGCTCCGCGTGCTGATACCGCTGAACCGCACCTGCACCGCTGACGAATACGAACCACTGGCGCGTAAGATCGCGGAGTTCATCGGTATGGAGTACTGCGACCCGACTACGTTTCAGGCTTCGCGGCTGATGTACTGGCCGAGCTGTTCGGCGGACAGCCAGTATGTCTATACCTACGCAGACAAGCCGTTCGTAGATGTTGACGGAGTTCTCGCGATGTACGCCGACTGGCATGATGTGGCTCAGTGGCAGGGCATGACCGCGCCGAAGCTTCCGAGGGGCGGCAAGCAGGCAGATCCTACCGAGAAATCCGGTATCGTCGGCGCATTCTGTCGTACATACGATATCTACCGCGCGATGGACGAGCTTCTTCCTGGAGTATATATCCCGTGTGGAAACGACCGCTATACCTATTCCGGCGGCTCGACCACCGGCGGCGCGGTCGTGTACGAGGACGGAAAGTACCTGTACTCCCATCACGCGACTGACCCGGCGGGCGGAAGGCTCTGCAATGCTTACGACCTTGTAAGGCTCCACCTGTTCGGAAGCAACGACGATGGAGCCGCGCCGGATACTCCCGCAAACAGGCTTCCGTCGGCGGCACTGATGAACGAATTTGCCGCCGCTGATAAGGAAGTCAGTTCGCTGCTGAACACAGAGAAGTACGAAAAGGCAGTTTCAGCATTCGGGAATCCTCCCACCGTTGTGCCCGGGAACGACCTCGACTGGATAGCACAGCTTGAGGTCTCCCTGGCCACCGGACTTCCGAAAAAGACCACCGACAACATCATAATAATTCTGGAGAACGACCCTATGCTCAAGGGAAAGCTCCGGTTTGACGAATTCAGCAACCGCGTGCAGGTCATCGGCGCTATGCCCTGGGATATGAGTACCGGGGTAAGAAGCTGGACGGATAACGACGACGCAGGGATCCGGCACTATCTCGAAAAGGCTCACGGAATAACCGGGGTCAACAAGATACTGGACGCCTGCTCGCTGGTCTGCCACCGCCACACGGTGAACGCGGTCAGGGACTACCTGAACGCCCTGCCAGCATGGGACGGCGTTCCGCGGCTTGATACTCTGTTCGTGGACTTCCTCGGCGCGGAGGATAACGCGTATGTCCGCGCAGTCGCGCGGAAGTCGTTCGCCGCCGCTGTTGCCCGCGCCATGCAGCCGGGCGTAAAGTACGACACAATGCCGATACTCGCGGGTCCGCAGGGTATCGGTAAATCCACGCTGCTGCGGATCATGGGCGGCGACTGGTTCAGCGACAGCCTGGGGACGTTCGAGGGCAAGGAATCCTACGAGCTTATCCAGGGCTCCTGGCTGCTGGAACTCGGCGAGCTGAACGGTTTGTCAAAGGCGGAGATGGGCGTTGTAAAGCAGTTTCTTTCTAAGGTGGCGGACATCTTCCGCGAACCATACGGCAGGAGAACGCGGGAATACCCGCGCCGGTGCGTGTTCTTCGGAACCACCAACGAAGCGGAATTCCTGCGCGATAAGACCGGAAACCGCCGCTTCTGGCCGGTGGACTGCGGGATAAATCAGCCGACGAAGAGCGTGTTCAGACAGCTTGCAGAGGAAGTCCCGCAGATATGGGCGGAAGCGGTGCTTGCATGGAAGAACGGCGAGAAGCTGTACCTTGAGGGCGATGTAGAAAGGATATCCCGGCAGGAGCAGGCGGAGCATTCTGAGCATAATGCGAAAGAGGGCGTTATTCGCGAATTCCTCGAAAGGAAGATACCAGCTGACTGGGATAAACGCACGCTGGCTCAGCGCCGGCTGTTCTGGGGCAGCGAGTTCGCACGTACGCCGGAAGCCCAGCTTGTGGAGCGCACAAGGGTATGCGCCATCGAGGTGTGGTGCGAAGCCCTGGGCGGCGACATGAGGTTCTTCCGGAAGTCGGACGCGGCGGAGATAAACGGCGTTCTCGGCAGTATCGAGGGGTGGAAGCGTTCGGACAGGGCAATGAGGATAGGTGCGGAATACGGCGTACAGCGCGGGTTCATAAGGGCTTGAGCACTTGTAACATTCTCCTGTAACAATCTCCGATTTTCTGTAACATTCTCGCTGGAATGTTACTGGGAATGTTACGATTGTTATGGGAATGTTACAAGAATGTTACCGCCATAAAACGCATAGCAGTAAGGAATACAGCCGGTTGTAACATTTGTAACATTCTATTCCTAATAAAATAAAAAAGTAGAGGTAATAGAGGGTAATATATACGCCTGTGCGCCTGTGTGCATGCGTGTATACGCGCGTGCGCGCGAGGATTTAATGATTTTCAAAGATCGGGATACACGACTTTTGAATGCATAGGCGATCAAGAATTCAGTCCTCCCAAATTGGGAGAACCGGACAGACAGGAGGAACAATGGGAAGCAAGGAAAACAGGGTCGAACAGCGGCTGATTGAAGGTGTGAAAGCTCTCGGCGGCAGGACGTTCAAGTTCGTTTCACCGGGACTGGCGGGAGTTCCCGACAGGATAGTGATACTCCCGGGCGGTACCGTGCATTTCGTTGAGCTGAAAGCCCCGGGCGGTAAGCCGAGCAGAATTCAGCTCCGCAGGATAGCACAACTATGGAAGCTTGATGTCACGGCGCTTGTGCTGGCAGGCATAGACGAGGTGGAGCACTATCTCGATAATCTCAGGGAGTTGATGAACGAATGAACTTCGTCCCGCATGACTACCAGAAATACTGTATCGACAGGATAATCTCGGACAGCAGCCTGGGGCTGTTCCTTGACATGGGATTAGGCAAGACGGTCATCACGCTGACGGCAGTGAACGAGCTGATATACAACCGGTTCGAGGTCGGAAAGGTGCTTGTAATTGCGCCGAAGAAAGTCGCGGAAACCACATGGACGAACGAAGCGCAGAAGTGGGAACACCTGCATAACCTGCGTATCTCCAGGGTCATAGGAACGTTGTCTCAGCGGGTGAGGGCGCTGAACACTCCCGCCGACGTGTACGTCATCAATCGCGAGAATGTCCCATGGTTGGTGGAATACGACCGGAATTCGTGGCGGTTCGATATGGTGGTGATCGACGAGCTGTCCAGCTTCAAGAGCAGCAGGGCACAGCGGTTCCGGAGCCTGTGCTATGTCCGGCAGCACATAAAACGCCTGGTAGGGCTAACCGGAACTCCGGCGAGCAACGGGCTTATAGACCTGTGGGCGCAGATATACTTACTGGACGAGGGAGAACGCCTGGGGAAGAAGATAACACACTTTCGGACAAAATACTGCGACTGCAACACGCACGGCGGTCATTTTTCCACATATGCGATGAAGCCTGGAGCCGAGGAGTCCATCAGGTCGGCGATAAGCGACATCTGTATCAGCATGAAAGCTGAGGATTACTTACAGCTTCCGGAATGCACGGTGGTAGACGTTCCGGTGTACATGGACAAGCGCACCGAAAAGCGGTACGAGGAGTTCGAGCGCGAAATGCTTCTCCAGATAGACGAGAACACGCTTGACGCAGGAACCGCTGCGGTTCTTTCCGGGAAGCTGATGCAGTTCGCGAACGGAGCCGTATACGACGAGAACAAGAACGCCGTGGAAGTCCACAGCGGGAAGCTGGATACCCTTTCAGAGCTTGTGGAGGGACTGAACGGTCAGCACGCGCTGATATTCTACAACTTCCGGCACGATCTGGAGCGTATCCTGCGGCATTTTGAGAAATCTCCGCTGGCGATTCGGGAACTGAAAACCGACCAGGATCAGGCGGACTGGAACGCCGGGAAGATAGACCTGCTTCTCGCGCACCCGGCTTCGGCAGGCTATGGACTGAACCTCCAGCAGGGCGGTCATCACGTGATATGGTTCGGACTGAACTGGAGCCTGGAGCTTTACGAGCAGGCGAACAAGCGGCTTCACAGGCAGGGGCAGCAGGAGCGCGTGATTATCCATCGGCTGATAACGCAGAACACCCGCGATGTAGATGTCGCGGACGCGCTTGCGGGTAAGCAGGACGTTCAGAACGCGCTGCTGGAGGCGCTGAAAGTCAAAATCAGGGAGATAAAGAAAGGAAAGTGATTTGGAATGACTGCCGCAGAAGCGAAAGAAGAACTCAAAAGCTACCGACGCATAAACCGCCGGATAGACCGCCGGCTGGAACAAAAAGCGCGGCTGCTCGAAAAGCTGACGTCGGCACCGGGTCAGACCGCAGGTACACCGCCGCCGTCCGGGGGTGTACACGACCGTATCGGCGAGGGGACTGTCGCGCTGGTACATTACGAGGAGCGTATAAACTCGCTGATCGACGAGCTTGTAAAGGCACAGGATCGTATAGAGAATGTACTTTCCCGCATGGACGGCACACAGGCGGAGCTTCTGGAACTGATGTACCTTGACGGAAAGAAGCTGAATGAAGTCGCGGAGGAGTTACACTACAGCTACCGCCAGGCATGCAGAATCCACGGACGGGCATTGCTTGCGGCTGCTGATTTTTTTCAGAAAGATGTCCTATGATGTCCTTGAATGTCCCATGCCACCTGTGCTATAATATAAGCTAGAAAATAATACAGAGCCTCCGAGGTAATTTCTTCGGGGGCTATTTTTATGCCGAAAGGAGGAACACCATGACCGAGAAACAAAAACGCTTCTGCGACGAATATCTTATCAGTCTGAACGCCACACAGGCGGCTATTAAGGCAGGATACTCGCCAGAAGGTGCGGGCAGAAATGCTGATAGAATGATGAAAAATGATGAAATCAGGACTTATATCAGAGCGCGCCTTGAACAGCTCCGCAGCGCCAAGACTGCTACCGCTACCGAGGTCATGGAGTTCCTGACGGAGGTCATGCGCGATGAGGGCGAGGGCTCGGTTTCGCGCCTTAAAGCCGCTGAACTCCTCGGGAAGCGGTTCGGGCTGTTCACGGACAAGGTAGCTGTATCCGGCAGCGGCGTAGTCCAGATCGTGGACGATATCCCAGATGGCTAAACTCCGCAACATTGTTGCTCCTCCGTTCTATGCGCTGCACCGCGATATTGCTGCTGGGCTGCACACCCATTACTGGCTCAAGGGGGGGCGCGGTTCCACGAAGTCCTCTTTCATCGGCGCTGAAATACCGCTCGGAATGATGAAAGACCCGGAAGCCAACGCCGTGGTTATCCGCAAGGTCGGATTGTACCTCAAGGATAGCGTATATGAGCAGCTCCTCTGGGCTATCGACAAGCTCGGAGTTTCTCACCTATGGCAGGCTAAGCTGTCGCCGCTGGAACTTGTGTATATTCCCACCGGGCAGCGCATTCTGTTCCGTGGCGCGGACAAGCCGAAAAAGCTCAAATCCACCAAGGTGCACAAGGGGTACATCAAGTACGTCTGGTATGAGGAAGCGGACGAATTTGCTGGTATCGAGGAGATACGCACGATAAATCAGTCGCTGCTGCGCGGAGGGACAAAGTTCGCGGTATTCTACACCTACAATCCGCCAAAATCCCAGCGCAATTGGATAAATGCAGAAGTCTCAGTACCTGCGCCGGATAAGCTGGTGCATCATAGCGACTATCGCGGAGTTCCCCCGGAATGGCTCGGGGAGCAGTTCCTCGCGGAAGCGGAATACCTCCGCAGGAACAACCCAACCGCCTACGCGCACGAGTATCTCGGAGAGGTCACCGGCACCGGCGGCGAGGTGTTCCCGAACATCACCGTGCGGGAGATTTCCCCGGAGGAACGCGCCAGCTTTTCACATATTCACCGCGGGCTGGACTGGGGCTACGCTGCCGACCCGACTGCATACGTCGCCTGCGCCCTTGAAATGGGACGGCTGTACATATTCGGCGAGATTTACCGCTACGGCATAAAGTACGACCCGCTCGTGGAAGCGATAAAGGCGGAAAACACACTGAACAGCGTTATCTACGCGGAATGCGCCGACCCGCGCAGCAACGACGAACTTCGCGCCAGAGGGCTGAAAATCACCGCAGTGAAGAAAGGGGCTGGTTCTGTAGAGCACGGTATCACCTGGCTCCAGAACCTCGCGGAAATAATCATCGACCCGGTGTCCTGCCCGAACACACGGCGCGAATTCTGCGGTTATGAACTTATCCCCGACGGGAACGGCGGCTTCCGGGACGAGTTCCCGGATAAGGACAACCACTCAATAGACGCGGTGAGATACGCCCTTGAAAACGACATCGGGCGCAAAAAAGCCAAAATCGGCAACAGAAAGGAGCTGGGCATTTACTGATGATAAAGCCCTTTACGATATCAGCGGGTACCCGGATAACTCAGGAGATAGCCTGCGGATTTATCAAGGAGCATATTCAGCACACGCACGACCGTTACGACCGGCTTGAGCGTTACTATGAGGGAAACCACCCGATATGCGACCGGGAAAAGCGCTCCGTGCTTGCGAACAACAAGCTTGTCTGCAATCACGCGAAATACATCTCAGACACCTGCGTAGGCTATTTTGCGGGCAATCCGGTGAAGTATTCCGGCGACGACCTGGAGCCGCTCCTGGAGCTTCTGAGAACCGCTGACAGCGACACGCAGGACATCGACCTCGCGCAGAAAGCAAGCATATTCGGCACGGCTTATGAGTTCATCTACACCGACGAGGACGGGCAGCCGCGGCTGTATTCCCCCGACCCGCGCCAGGCGTTCGTTATCTATGACGACACAGTGCAGCAGAAGCCCGTCGCGGGAGTGTATTATTACAAGCTGCATGACAGCGTTACGAACCGGGACGTCGGATATTCCGTGTATCTCTGCACTGCGAGCATGATAACGCATTTCGTCACCGACACCGGATTTACGCCGAAGCTGCCGGACGAAAACCGCCCCCACGGAATGAACGGCGTGCCGCTCATCGAGATATACAACAATTCCACCTGCGGCAGCGACTTTGAGCCTGTTCTGTCGCTAATCGACGCGTACAATATTCTGCAGAGCGACCGCGTGAACGACAAGGAGCAGTTCGTGGAAGCCATTCTTCTCATCAAAGGCGCCACAATGGGCGATACCAACGACGAGAAATCCGACAACTATAAGGCGCTTCGCGAAAACGGCCTGCTGGAACTCGACGCTGACAGTTCCGCTGAATGGCTGACGCGGCAGTTCGACGAGAATAGCGTGGAAGTTCTCCGCAAATCGCTGGAGCAGGATATACATAAATTCGCTAACGTCCCCTGCATGAGCGACGAAAGCTTCGGCGGGAACGCCTCCGGCGTTGCGATGCGCTACAAGCTTCTCGGTTTTGAGCAGATAACGAAAATCAAGGAGCGCTATTTCCGTGAGGGGCTGAAAGAGCGCCTGCGGCTTCTCTGCAGCTGGCTGGACACCACCGGCAAAGCGCACATCGACAGCCGGGATATTTCGATACAGTTCACCAGGGCGCTTCCGGTCAATGAGACCGAGGTCGCGCAGCTGGTTTCGGAGCTGCGGGATTTAGTCCCGCTGAAAACGCTGCTTGGGCTTCTGCCCTTTGTGGACGACCCGGAAGCCGCCGCCGAAGAGATACGGGAGCAGCAGAACAATTTCCCGAACCTGCCGCCGGATATGAGCGATGAACAGCCGTAAGTACTGGGAGCGCCGCGCAGCGCAGGACATGTACGACCGCATGGGCACAGCTGAAAGTACCGCTGCCGAAATGAACGCCGCGATACGGCAGACTTCTGCGTACCTCGAAAAGGAAGTCAGGGCAGTGCTGCGCGGAATGCAGTCGTTCGGTATCTCCGAAGCGGAAGCCCGGAAGATACTGAACGCTTCCGGCGACGGCACGGCGCTACAGCGGCTCCGGAAATCCGCGCAGCAGGTCAGCGACCCTGAAAAGCGGGAAGCGCTCCTGAATGCGATAAACAGTGCCGGGGCGTACCGCTACCGCATCACCCGCATTGAGGAACTCAACAAGGATATCGTCAAGCAGTGCCGGGAACTGTACAAGACCGAGAACCGGCATATCACGTCAGCCCTCGGGAATGTCGCGGAGGACAGCTACTACCGCGAGATTTTCAGCATTCAGAAAGGCACGGGGCTGGGGTTCAGCTTCTCGAAGTTCTCGCGGAAGGACGTTGACCGCATTTTGCGTTCCAGCTGGGCGGGTGGGAATTACTCTCAGCGCATCTGGAAGGACGTGAACGGCATGACGGCGCGGCTGAAAAGCGAACTGCTGGTCAGTATGCTTTCCGGGCGTTCTAACGAAAAAACTGCGCGGATATTCCAGGAGCAGTTTGGTGTGAATGCGTTCTGCGCCCGGCGTATCGTCCGGACGGAAAGTGCGTACGTCGCGAATGCGGCTCAGGCAAAGGCGTACGACGAAGCCGGGATTGACCGCTACAGGTTTGTGGCTACCCTCGACAGCCGGACGTGCGAGTGCTGTGCCGCCCTGGACGGCAAGGTGTTCGAACTCGCAAAGGCAAAGCCCGGCACGAACTACCCGCCCATGCACCCGTTCTGCCGCTCGACTACGATTGCGGATTTTGGCGATGATGAGCTTGCAGGTCTGGAGCGCCGGGCTAAGGATAAGGACGGGAATACCGTTAAGGTACCGGCGGGTATGACCTATGAGGATTGGCGGAGGGAGTTTGTAGAGGGCAAACCTAGCAGGATTTACGGGGGCGAGAAGCCCAACACCGACACCGCCCGCCGCAAGGCTATGGCTTCGGAGATGAACAAACCGCAGGCGGTATCAGCCGTGAGCAGCTTCATTCCTGCAAAGAACGTGCAGGAGGCGCAGGAGTACGCAGGCAAGTTTATTGAGCAGCGGCTCGGAGATAAGACGTTCAAAGGCTTGGCAGACTTCAAGGGAATATCTGTTGAACACGCAAATGATATCAACCGTGCGCTTACCGATGCGTTCGAGCAATACGACTTTCCTAAAATCAGCGGTATCAAGTCTATTGACCCGAATTCCGCAAAAGGAAAGAAAATATTTTCAAGTGCGGACGCGGTTATGGCATACTCTCCCGTTGAGCATGGCGTTTACATAAACAAAAACGTCCTCAAAAATCCGGAAGCGCTTGCGGCGTACAACAGGCAGGCGCATGAAGCATGGGATACCGTCATGAAGAATATGGACAGCCTGACAGGTGCACAGCGTGAAATTGCTATGCGGTACAAACAGGCAGGGCGTTCTCTTGTCGGGGACGGTTCGGCGCATGACTATTTCGTTCATGAAATGGGACATCACCTGCAGTGGGAAGCGTTTGACGCCAAAACCAACAACTCCATCGGTTCACGCATGAGCCAGTATGCGGGTAAAATTTCGGGGTACGCTACCGCAAGCAAGTCGGAATACTTTGCGGAGAGCTTCGCAGCGTTCAAGAAAGGCGAGTTCGACAAGCTCGACCCCGAATTTGTTTCGTTTATGCGCAGTAAGGCACTTGACAAATCTGGCGAAAGTGGTATAATGATAGAAAAGGGATTGTATCGTAAAACCTCAAACTCAGGTGCCTTTTCACATCTCTCTGAAAGGATAAGCAAGAAGCACATTCGGGAGGTGGCAAAAAAATATGGTTTCGATACAAAAGGGCTGATACTAAACATTGACACAAACGAAGAACTTCTGCGAATTCCCTTTGCCGGTGAGGCAGTACCCGAGGAGATAGGTAAGATTACATTCTTTCCGAATGCTTTTAGAAGCGAGGAAGAGCTTCTTCGCACACTGTTTCATGAAAGTGTTCATGTTCAGCAATTCAGAGAATTTGGCATTGAATATGTTCAGAATAATCTCGAAGAATTTGAAAGGCGAGCTTATGCAGCCGAAAATGAATTTATCGAGAAATTGAAGAAAGAAGGCAGACTATGAGTTGGCTTAATAACTATCTTTCATATAAAGCTAATAAGAACGTAGGCAAATGTCCGAAATGCGGCAGCGACAAAGTGCGTGTAAAAGAAATTTCATGCGGCAGAGATTCAACTTCGTTTTTCTGCGATAACTGCCGGTCGTTCGCTCATTATGATGAGTGCAAGACAAAATAAATTTTAACCGAATAATCAAGCGCTCCGACGGGGCGCTATTTTTGTGCCCGTAAGGAGAAATAGATGGACAGTATAAAAGCAGTACCAAAAGCGCAACCGAAGATTACATACGACGGCGAGCGCCTTTTCTACAACGGTACAGATATCACGGAGCGTTGTACAGACATGACGGCGGTTATCACCGGAAGCGGCACTAGGGTAACGCTCGTATTTGAGAATATCGACGTTGATATGAAAAAGGCTTTCAGGTTCAGATAATTCAGCAACTATTTCCGAAACGGAAACGGTTGCTTTTTTATTGTCCTGCAGACGACACTCGTCCGAAACACGCTGACGACGTAAAAAGCCCGCGCGGAATACAGTCATACGGACGTTAAACGGAGGTAACAATGGCAGACGAAACACAGACCACTCAGGCAACACAGGAGCAGGGCGGCGCTCAGACCGCAGGAGGTGATCCTACCACATCTACGCCCGAGCCGGAGGCGGAAAACAAACCGGAAAAGCCCGCTGAAAAGACGTTCACCCAGGCAGAGCTCAACAAGATCATCGCGGAGCGCCAGAAGCGCTGGGAGAAGAAAGCTGCGGACGAAAGAGCAGAAGCCGAGCGCGTAGCTGCAATGACAGCAGACGAGAAATCAAAGCATGAGCGCGAGAAGCAGGAAAAGGCTCTCGCAGACCGCGAAGCCGCTCTCACGAAGCGGGAGCGCACCGCCCTTGCAAAGGAGTACCTCGCGGAGAAGAACGTCCCCGCCGCTCTGGTAGGGGCTGTGGACATCTCCGACCCCGACGGTATCGAAGCGAGCGCGGCGGCAGTCGCAAAGGCTTTCGCGGACGCAGTCAGCGCGGAGGTAGCAAAGAAGTTAGCCGGAGCTCCCCCGAAAAAGGGCGACCCCGGCGCAAAGGACCCTTTCCTCGACGGACTGGGAGTTTAACAGGAGGTAAATTTAATGGCAGTAAATCTCGCAACCAAGTATTCAGATAAGGTCGACGAAGTATTCAGGCTCGGAGCGCTCACCACTTCGATGGCGGGCGGCAAGTACGAATTCACCGGAGCGCAGACCGTCAAGGTCTACAGCATGGGAACCGCTGAAATGAACGACTACAAGGCGACAGGCTCCAACCGCTACGGCAACCCCGAGGAGCTGGAGGACACCACCGAGGAGCTGACCCTCACTCAGAAGCGTTCGTTCACGTTCACCATCGACGCCACCAATGCGGTGGATTCCCCGGCGGGTATCCGCGACGCGGCAAAGGCGCTCCGCAGACAGCTCGATCAGGTAGTTATCCCGGAGGTGGACGCCTACCGCTTTAAGACCGCCGCGAACAAGGCTAAGCACGTAGCGGTCAGCACCACCAGCAACTCCACCGCTTACAGTGATTTTCTCACGATAAACAGCGCCATCAGCGACGACGAGGTGCCTGCGGTCGGCAGAGTGGCGTACGTTTCCAACGAATTCCTCAACGCTATCAAGCAGTGCGACGGCTACACCAAGGCTTCCGAACTTGCGCAGAACATGCTCATCACCGGGCAGGTCGGCGACGTTGACGGTGTTAAGATAGTAGCTGTTCCCAAGAGCAGAATGCCCGCCGGCGCGTCGTTCATCATCGCTTACGGCGAATCTGTGTGCTCCCCCGAGAAGCTTGCGGAATACAAGATACACGATAATCCCCCCGGTATCGCGGGACACCTTGTCGAGGGTCTGGTATACTACGACGCGTTTGTCACCGAGAACAAGAAGTGCTCCGTCGGCGTGCATTTCGGCGCTATGGGCGAGTTCGGGCTTTCCATGAGCGCTGTCGACACCGGCAAGGGCAGGCTGAAAATCGCACGCAACGTTGTGGGAAAGCTGATGTACAAGGCAGACAGCTCCGTTACTGTTCCGAAGTTCGGGGCGGCTGCTACGGGCTTCGCCGAGGTGCCCGCGGACGGTATCATCTCCGCAACTGCCGGGAACAAGGTCGCTGTCGTTTCCGTGGTTGACGGCAAGGTGGTAGCCGCTTCCGCAGTTATCGACGCGGTAGTTGGAGCATGACGGCGCTGGAGCGGTTCAAGCTTCTAACCGGGATAATCGGCGACGCGCAGGACGGACTTATAACCGCCCTGCTGGACGACGCCGGGGACGCAGTCTGCGACTATATCGGTCGCGATGAAGTTCCGGCGCGGCTCGTTTCGGTGCAGGTACAGCTTGCGGTGATGGCGTACAACAAGCGCGGCGCAGAGGGCGAAAGTTCCCGCAGCGAGGGCGGTATCTCCCAGAACTTCGACGGGCTTCCCCCTGAAATGCTGGCGCGGCTGAAAAACTACCCAAGAAAGGCGGGGGTGCTTTATACGGCTGATACAGAACAGGCTTGAAACGCTCCCGCTTTCGCGCCCGGCGACTGCAAAGAGCAGCTACATCGGCACAGAAACCACATGGCAGCCCGCCGGGAATATCCGCGCGGAAGTCCAGCCGCTCAGCGATAACGCGACCGCCGAGCAGTACGGCGTGAAATTCAGCCGTTCAGTAGAGCTACTCTGCAGCGCCGATACCGATATCCGCGAGCGCGACCGCGTGAAATTCCGCAGCGGCACTTACGAAGCGAAAGGCGTGACCGTTTACAGAAATATACGGAAAGCGGTGTGCGAGCTGATATGACGATACAACAGCTTATAAAGAAAATGCAGTCCGTAAGGGCTGACAGCGGCGCAGTGCTCGACCAGGCGCTGCTCAGAGGCGGTGAGAAAATACGCGGAAACGCAGTCCTGCTTTGCCCGGTGGATACCGGGGAACTGCGGAACAGTATCCGGGTGCAGAGACTTGCGCCGGGTGTTGTCACGGTGGGGACCAATAAGGAATACGCGGTGTTCGTGGAGTACGGCACCGGCACCCAGGGCGACCCCGGAGTTCCGCACACGTCAAAGATGGAATGGCACTGGCAGGACGAAGAAGGCAACTGGCACACTTCATACGGGCAGAAAGCGCAGTCGTTCCTGCGGGCTGCGGTCGGGAAGAACGAGGAAAAGGAGATCTGCCGCCTTGTCGCGGAAGAACTCAGAAAGGCGATAGACGATGCTTGACGTCAATATCATCATTCCCCCGATGGTGGAGGATATAGCCGTGCTGGAACCGCAGTTCCCGGAGATAGTGCCGGGCTTTCCGCTGGCGATACTTACGCCGCTTGACGTCGGATCCGGGGCGATAGTTTCGGGGGAGGAACGGCTGGCGGCGGTGTCGTTCCAGATAGACGTTTACGATACGAATTTGCAGCGCTGCACCGGAACGGCTCTCGCGTTATCCGCACGGCTCATCTCCCGCGGATTTGTGCGGAATTCCGGCGCGGATATCAGGGAGAACGGGCTGCACCGGCGCACGCTGACATTCAGCGCGACAATAGACGAACACACAGGTCAGATTTACAGGAGGAACACATGGAACACATAACCAAAGACACACATCTCGATTTTTCAGAGGACGACGGCGCTACTTTTCTTGAGCTTTACGGACTGAGCAACTACCCTGATATGGGCAGCACTCCGGACAAGGTCGATGTCTCCAACATGCGCGACAAGAACAAGCGCTATATCGACGGACTGACCGACCCCGGCTCGCTGGAGTTCGAATTCTTTTATAACACCGAAACTGCACAGGATACCGGAACCGTCATCAAGAAGGCTTTCGCCAAGCTTAAGGAGAAAGAGAACACCCTGCTCGACTGGAAGCTTGCATTCCCGGACGGTACCAGCTACACATGGAAGGGCAAGCCCACTGTGTATATTACCAGCGCCGGCGCCGGGGACCCGATGAAGTACAAGCTTTCCGTATCGATGGAAAGCGACCTTGAATGGAAAGAAACATAAGGAGGAGCCATGAACGGAGCAATCCTGAAAATATCAGAGGATAAAAACCTGGAACTGCGCTTCACCGCGCGCCGTGCTGAAAAGCTGGAAGCGCTCCTCGGTGAGAGCCTGCTCGACGGGCTGCAGAAAACCGACCGCATAGGAGTGACCGCGCAGTTCATCGCCTGCGGTGCGGACATTCCCAAGAACGAAGCGCTCGACGCGTACGACGAGTTCGTCGAGAACGGCGGAACGATAAACGACGCGGCGAACGTGATATTCGAAGCGCTCGTGAATGGCGGCTTCATATCAAAGACAGCGGCAGACGCGGCAAAAAAAGTCCAGGATCAGCTCAGCCGTGCAACGCAGCAGAGCTGATCTCCCGACTGAAAAGTGCTGCGATAGAAAACGGGGTGTACGGCAGCGGCTTCTGCGACCTCACCCCCGCGGAAATGTACGACCTGCTGAAAAGCGAAGCCGCGCGCCGCGACGGAGCCATGCGGAGCTCTGCGATACTTGCCTGGAACACCGCGTATCTCACCGGGCTTGCGGTGAACAACCCGAAGCGTTTTCCGAGGTCCGCAGACCAGCATTTCCCGTTCCTGCGGGAAAACAAGGGCTTCGACTGGCGTAAATGCCGCGACAGCATGGCGAGAATAGCCGCTGTGCACAACAAGAGAAAGGGGGCTGGAGATGACCGTTGAGGAACTGAACATCGTCATAAACGCCCAGAACCGCGAATTCAACCAGGCCATCGGCGAAGTCATAGGGCGGCTTGACGACCTGGAGGAGCAGTCGCAGAAATCCGGCGACGCGCTGAAAGACATTTTCAAAAACGCGGCAAAGGGAGTTTCCGCGCTGGGTATCGGGAAGATCATCAGCGACAGTATTTCCAATGCGGGCGACCTTGAGCAGAACCTCGGTGGTGTTGAGGTGGTATTCCAGAAACACGCCGACAAGCTGAAAGAGACTGCACTCACTGCTGCCGGGAACATGGGACTATCACAGTCCGCGTATCTTGCGACGGCAAACAAGATGGGGTCGCTGTTCAAGGGCTCCGGCTTCGACAACGCCAGCACCGCGGAAATGTCAAAGAACGCCATGCAGCGAGCCGCCGACGTCGCTTCCATCATGGGCACTGACGTCAAGGACGCGATGGAAGCCGTCACCGGCGCCGCAAAGGGCAATTTCACGATGATGGATAATCTCGGCGTTGCCATGAACGACACCACCCTGCAGGCTTACGCGCAGGAAAAGGGCTTAGGCAAGCTTGAGACCACCCAGCAGAAGGTGTACGCGGCAATGCAGATGTTCCTTGACAAGACGGAGTACGCAGCCGGGAACTACGCCCGCGAGAACGACACGTATTCAGGCTCGCTGACCACGTTAAAAGCAGAATTCGAGAACCTCACCGCTGAACTTGGCACCCAGCTGCTGCCGACGGCTTCCTCGCTGGTTGCTATCGGTCGTTCGGGGCTTGAAGCGCTGGCGCCGGTGATAACCACGGTCGCCGGTGGGATAAACAATATAGCCCAGTATCTGCTGAACCTCTCGCCGGGCGCAAAAACCATGCTCGGTATCGCTGTTGCGGCAGCGCTGACCATGCCTGCCGTGACCAAGGCTCAGCTGCTTTACAACGCTGCGAACGCCGCGTGGAAGAACCTGCTTGGAATTCTCATACCGAAGCAGCTAACGTGGAATTCTGCGTTGAAAGCTACATTCGGGTGGCTCGCTATAATTGCGGGGGTGCTTGCCCTGGTAGCCGACGTAGGCGCCACTGCCCGGGAAATGTCGGAGAACAAATCCCTCGACGATACCGCAGAGGGCGCGGACAATGCCGCTGACAGCGTTGACGGGCTTTCGGAAAGCTACGACGGGCTGGGCAACAGCGCCGAGGGTGCTGAAAAGAAGCTTGCCGATATCGATACGCTGAATATATTCAAGGGTTCCTCCGGCAGCACCGGGGGGATTGATTTCAACGCGATAACCAACGGCGCTTCCGAAGCTGCCGACGCTGTAGCGGACGCAAAAGCGCAGCTCGGCGACCTCGACGACCAGGTGAACGGCTTCGACCTCGGTGGGTTCGCGGATACGTTCTCGACGACGTTTTCGGATATCGGGACTGGCTTCGGGACCATATTCGACGCGTTCAATTTCGACAGCGATACGCAGCTTTCGAGCCTTCGGGTGCTTGATAAGAAAATCCGGAACCTCTTCGGCGACCGCTGGTCTGATTTCTGGACGAATGCCGGGAGCACGATGTATCAGGCGTTCAACGGTCACGGTGAAGAGCAAAGGGAAGCCCTAAAAGAACTGGGTGGCTTTCTTGAAAGCATAGACGATACGGTCGCTGGCTGGTTCGGCGACTTCGGAAAAAGCTGGAGCGAATACTGGCGTAATATCGGGTTTGATTTCAACGAGTCCGCGCGGAATGAAGCTATTGAGCTTACAAATCGTTTTTCTCGCCTTGATACAGATATGAGTCAGAGCCTGCTTGAACATCTGCGGAATAACGAAAATCCGGTAGACGCTTTGGCTTCTGCTAAAAAAGAGGCTTTCAATTCAGACCCGTTAGCAGAGGACTATTTTAACAGATATGGGTTTGACCAGTGGTTCAATATAGATTATGCGCTGAGCCTGCAGAAAAATCTGCGCGAAAGCGGACAGATACCGTTGGAATATCCCGATTACGAAATCCCGCAGAGCACGCTGTCCATGGTCGCCCCTGGTCTGACCGGAACGGCGCGTGCCCTTACGCCCGACGAAACGAAGCAAATGGCAATCGAACTCCACACCACCGTTGAACTCGACGGAAATATTGTGGGCGAAAGCGTAACCAATTACCAGGAAAGAGAAGCGATGCGTTCCAATGGATATTGACATTTGTGACAATTTGTGATATCATATTCACAGATACAACAAATGTCGGAGGTAATCAATATGGATATGCAGAAGCCGGAAACAAGCCAGAGCCGCGATGAAAGGGTCGGCGCAGAGCTGACTGTTCTGAACGACACCGCGGCCGATATTCACGCAGAACTCACCGCGATAAACACCAACCTTTCCGTAATGCTTGAAAGCCTGCAGGTCATGGAAGAAAAGCAGTACAAGCTTGCAAAGGATATCAAATCCATCAGCGCAATGCTGCTGTTCTGGTTTATCCTTACGCTGTTCGGCTTTATCGGTGTTTTCATGTTCGGAAGGTAAATCGGAAGAAAATGATATTACAGCGCTCAGCAATGGGCGCTGATTTTTTTGCCCGGAAAGGGGAACAGATGGCAAAGACCTATTCGATAGTCAAGATAGACGGTGTGGAAATGCCCGCGCCGTCCGATTTTTCACCCACCAGCGACGATTACGACAGCAAAAGCGCGGGGCGTTCCGAAAATATGTTCATGACCCGCGACATCATACGCAGCAACGTCCGGACTGCAAGCTTCACATGGAGGCTCCAGACCCCTGACATGCGCAAGGTCTGGAATGCGGTGCTTCCGCCTAAGATAAAGGTGACTTTCTTCGACCTGGCGCAGCCGGCTGATACGCAGTACAGCACCATGGACTGCTACGCAGACCCGTCCCGCAAGCCGAAGCTGCTGAAATGGGACCCCGACGACCCCGAAAAATCATGGTGGGAATTCACGACGACATTCACGGAGTATTAACATGTATAATGTGACCGACACTTACAGCACGCTCATTTCATCGCCGGTGCGTTACACCGGAGTATACGGCGCCGTCCGCCTGAAAGACGGCACGATGATACAGCTGGACGACAGCAACATTGACAGCGGAACGCTGCAGATAATCAATAAGCTTAACCGTCGGGGTGATTTTCGTCCCGGCGGCGTTTATTCGGGGGAACTTTCCGTGGGGCTGAGAGGTTTTGCAGGAAAGACCAGCGACCTGGACGGCGCGGTCATCAAGCTTGCTTTCAGGATCTATCATGACAGCAGCATGAATGCCGCTGCTTCTGAAAGCGTTCCGCTGGGGAGGTATTACGTTGACGGCTCGACTATCAAGCGCCGCAACGATGTCGTAAAATTCAGCGCAGACGACGCGCTTGTGCTGTTTGATATCCCCTCGACAAGCCGGGAGGGAACACTGTTTGAGCTCGTTGACTACGCATGCACGGCAGCCGGTGTTACTTTCGGAATGTCGCAGTCAGAATTTGAAGCGCTTCCTAATGGCGCTATGAGCGCTTCTATAGACGTGACCCGCGTCCAGACGGAACACGACCTGCTGATGTATGTCGGCATGCTGACCGCTTCGTTCGCGCGGATACGCCGCCAGGACGGCGCGCTTGAGTTCCGGCCGCTCACATGCAATAAAAACAGCGGTGGAGTTATTACCCCGGAGCGGGAGATAAAGGGAGATATCCGATTCAGCACTGAATTTTCGGACGATACCACAAGGATCGCTCAGATAATAACGCGAAAGAAAGGGAATATAGTTTCCTCATCGCTCAGTGCTACAGCTGGTGGCAGCGAAAAGCTCGCAGTTCTCGAACTGGACGACAATCCGCTTACAGCTGCTTTGACCGACGCGGAACTTGCTGAAACGCTGAACAACGAACTCAGGCAGCTTTTCGAGTGCCTGAACAGGGTGTATGACGTCAGCTTTACCGGCGACCCTGCGCTTGATGTCGGGGATTATGTGCGGCTCCGCGGTGGCGCGATAGACACTGAACGCGGGTACGCAACGGGCATGATAACTTCCCAGACCTGGCGGTATCGCGGGCAGCACTCAATAAAATGCAGCATGCCGTCCTCGCTTACGGCGCTTTCAGATAGTTCTGCGGTAATGCTGGCGCTTGACGGTGAAACGGCTTCCGATGATACAGCGGCTTCTGAGAAGCCCATAAGAATTCAGCCGCGCTCCCAGCTGCAGAAGCAGATAGACGGTCTGACTGGCATGATTGGTGAGAGTGGAGGTGTGGCTGAAAAACTCCAGGGCGCAAACTCGGAATATTATGCTACTACTACATCAAACGGCTTTAGGGTATCCAAGACGGGCAGCGATACATACGAAGAGAACATATGCTATATTTCAGACAACTTTGATACACAGTGCTCATTGGTAATAGGTGACACCGGAGGAAACAACATAAGGTTTTTAAAAGACTATGCGGGCTTTGGTATCGGGAGCAGAAACAATTCTCTAACCATTGACGAAAATGCATCCGCGTGTGTGAACCTTAATGTTTCTAACGGTTTTAGCATCTCAATGCGTTACAATAATAGCGATGGAAGCGTCCAAATACTTTGTGGCGCAAACTCACTGATATTGAAGTCGGACGGTCTGTATTACAACGGCACCAAAATAGGATAAGGAGGACAACATGTCAACACTCACTATCACCCTCGCAGGCAGCGAGGAAAAGGCAGAATTCAGCGGAAGCAACGCATGGCTCCGTAACGACGGCACAGATACTATTTACGCAGCGAAAACTGCGGGAGTTGCCGCAGGCGCGGACGGCGTGGTTGCCGTTCCCGCGGGGCAGTCTGCTCCGGTTTACGGCGCGAATGGAACGGTGTTCCTGCTGGGGACGGGTTCTGTGCAGCTCATCGGCAGCGATTACAGCACGAACCCTTTTAAGACAGCCACATCTT
>Ga0129310_1000875_pt1 | contig 31007 bp, 24 predicted proteins | sample Go1ome_2_FD_94433 | JGI IMG/M metagenome (GOLD analysis project Ga0129310, IMG submission 94433) | Western lowland gorrila individual fecal microbial communities from Wisconsin, USA - Go1022A metagenome | ecosystem: Host-associated > Mammals > Digestive system > Large intestine > Fecal | place... | reverse complement strand
CAAATAGTATAAAAGGAATAACAATATAGGGCAGGAACTGTCCGAATTAACGCCTGTGGAGATAGTAGGTTGCGAGGTCTGCGAAGCAGGAAGCCCATTGGCTTTAGACAATGGGTAGTTCACTCGCTGTTGGAGGTGAAAAACGATGTCGAAACTGCCGAGCATTAACAGAAAACATAAAATTTGTGTCATTTGTGAGGGTGCGGAGGATCATGCATATTTTGAAAGACTTTGCAAACTCGGCGTATGGAATGATGCATATGACTTCAAGCCGATTAACGCGAAAAGTGCTTCGAATATTCCTGCAAGGTATCAGAATGAGTTTCAAAATGATAACTACGAACTGGTTTTGATTTTTTGCGATACGGACAAAGAACCATATCGGGAGTATGGACAGATAAAGGCAAAGATTGATGCCTTCCATGGCGGCAGTACACCTGCCTCACAGCATATGATTATCTATGCGAAACCGCGTGCAGCTGCTCAATCATCCGGATACCGTCTCCGGCAGTACGAATTTTATTGTGTTCTTGGAACACTTTGAAGAAGAGAAAGACGAATGGATTGAGGAAATTCGGAGTCATTTATAGCTGAGGTAATGTGTATGATTGAGAAAGCAAAAAAGGAGCAAATCCTCTGCGAGCACCTGCAGCGCATAGAGGAAAATCGGAAAAACGGGCAAAAAGGCTACACGCCGGAAGAAGTTCATGCGATTTTAGGTCAAGTGATAAAAGCGGTCGAAACGAATCAGAAACAACAAACAGAATAAAGCATAAGTAGAGCAGCCTTGCCAACAGCGGGCTGTTTTGATTTGCGCTGGTTGTCAAGGTAGTTGTCAGTAAAAATATATATTTTTTGTTCTTTCGGGTTATTCGGCAAGCAGGAGGCGCGTCTGAAAACCTCCTCCAGTTATCGGGAAATTCCGATACCGGATTATGTATTTGAAGCAATTTTAGAGCAGCGAAAGATTTACGAGAAGCAAAGTTCATAAAAAGTATAGCCATAACCGCAATTTGGAAAACCTATGTTCGTTTTTGGCTATACTTTTTATATTTTTTGTGATACAATGGTTCTGTTCCATGAAAACGAGCGGTAGCAAAGTTTGAATGGTAAAACAGACCTTGTGCTTTTGTTCCTCAGCTTTAGCTGACTGGGAACAAGTCGTACAATGTCCTTGGCACTGCGATTTGCAGCCCCAGCCCGCTGATTTGCAGCCCTAGCCCGCTGATTGACGAGCCGCAAGGCGAAGACAGAAGCGAGGCAGGTCTCACGCCAAGAAGTGCAGCGCTTTAGCGCGTGGCACTTTAAGGGGCGAGCCGCAAGGCGAAGACAGAAGCGAGGCAGGTCTCACGCCAAGAAGTGTAGCGCTTTAGCGCGTGGCACTTTAAGGGCCGAGCGGAACGCGCGAGCAGAGCAGATGGAATGATTCCCTCGATTGCCCTTACGGCGTTGCCGCAAGGTAGGAATCATTGAAACACGTAAACGTGTTATAAGACAGGTGTCCGAGCAAAGGCGATTGCGGAGCAGAATGCGACAGCAAAGCCGTTTTGCGTCCGGACCACTTTTTAGTGACCTTTTGTGTTGCCGCGTCCCGTTGGTATTACTAAGGTTTGCGGCGTTTTGAAAATAGGTTTTCGTGACTTCCATTCGTAAAACGCAAAAAATGGGCAAAAACGGAGAACTTGAAATTTCGGTCTTTTACGAATTTCGGGCTGATACACGAGCTTTTTCGCAGGGTCACTGAGAAAGGAAACGAGAAATGGAGTTCAAACTACATTCAGACTATACCATGATGGGTGACCAGCCGGAGGCGGTCAGCAGGCTTGCCGCGGGGATCGCGGAGGGCAGGAAATATCAGACTTTGATGGGCGTGACGGGCTCCGGCAAGACCTTTACGATGGCGAATCTGATCCAAGAGGTGCAGAAGCCGACGCTGGTGATTTCCCATAATAAGACGCTGGCAGCGCAGCTGCATGGCGAGTTTAAGGAGTTCTTCCCGGAGAACGCAGTGGAGTATTTTGTCAGCTAATCTAAGGGGGACGGTCACTACATGATATATAGTGTTGTTTCGTGCTATCTATACCATATCTTGTGGACTACATGGACTATATGGACATAAAAAGAGTGGGTGTACGTAGTGAGTTAGTGACCTAAATTCGTAATGAGAATGCCCCCCTTTTAGACAAATGAACATGAAAAAATGTAAGAGCATTTATTCCCTTTTTATGATGGAGTAGATGCTTTTTTATATAGAAAAAAGAACATATATTTACTACAACAATTTGGAGCCAAGAGGCTCTTTTTTGTTTATAGAAAACGAGGTGAGAAAATTGAAGAAAAAAGAAGTGATTGCCATTTGTAATCAAAAAGGTGGCGTCGGGAAAACGACAACCGCAGTCAACTTGGGCGTGGGTTTGGCAAAAGAGGGGAAAAAGGTACTCCTAATCGATGCTGACCCGCAGGGAGATTTGACAACTTATTTGGGCTACTTTGATGGCGATAATCTTGAAGTCACATTGGCAGACCTTATGCAGAAGGTAATTCGTGATGAGCCAATGACGGCAGGGGCGGGAATCCTACATCAAAAAGAAGGTGTTGACCTTGTACCGTCCAATTTGGATTTATCGGCAATGGAGGTAAGTTTAGTCAATGCGATGAGCAGGGAAAGAATTTTGCACATTTATCTCGATAAGGTAAAAGAGAATTATGATTATGTCATTATTGACTGTATGCCATCACTTGGAATGCTAACGATTAACGCGCTTACAGCGGCAGACAAGGTCATCATTCCGGTGCAGGCACAGTATCTTCCGGCAAAAGGCATGACACAGCTGCTAAAAACGATCAGCAGGGTGCAGCGAAATACCAACCCGGCTTTGCGAATCAGTGGAATCTTGCTGACCTTAGTAGACGGGCGCACAAATCTGGCAAAAGAAGTGCGAAATGTGATCAAGAGTACCTATAGCAGTAAAATCAAGCTCTTTCAGACGGAGATTCCGGTCGCTGTATCAACCGCCGAATCACCATCGCGAGGAGAAAGCATTTTTGAATATGATGCGAAAAGTCCTGTGTGCAAGGCGTACGAAAAATTAGCAAAGGAGGTCAGTCATGGCGAAAAAGAAAGAACTCGCAATGAATCTTGCCTCGCTCGATGATTTATTCAGTACGCAAGAGCAGCGCGAAGAAGATAGCAAAGAAAAAATACTGGACATTTCCCTATCGGAAATCAGTGAGTTTCCAAACCATCCATTTCATGTAAAGATGGACAGCGAAATGGAAAAACTGGTGGAAAGCATCAAGCAAAACGGCGTGCTGATTCCTGCGCTTGTTCGTCCGAAAGATGGTGGCGGGTACGAAATGATTTCCGGTCACAGACGAAAATTTGCAAGCGACCTCGCGGGAAACGAAACCATCCCTTGTATCGTGCGGAATTTGACCGACGATGAATCGACGATTGTAATGGTCGATTCTAATTTACAGCGTGAAAACTTATTGCCAAGTGAGAAAGCATTTGCATATAAGATGAAATTAGAAGCGATGAGCAGGCAAGGACAGCGGACAGATTTAACTTCCACCCAAGTTTGGCGGAAGTTAGAGAGCGCAGAAATTATAGGGCAAGAGGCTGGAGATAGTAGAAATCAAGTGCGAAGATATATCCGCCTAACTTATCTTATCCCGGAACTGTTGCAGCGCGTCGATGAGGGGAAAATGGCAATGACCCCGGCGGTTGAGCTTTCGTACATTCCTGAGGACTTGCAACGCGAAGTTTTCGATGTTATGGAGCAAGAGGACTGCTCCCCATCTCATGCTCAGACCAAGAAAATGCGAAAACTGCTCGAAAGTGGGAATCTTTCGCAGGATTCCATTCTTTCGATTATGCAGGAGGAAAAGCCAAACCAGAAGGAGAAAATCACATTACACGCGGAGCGTGTCGCAAAATATATTCCCAAAAGCGTGCCGATTGGTGGGCGGGAGGCATATATCCTAAAGGCTCTGGAGTATTACGCTAAAGCGAGGGAAAGGCAGCAGGAAAAGGCGCGCAGAGAGGAGGCAAGGTAAAGCGCATAAAATCATTCCTCTAAGACTAAGACTTTTATAAAACTTAGCCTACCGAAAAGAAAAATTTCTTTCTTCGGAAGGCTTTTCATAAAGTCTTGGGGATATAGGGAGAAAGCACATTTTCATTTTCCGCCGTGCATGATATAATCAAGCAAAAGGGAAACGGAGGTATGCAGATGAAAAGGAATGAGATATTACGAAAAGTTTTAAGCGTATCCGTCATGATTTGCATGACAGTGACTGCTTGGAGCGCTGCGTTTGCGGATGAGATTACGGTTTGTCCGGAAGAAAGCCCGCTTACAACCATTTCCGCAGGCGATACCAGCACAGAGCAGGAAAGCAGGAAGGCTTTCAAGGACAGCAAACCAAAGCTTACCACAGGCTCCTGTGCATATAACAAAATCAAGCTGTCATGGAGCACAATCAGTGAGGCAGATGGTTATGTGATTTACCGTGCAGCGTCAAAGAACGGAAAATATAAGCAAATTGCGGTGCTAAACGGCAAAGAGAAAACAAGCTATGTTCATCGCGGCGTGAAAACGGCAAAAACATATTATTATAAAGTGCGGGCATATCAAAGTCAAAATGACAAGAAAATCTTTTCCAAGTATTCCGCAGTCAAAACTGCATCCGCAAGACCTGCAAAGGTAAAGGGCTTAACCGTTACCTATGAGCAGGGCGATGTTGTTTTGAAATGGGAAAAGCAAAGCGGCGCAAGCGGCTATCAGCTTCAGGTGCAGGAAAACGGCGGTAAGTGGAAAGCATATATCGAGGATGGAACCTATCAGTTCTATCCGGAAAAATACGCAAAAAATTACCGTTACGACCCAAATCAGCGCTACTTTATGGAAACCGCGGCAAGGTGGATTATCGACCGGGATAAGAGCTATGCATACCGCATTCGTTCCTATCGAACCGTAGACGGAAAGAAAGTCTTTGGGCTTTACTCAAAGCCGGTAGAGCTAAAACAAACCATCACAAAAGAAATGTTGGAAGAGGGTATCACACAGTATATCAAAGAGAATCATCCAAACTATAAATTCTATGATACCAACCTTGATGGTGAACCACTTACACCGGAAAACAGCGCTTGGGGAAGTGCTTGGCCGGAGCCAATCTGCCGCTACGATGATTTTGATACTGTTATGGAAAGACTGAAAGAATCCATTGATTCGTATATAGAAATCTGCTTTGTACCAAATGAATCCGATGGCAATGGCTGCCCATATGTGCGCGAGGAAAACGGAAACTATCAAGTATGGCTACTTTATTAAAATTAAGAAATGAGGACACCTAAAAAGGTGTCTTTTTTGTTAGGAGGAAAGAAATATGGGAATCCGAAGTCCGACAGCCGTAAATGGGCTGTTTTTTTATACGAAAAAAAGGGAAGGAGAAACAAAACATGAAAAAGAAAATCGGAAGTATCCTGTTAAGTTTTGTGCTTGCGGTTACCATGCTGCCTATTGGAACCATTTCTGCCAGCGCAGCAAGAGGAGACACGCACAAGCTGGAGGGAACTTTTTCTTATGGAAACACCCTGCGTGACCGCGAGGGAAAAGCATATGAATATCCAAACAGTGAAGCGGTCAGCGGAACCGCCAAGTGGATGGAAATCGAATACCCGGACTACAACACGAAAACGCTCAACACCGGAGGCTGTCAGGAAATCAAGACACTGAAAGAATACCGTGTCAATGGAAAAGTCGCGTACTGCTTTGAGCATGGCGTTCGCGTTGATTCCGCGCTGAAACTTGCAGCCGCAGTAAGGGACAAGTCCTTTATCTACCGCTGCTATGAGAACGCAGGCAAAAAATATATCTTCGACCAGATGTGCCTGTGCCTTTTCTATGGCAGACAGGAGGAAGACAGCATTAACACCCTGCTTGATGATCCGGAAAACGGCGGGCTTGGATTTCGCACATGGAAACGAACGCAGGAAGCCAAAGGCATGAAGTTTTATGCAGACCGCTATGTTCTGGCTGATTGGGAAGCCGCAACCCGGCAGCTTGTGCATGAAAGCCAGCAAGGCTTTCGCGGAAAGAACGATTTCAAGCTAAAGGAAAACGGACTGCACTATTTAGATGGCTTCCGCGGAAAGAATATCGGAAAAATCAATACCAGTCACTATCAGTCCGCAATCAAAGGACAGGCTGCCTATGATATTTATCGTTTTATGGCAGCAGCGATTGCAAACCATTATGTGTTTTCGACATCAATTGCAAAAATCCAAAAAGATGACCCGAAAGTCATCCAGCTTAAAGACGATGACAAAGACGGTATCTGGACAGCAAAGGTAAAGGTTTCCGAAGAACGAGCTTTTGCATTGTATGCAGCCAGCGGCAAGGGAAAAAAGAACCTTGACATCAAGCTCATAACGAAAAACGGACAAAGCTATTATCAGGTCACATATAAAGGAAAACCGGACAGCAGCGTTACCTATACGGTTAAGAAAAATGCGCCGGCAAGGGACAGCGCCAAATACGATGATATGCTGATTTGGGAATGTAAAGACGGCTACGGGCATGTGCAGCCAGTGGCAACCGGATACTGCGACCCGATTGAAGGGTATCTAAAGCTGAGCACAAAGGAGCCGGAGGAAGAAGTCGAACCAAAAGATGCGCCACCTCCGGAGCCGGAATATTTTCCGACTTTCACCTTTCAGGTTCATAAAGATGACCTGAATCCGGGCTATGACGGCGATAGCTGCACCCCGATGGGCGATGCGACCCTTGCGGCAACCTTTGCCCTTTATCGCGATGGACAGGAAGTGGATCGCGTGACCTTAGATGCGTATGGCAGCACAGCGACCCTATCTGACCAGCCGTGGAACACGCCGGAAGACTTTACCCGAACGGAAAGCGGCAGTACCGCTACGCATCGCGTTTCAGACGGAAACGGCGGCACACGTCTTCATGGCTGCGGCACAAAGCAGCCGACGAAAGTCGAGTGGGAAGGCGAGCACACCTATGAAATTCGTGAGATTGAGCGGCCTGCAGGGCGTTTTATCGAACCGGATAGCGGGGTGCGGAAAATCACCATCCGATATTACGCTGTCACAGAAGACAGCAGAAGCTATGCCTGTGAGGACGCAAACTGGTCGGAGATTCAGTACGATGTGACCTATCGCGATCCGCAGAAGATAACGGACATCGATGAGCAGCATGGAATGATTACGGCTGTCGATGAAACGGTTATCGCAGTTCCGGATACTTTCATTGATGACTGCTACCGCGGCAAAATGACCATTTCCAAGTCATTAGAAAGTGAAAATGTTTTTTCCGAGCGAAAGGACGGAGCTGCGGGCGGCGAGCGGGACTCGGTAAACTCCTACTGGAAAATGCGGCTTGCAAGCGGCGGCTATGAAAACCATCCGTATCTTTCCTTTGTCCGGGAAAAAGACGAACCTTCCGGAACGGCGGTTTACCGCGTTGTACGCGATACTACAGGAAAAGACAATGCAGTCGAAGCCTTAAAAATCGGAACAAACGGCGACCTGTATATATACGATATTCCGTATGGAAGATATATCGTGGAGGAATACGCCGCGGATGAAGATTCCTTTGTAAAAGAGCAGTTTGAAGTTGTAATTGATGAACACAGCGGACGCTACACACCAAACGATGATTTTGACAATCGCTATGACTATAATCTTCGCGATGTGAAAAAGACAAACAAAATCAAGGTCGTGAAAACCAATGCCGAAACCGGAAAGCAGGTGCGCACAAAAGGAACAAAGTTCTATATCCGCTATCTTGGAAATCCGCTGAATACAGAGGAAGAAAACAAAAAACTGAAAAACTACGGAAGACTTCTTCCAAACAGTGATGATATTACGAAAAAAGGGCCATACACTTTTGAGGCGGACAAAAACGGCGAAATTACGATTCCGTATCAACTGGAATACGGGATTTATCGCGTGGAGGAATGGCTGCTGCCGGAAGGATATTTTGTCGGCGAATATCATGGCATGGGAAAAGCGGAAAGCCATGATTTTGGAACAACCGAAGAAGGACAGCGAAAAGCCCTGTCCGGACATTCCTACAGCGATCTTGTCGGGATCTATGATGACTCTATGGAAAAAGTCACCTACGAGGGAAAGGACGCATACGCATTAAATGAAGTTTTCAATTTCTACACTTTTAAGGTAGAAAAACAGGAAACCCATATCGACGGCAACTTTGGGCAGCTGGTTGATTATCAGGGAAACATCTCACAAGCCGATGCAAACTATGATTCTGCGGACTATCCGTATGTGATTACCTATCATCCGGTATACCTGACGAACCATATGGTAAAAGGAAAAATCGAAATTAAGAAGAGCGGGGAGGCTTTTTCCGGATTCCGAAAAATTGTCAAAGACGGATACACCCTCATGCAGCCAATCTATGAAAAGGCTACTGCCTTAAAAGATGCGGTCTTTGGCATTTTTGCTGCTGAAGATATTCTCTTAAATGATGGCAGCGACGGCCCGAAAATTTATGACGCCAAAACAGGGGAAGAAATTGTAATCCCGACCGAAAAATCGACCCATACCGGAAATCTTTTGGAGAAAGTGCAGCATACGCTATCCAAGTTTTTCCGCGGAGAGGGAAGCGTTTATGAAACAGGAAGCCTTTTGCATCACTCCGGTGCAAAGCTCTGGTTTTTGAAAGACCGCAGCGAAAGTGAGGACGGACACTATACCCGTATTTATGTATCGCCGGAGCAAAAAGATACGGTCTATTCCTACTCTTACGAAACGGAAGAAAACGGACTGAAACTGCGCTATGATGTAAAAGTTACGATGATCTATCAGGCAGGCGGAAAGACGATTACCGATGTGGAAGTGACCAAGGTATCGACCGTAAAAGAGGGATATCAGATTTCCATTCCGCTTACCCTCCCGGAAGGAAGCGTTGGCGAAAAAGTCCTTTCTCCGATGGAAAGCTTTTTGGGCTATCAGTCACCGGACGATCCGAACCCTGCAAGTAATCTCTCCGTATACGATAAGACCTATGTTTACGAAGCAGACGGAGAAATGGATACCGATGAGGACGGGAATCCGGTTGACCTGTCGCAAATCGGGGCAAGCAGGTATGAAGAAAAAGATTATGTCTTTTATTATTTAACCGCAAGCGATGTTAAGGAAGAAGAACGCATTGTACAGGAAGCAAAAGACCTTGACGGCGATGGCGTCATCGACGAGAGTAAAGGCGACCTCGCAGAAAGAAAAGAAACCAAAACACGTTACGAATGGGAAAACTACGGAGCTGAGCTTCTATCTAAAGCCGCCGGAGAAAAAGCGGTCATAAAAGTAGGCGAGGGTTTTGCGGTTCAAACCGAAGGCTACTATATGGGCGGTGCGTATTATGACAGTCCGCAGTCTGTGCTTTGCGATGAAAACGGAACTCCGGCCGATATCTTTGCGGTTCCGGAGGGCTGGAGCCTTCTTCCGTACACGGATGACCCACAGGAAAAGGCACATCACATCATTATTACAAAGAACGAAACTGAAATCCCGCAGTATGCGGTGCTGCTTACTGACGGCAGATGGCAGGAATGCGACGAAAACGGGAACTTCCAGAAAATGAGCATTCAGGTTTATAAGGCAAGCTATGTCAAGCAGGCAGGCGATGAAAATGGTTTTTCGTTTTGCTGGGACGGTTTTCTGGTAGAAACAAAGGCAAATACCAAAGAAAAGACAGCACTTACCAAGATAACCAAACAGGCAGAAGAAATTCGCCCGCAGGCAGAGATTGGAGCAGGCTATACTTACGAAGAAGAAGGAAATACTATGACATTTACGGCAGCAGAGCCGGACGCACCGCTGTACTTTCTTTCTTCCGACGGAATCCGAACCGAAATGTATTATCAGGGCGGCGTAATGAAAGTGACACTTACCATTCCGCAAGCTGCGGTGGACAGCGATTTTCAGTATCTTGTACCGACCTTAAACTTTGTGAAGTATGAAAAGGACGAAAGCGGAGAGCATCGCACCGACCACCGCATTGACTGGTATGCAAAACTGACGCCGGATCATCCGGTCAGCAGCGGAACACCGTATGATGGCATCAGCTGGAAGGCAGTTCGCCATGAAGCTGCAGAAAGCGGAGAAAAAGAATCCTACACGATAGAGATTGTTTCAAACCAAGATGCGGAAAGTCCATTGGAAATCACCTATGCCGATGGCTACACCATGACGCTGTATCAGGATGAGGCGGAATCGGGAAACGGTGTTGGCGTTGCGGTGATTGACAGTGTATATAAGACAACGCGCGCCTCGATGGGAGCCTTGGTGGATACGATTACGACCAATGCGGAAGGCAAAGCAGTGTCAAAGCTCCTGCCGCTTGGAAGATACATCGTGCGGGAGCTGGATGCAGGAAACGGGTATGTGACAGACGCTTCGGCTTACGAGGTCGAGCTTTCGTATGAAAACCAGTTTGCTCCGCTTGTCTGGAAAGCGCTCAGTCTAAAGAATCGGCGCTACCAAGTAGAAATTGACCTGACCAAAGTCTTTGAAAAGACCTACCAGTCGCAAAGCTATCAGACAGGAAGCGGCGCAGTCTTTGGCATTTTTTCTGCAGAAAGCATGAAAAGTGCTGAAACTGCGGACGGCGTAATCAGCGAAGTCCCAAAAGACACGCTGCTTGATATTCTGAAAGTCCGCGAGGATGGAAAGGCATTCTCCACCATCAAACTTCCGGACGGCCTTTATTATAGCAAGGAGATTGCGGTAAAGAGCGGCTATGTCTTAAATGACATGCCTTTTTATTTTGCCATCGGAGAGGACAAAGAGCGTGTATCTGTCCCATGTGAATTTTCCTATCCGGAAGACGGCATAGAGGGAAACATCGTCATGGATGCTTTTGAAAATGCAGTCGTAACCGTTCATTGCAAGAGCCGCTACCCGATGCCGGAAATTTCGATTGACGGAAAGAAGTATGAATTAAATCAAAGCGTGCAGGAAGAAAATCTGACAATCGAAAACGGTAAAGACGAAACCAGCGTGACCTTCCGTGTAAAAACGGGAGCGCAGCATAAGCTCCTTCTGCCAAATGAAAAGGAGCTGTTGGTAGAAGTAAAGGCAAACACCTATATCTACACGCTGGATGGTATGGAAAAGACCTATATCCCGGAAGTTTCTTATACCGGATATTATGCAAAGTATACCGAAAGTTTTGAAGCAGAAGCAGGAGAAAGCCTGACAGAGAAGAAGTCGGTGCTTACCCTTAGCGCAGCAGGGGCCTTGCCAAATGTTGTAACAGCCTTTGTAAAACATACACCACAGACCAAAGAAGAGCTGCAGGCGGATGGCACGACGAAAACCGTTGGCATTTTGGATTCTTCCGGAAAACAAACCTATACACATGAAGCGGAAGTTTCCATGACCGATACAGACGGGCATTCGGTTCTTCCTAAAGTGCTTTACCGAAAGAAAGGCACGCAGGAAACCGAAGAAAGCATTTCTACTGAAACCAGCCGCATTCCGCTTGCCGCAGGAGAGCAGATTCGTTTTACAAGCACATCCGGCGAGCAGGTAAGCGTCCAGCTAAGTGCAGATGGCGCGGCTGCGGTAACGATTGCAGGCGCATCTACTGGCAAACTGTCCAAAGAAGAAATGCCAAAGGCAGCAAAAGACGGGATCGACCGCAGCAGCGAGCTTCGCTTTGCCAAGTCCGTCACACTTGCACGTCAGGATCATGCAGCAAACTGTCTGCAGATTAAAATCAATACACTCGATGAGCGAAATGCCGGAAAAATTCCAAATGACTTAATGCCGCCGGAAAATCCGCCGCATTATCCGGGAAGCCCTGCACCGAAAATTCACACGACGGCAAAGGACAGCAGAACAAAGGGGCATATCGCATTTGCAGGTAAAGATGTGACGATTGTGGATACTGTTACCTATGAAAATCTGACCGTAGGGCAAACATATAAGCTTCGCGGGATTTTGATGGATAAGGAAAGTGGAACAGCCATTGTAATAAACGGAAAAGAGGTAACAGCAGAAGAAGGCTTTATACCGACGACTTCAAATGGCACACAGGAAATTTCCTTTACCTTTGATGCGGCGAGCTTCGCAGGAAAAGATGTCGTTGTCTTTGAAACGCTCTATAAAGTGACTATCGATACGAATGGAAAGACGCACGAGGAAAAGACGGCACAGCATGAAGATCTAAACGACGAAGGACAGACGATTCATTTTCCGGCCATTAAAACAGGTGCGACCGATGAAAAAAGCGGCACGCATACCAGCGAAATTTCAAAAGAAGATACGAAAGTAACCATCGTGGATACCGTAAGCTATGAAAATCTTGAGGTCGGAAAGTCTTATGTGATGAAAGGCATTTTAATGGATAAAGGAAGTAAAAAGCCGCTTCGCATAAAGGGAAAGCCTGTTCAAGCAGAATGCATTTTCACTGCGCAGGAAGAAAGCGGCACGATCACGCTTGCCTTTTCTTTCGATGCGGCGGACTTAGCCGGAAAGGATCTCGTTGTCTTTGAGCGCTTGTACTTGGAAGGAACGCTCATTGCAAAACACACTGACCTTAACGACGAAGGTCAGACCGTAACTATCAAGGAAAAACCGGAGAAGCCTGAGAAACCAAACAAGCCGGACACGCCGACGGAAGTTCCGAAAACCGGAGATAAAACAGACTTGTGCCGATGGCTTGCGTTGATAGGCCTTGCCCTTTTGGGTATGCTGGCATCTATGGCAACACTCAGAAAAAAACAAGAGGAGCCTGCAGAAGAAAAGCAGGAGGGACAAAAGTGTGCATAACGAAATCAAAGATTTCTATGCACGCATGTCGCTCACGCATGAGCGACACCCCGCAAGGTGCTTTTGTCGTTATTCCGGAAATATCGCACAGCGATATTTCCTGCATAATAAAAAGAAAAGGGAGAGGGGCAGCTTCTGAATGGGGCTGCTCTGTCCTTTTCAAAAGCTGAAAGAAAGGAGGAACACGCTTGAGCGATAGACACTATCAAATCGACGCACTGTACCGCAAAATTCTAAAAGAACTTTCAGAGGAGCCGGAAAGCTGGAAAGCTTTTTTAGACTGTGCAGGATATAATTTCAAGCTGCGCTTTGATGAGCAGGTGCTTCTTTATGCACAGCGCCCGGACGCAACCGCAGTCCTTACGATTGAGCAGTGGAACAAAGGCTTTCATCGCTGGGTGAATCGCGGCGCAAAAGGCATTGCCGTCTTTGACGAAGCAGCAGATACGGTGCAGAAAATCCGCTACTACTTTGATATTTCCGATACGCATGAAGGAAAAGATGCGAGAAAAGTCCCGCTTTGGAGCTATCAAGACACATACGAAGCGGAAGTCATCGAAAGCTTAGAGGCGGCGTTTGACATACCGGAGAAAAACGAGGGCCTTCCGAAAACAGTAGAGGCGGCGATGCAGGCAGCAGCGGAAGCATACCGCATGGACTATTTGCCTGCACTGAAAGAAACGCAAGGGGTGAGCAGGCTTTCCATCTTGGATGAAGAAAACCTCAGCCTCTGTCTTACGGAAGCTGCCGCAGCAAGCAGCAGGTATCTGATTTTAAGAAGGTTTGGCTTTACAAAGGAGGCAGAGGCGCTTACCGATTCCCTTACCTTAGCACGCGATTTTAATACAAAAGAAACGCTTCAAATTCTCGGCAGCATGGTCAGTGACCTTTCGCAAATAGCACTTACGGAAATCGGAAAAACCGTGCGCGCACTGCAAAAAGAGGAAAAAGAAGAAAATCGCACAATTGAACAAATCGATTTTTTCGCGTACACTAAGAAAAAAGAGGAAAAAGGAGGCGCAGAACATGAAACAGGAAATCAGCTACAGCCAGCAAGGGGATTATCAAATTCCAAACATCACGATGCCGGAGCAGAGGCAGGTGCAGATTGGGCGCTTCGGGAGAATGCGGCAGCAGTTTCTAAGGGAGAAACGAAAAATGATATACTTTCACCTTCTGACAGACTGCAAGCTGCAGGAACACCTCTTGGAAATCGACAGGCAGGCGTGCGAGATGAACGAGCAGCTGATTCTGCAGATGATGCAAACAGAAGAGGTCAGCGAGAAGCTGAAGGAAGAAGATATGATGCTCTGGGTGCAGAAGATGAAAAGCATCGAAGCCAGAGCGATGGAAATCATACAGACAGAACTTATCCAGAAGTAGCATATTATGATCGAAAAGCGGAAGTATCAAAGCTTCCGTTTTTTCATGGCGATAAAGACATTCAGGCGATCCTGCTTACTACGCCGCACCTGAAGGCGAAGAAAAGCGACATCCGAAAATTCTTTGAGCTGCACCGGGATACAGAGGAGCGCATTTCCTACCTGCGGGAAATCTTTAATAATGATTTTACGGAGCTTTTTCTTGCAGGAGATAGACGCGTCGGATATAAGACGTATCAGAATGTCCTTCATTTATGGGAGGGCAGCTATCTTAGCAGGACAGCAGAAGGCTACTATGACTGGGGCGTAATCTCAGAATATTTTGACAGCCTAAGGCTTCTCGGGAAACTTTATGACACTGCAGAGCGGCTGCCGTCTATCGAAGAGCAGGAAAGCTTCTTTGCAGAGCTTTCAGAGGAAAAGCCGTTTTTTACGCAGGAAATCATCGACGAAGTTCTGACGCGTGGGAGCGGCTTTGAAAACGGGAAGTTTCGTATTTATGAGCAGTTTGAAAAAGGGCTTTCCAACGAAGAAAACGCAAGGTTTTTGAAAAACGAATATGGAATCGGCGGCCGCTATCCAATTAAGAGCGGGCTTGGCATTGATGAAGACCATTCAGGAGCGGGCATTAAGCTGAGAAGCGGATTTTCGGAGGACAGTCCGAAGATGCTCCTAAAGTGGACGGAGGCTGCAAAGCGTATTGGACAGCTGATTGCCATGGGGCAGTATCTAAGTCCAAAGGAAACGAAACAGTATCCGTCATGGCTTGCCCTGCAGGAAGCAAGAAGGGACGCTTTGGCAGAGTCTGAAAAAGAAAAAGAAAGCCAGAAAGAGCGGCAAACGGAAAAGGCAGTAGAAAGTCAGGAAGAGAACTATGTCTTTCGTCTTGGCGACCGCGTGTTTCTTGGCGCAGCGGAATATGAGATCCTTTCTATGGACGAGGAGATGGTCGAGCTTTACGACCCAAGCTGCCCTCTGATTCCTAAGCGCATTCCTGCAGCACAGTTTGAAGAACGCGTCAGACAGACGCCGGGAAATGAGCATTTGCTGGAAAGAAACGCTATTGACATGCCGTACCGGGAGGTAAGAGAAGAAAGCGATGAGAGGCCTGCGTTAGGAAATCTGCAGAAAGAGGACGCAGAGCCTTCCGAAGAAAAAAGGGAGCAGAAAGAACTTTTTCAGTACCGCATTACGGATGAGCATTTTGGAGAAGGAACGCCAAAAGAAAAGTTTCAGCGAAACCTTACGGCACTTCGCCTGCTGAAAAAACTGGAAAGCGAAGCACGACTTGCAAGCCCGTCTGAACAGGAAATTCTTGCAGGCTACAGCGGCTGGGGCGGGCTTTCGGATGCCTTTGATGAGACAAAGACTGACTGGAAAAGCGAGTATGAGGCGCTGAAGGCGCTTTTAAGTGAAGAAGAATACAAGGCGGCGCGGGCTTCCACCCTGACCGCCTTTTATACCCCGCCGATGGTAATCCGCGCGATTTATCAGGTCTTGATGCAGGCAGGCATGCGCGAGGGGAATCTTCTTGAGCCGTCCTGCGGCATCGGTAATTTCTTTGGCATGCTGCCCGAGGAAATGAAAGGCTGCAAAACCTACGGCGTGGAAATCGATCCGGTTTCAGCAAGGCTGGCAAAACAGCTTTATCAGAAAACACAGATTGCAAACGAAGGCTATGAGAAAACAAACCTTCCGGACAGCTTCTTTGACGCCGCAGTCGGCAATGTTCCCTTTGGTGATTTCTCCCTTGCCGATCAGCGATACGATCAGGAGCACTTTTTGATTCACGACTACTTTTTTGCCAAGACCATTGATAAAGTGCGCCCGGGCGGAATCATCGCCTTTGTTACGAGCAAAGGAACGCTTGACAAAGAAAATCCGTCCGTCAGAAAGTACATCGCACAGCGGGCAGAACTTGTAGGGGCAATCCGGCTTCCGTATACTGCCTTTCAGAAAAATGCAGGCACGAAAGTAACGACAGATATTTTATTTCTGAAAAAGCGGGAACGCATGACCGATATCCTGCCAAGCTGGGTGTATCTTGGAAAGACGGAAGATGGAATTTCCATCAACGAATATTTCATCGAGCACCCTGAAATGATACTTGGGAAAATTGAAATGCGAAGCGGACGGTTTCGTCCGATCAGTGTCTGCGCGCCGAATGAGAATCTGCCGCTTTCCCTGCAGCTTACGAAAGCCGCAGAGAACATTCAGACGGAGCTTTCCCTTCCGGAAATGGAAAGCATGGAAAGCCCGGAAGAAGCGGAATTTCTTCCCGCAGACCCAAGCGTCAGAAACTTTTCCTACTGCGTGCAAGACGGAAAAATCTATTACCGGGAAAATTCCCTAATGCGGGAGGTTCCGATTTCTGCAGCAGCCGAAAAACGCGTCCGCGGCATGATTGCAATTCGAGACACCCTGCGAAACCTGATTAGCGCGCAGCAGGAAGAGCGTGCAGACGAAGAAATCCAAATGCTGCAAAAAGAATTAAATCAGAAGTACGACTCTTTTACCGCAAAATACGGGCTGCTCTCCTCGCGGGGAAACCGCATGGTATTTTCCGATGACAGCTCTTATGTACTGCTTTCGGCACTTGAGATTCTAAACGAGGATGGCAGCCTGCGAAAAAAAGCAGACATTTTTACAAAGCGCACGATCCGAAGCCCAAAAGCCATCACGCATACCGATACGGCAGTCGAAGCACTTAGCGTATCCCTTGGAGAGCGGGGGCGTATTGACATGGACTTCATGGAAAGCCTTTGCGGAAAAACAGAGGAAAAACTTCAGGAAGAACTACGCGGCATTATTTTCTTAAATCCGACATGGACGGCAGAAAGCAGCGAGGAAAAATATCTGACGGCAGACGAATATCTATCCGGAAATGTGCGGGAAAAGCTGAAGTTTGCAGCGCTGCGCGCGCAGCTTGAGCCGGAGGTCTTTTCCGAGCACATGACCGCCCTTCAAAAGGTACAGCCAAAAGACCTTACGGCAAGTGAGATTTCCGTAAAGCTGGGCAGTACATGGATTCCGGAAAACGATATTACGGACTTTCTGCACGAGCTTCTTGGAACACCGCGTTATCTGAAAGACCGTATTCGCGTGCGCTACTCCAAGTATACCGGGCAGTGGCGCGTGGAAAACAAGAGTTTTGATACCGGAAACCTGAAAGTCTATCGCACTTACGGAACGCAGCGAATGAACGCGTATAAGATTATGGAGCAGACGCTGAATTTAAGAGATGCCAGAGTATTTGATTATTTTGAAAATGAAAAAGGCACAAAGCAGGCGGTCATCAATGCAAAAGAAACCGCTATCGCACAAGAAAAGCAAATGCAGATCAAGCAGGCCTTTACGGACTGGATCTGGAAAGAGCCGGAAAGACGAAACAGGCTTTGCAGACTGTATAATGACAAATTTAACGCCATTCGCCCGCGGGAATATGACGGAAGCCACCTTCGCTTTCATGGCATGAATCCGGAAATTAGCCTGATGCCGCACCAAAAGAATGCGGTTGCAAGGGTACTGTATGGCGGAAATACCCTGCTTGCACATTGCGTAGGGGCAGGAAAAACCTATGAAATGACCGCGGCAGCAATGGAAAGCAAACGGCTTGGACTTTGTCAAAAGCCGATGTTTGTCGTGCCGAATCACCTCATTGAGCAGTGGGCAAGTGAATTTTTGCAGCTGTATCCGGCAGCGAATCTACTGGTTGCAACACGCAAGGATTTTGAAAAAAAGAACCGCAAACGCTTTTGCAGCCGTATTGCAACCGGGGAGTATGATGCTGTGATTCTCGGGCATTCTCAATTTGAAAAAATCCCGATTTCCTTAGAAAGACAGGAAGCACTCCTGACGCAGGAAATCGAGGATATCTCACGCGGCATACAGGAACTGAAAATGCAGGGCGGCGAGCGGCTTTCTGTAAAAGCGCTTGAGAAAATGAAAAAAGGACTGGAAACCAAGCTAAAGAAACTCAGTGATCAGAGCCGAAAAGATGATGTTGTGACCTTTGAGGAGCTTGGCGTTGACCGCCTGTTTATCGACGAAGCGCATTACTACAAAAACCTGTTTCTATACACGAAAATGCGAAATGTCGCAGGGATTGCACAGACCGAAGCACTTAAATCAACCGACCTCTACTTAAAATGCCGCTACCTTGATGAACTTACAAAAGGACGCGGCGTTGTTTTTGCAACCGGAACTCCGGTTTCCAATTCCATGACCGAGCTTTACACCATGCAGCGGTATTTAGAATATGACCGCTTAAAAGAAATGGGGCTGGAGGCATTTGACGCATGGGCGTCCACTTTTGGCGAAACCGTGACAGCAATCGAGCTTGCACCCGAAGGCACGGGGTACCGCGCTAAAACACGCTTTGCGAAGTTCTATAACCTGCCGGAGCTGATGACGATGTTTAAGGAGATTGCAGATATTCAGACTGCGGATATGCTGCATCTTCCGGTACCGCAGGCGGAGTTTATCAATGTTTCGGTAAAACCATCAGAATTTCAGACGGAAATGGTAGAGGGGCTTTCCGAGCGAGCCGACAGAATCCGAAGCAAAGCGGTTCCCGTAGAGGTCGATAATATGCTCAAAGTGACCAACGACGGCAGAAAACTGGCGCTGGAGCAGCGGCTTCTAAATCCCATGCTGCCCGACTTTGCAGGAAGCAAGGTCAATGCCTGCGTTGAAAATGTCTATGCCATCTGGGAAGACGGAAAAGAAAAGAAGCTGACGCAGCTGATTTTTTGCGACCTTTCCACACCAAGAAACGATGGCTATGATGTTTACCATGACATTAAAGAAAAACTGATTCAAAAAGGCGTGCCGCAGGAAGAAATTCGCTTTATTCATGAGGCAGATAGCGAAGCTAAAAAGGCGGAGCTTTTTTCCCGCGTGCGGGAAGGCGCGGTGCGTGTTCTGATTGGTTCCACCCAAAAAATGGGCGCAGGCACCAATGTGCAGCAGCGGCTGATTGCCCTGCATGACCTTGACTGTCCGTGGCGCCCGTCCGATTTAGAACAACGCAGCGGGCGAATCATCCGGCAGGGAAACACCAACGAAACGGTAAAAATCTTTCGTTATGTCACGGAAGGCACCTTTGATGCTTACCTATACCAGCTCGTGGAATCCAAACAGCGCTTTATCAGCCAGATTTATACTTCCAAGACGCCTATCCGCTCTGCAGAAGATGTGGATGAGGCAGCACTGTCGTATGCCGAGATTAAAATGCTTGCGTCGGGCAACCCCTATATCAAAGAGAAGATGGATCTTGATATTCAGGTCAGCCGCCTGAGAATGCTCAAGCAAAATTTCTTAAGCGAGCGCTACGAGCTTGAAGATCGGCTGCTGCGCGCCTATCCTCAAAAGGAACGGCAATATCAAGAGGCAATCTGCGGCTATGAAAACGATCTGCGCCGCATTGCAGTTCTGCCGCCGTCCGAAGAAACATTTACGGAAATGACGATTGCCGGCACTACGTATAGGGAAAAGAAACAGGCAGGGGCGGCACTGCTTGTTGCCTGCCAGAGAATGAAATCGGCAAACCCTGCAGAGATTGGAAGCTATAAAGGGTTTGCTATGTTTTTATCCTTTGATACCTTTGAGCGTCAGTATCGTTTGGAGCTGCGCGCGGAAATGAACTATGCGGTGATTCTTGGCGATGACGGACTTGGAAACCTTACTCGTATCGAACATGCAATCAATAAAATTCCGGAAAAAATGGAAAAAGCAAAGCAAGCCCTGCAGGAAGTTCAGACACAGATGGAAAATGCAAAAGAGGAGCTGAAAAAGACATTCCCAAGAGAAGAAGAACTGGAGGAAAAGAGCAGGCGGCTGCAGGAACTTGACAGCCTATTAAATCTTGATCAGCCGGAGATTCCGCAGATTACAGAGGACTGTATCGAAGTCGAAGAAGAAGTAAGAACAAAAGAAATGACAAAATATACCAGATGAAAAGGAGCTAATTATGAATCTAATCATTGAAAAAACGGTAAAACCGAAGCCGGAAACGGCAGAAAAGCGCATAGCAGCCTATGACAGACTGCTGAATCAAAGAGAAAACGAAGAAAAGGAGGAAGCAGACTATGATTACCTTATCACAATTTGAGGAGATGCTGAAAAAAGAGTGGGTTTCCTATTTTCCGGAACATTATCAGCATGGAGAAGTTTTTTTCCATGAGAAACTCTTGCGTAACGGTGGAAGCCTCACGCAGGTAAGCCTTCGGGGCATTTCTGATAAAGCACATGTGCTTCCGGTGAAGCCATATTATGATGCTATCGCGCAGGGGGCATTTGCCGGCAACATCTTAAAAAGGATGGCTGACGATTATCAGAGAGGTGAAAAGCAAAGGGCGGCGCTTTTTGATCAGATTGTCGCGATGCAGCCGCAGAACTTTGAAAACATGAAAAGCAGCATCAGCTTTGTGCTGGTAAATCGCAATGCCAACAATCATTTATTACAGGACGCGGTCTATCTGCCGTTTGAAGATTTAGCGAAAGTGTTCTATCTACAGGTAAATTCCAAGATATATGCACAAGTAACAAAAGAGATGTGCAGCCAGTGGGCTGTAACGGCAAAAGACCTAGAAACCGCAGCCTTAGAGCACATGCCTCGCTTACTTCCCGCACGATTATCCAGTGTGAATGCATATATTTTTGAAGGAAAAGTCCAAAACGACTTAAAAAAGACGGGGAACTTGACCGAAAACTTATATGCGCTGACAAATGAACAAGGTGCATTGGGTGCAGCTGTTATGCTGTACCCGGATTTGATGAAACAGATCGCAGAAAGAATCAAAACTCCGTTTTATATTATTCCATCCTCCGTGCATGAGGTGCTTATCTTGCCGAAAAAAGAAGGCATGGCGTTATCCGAAGTAAAAGACATCGTACGAACTGTCAACCGTAGTACCGTCGAGCCGGAGGATTTTCTGTCAGATAACGTTTACTGCTACGATGCCAAAACGAGAGAAATCCGGATGATGTATGAAGACTTTGCAGTCGAAAAGCCAAAGAGGAGGGAGCGCGAGTATGAACGGTAAAACAACGGAAAAACTTCTAAGGAAAATGGACAGAGAATATCAAGAATTTCGGGGAAAACTTGAAAAGCTGCCTGCGAATCTGGCACTTGAGCATGCATTTGAAGATTTGGCGAAAAGAGATATTCTGTTTGCGATTGAGGAAGGCACTTTTGATGACAAACAGGCAAAGGCACTTTTGAAACTGCCGAAACCGCTGGAAACTTGTTATCAGTACTGGTTAAAGGAAGAAACCGATTATATGGAAGTGCTATCAACTTCGCTTCAGAAAACGGCAGACCGTGAAATCAAACATCAGAAACAGGAAAGGGCGGAAAGGAAAAATGGCGAAGCTTGCAGATGAAATGATTCAAAAGGCAAGACAGCTTGATCTGCTAACCTATCTGCAGCTGCAGCAGCCTTGGGAACTTGTCCCGATCGGGTCGAATCGCTATCGCATGCGGACGCATGATAGTCTAAAAATCGACCACGGTAAGTGGTACTGGTGGTCGCGCAGCATCGGCGGCAGAAGTGCGCTTGACTATCTGGTTACAGTGGAAGGCTGGGAGTTTCGCAAAGCAGTAATGCATATCTTAGATATTGAAAGAATCCAGCCGACAGAAATCCCGCAAAAGAAATTGCAGGAAGCGAAAGGGGGAATCCCTGTTTGCCTGCCGATGAGGGCAAACAGTAACAGGCGAGTGCAAGCCTATCTGATGCAACGCGGCATTGACAGGGATATCATAGACTACTTTTTTTCTAAGGGACTGCTTTATGAGTCCCACCCATATCACAATGCCGTTTTTGTCGGACGAAATGAGAAAGGAGAGCCTGCTTATGCGGCGCTCCGAAGTACAGGAACAAAACGCTTTGCAGGCGAGGCAGCAGGAAGTCAAAAAGCCTACGCGTTTTCCTTTTCGGAAGGCAGGTCTGCTACTGTCCATGTTTTTGAAAGTGCGATCGATTTGCTATCTTATGTAACCCTGCAAAAAATGCGAGGCACGGACTGGAAAGCGGAGAGCTATGTATCCCTTGGCGGCTGCTGCTTTTCCGTTGAGGAAGGCTTGCCGCCATCGCTTAGTTATATGCTGCATGAAAAACCACATATCCGAGTAATCAAGCTGCACCTTGATAATGACAGTGCGGGGAGAACCTTTACACAGGCGATAGTCGAACGATTTCAAAACGACTATCAAGTCATCAATGCACCGCCGCCGTCTGGCAAAGATGTCAACGATTATCTGATGATGAAGCTGAAACAAATAGAGGAAAGGAGCCAAAATGAAACAGGAAAAAATTCTATACATGAACCGCAAAGAATTTGAAGCCTATCTTAAAAACGGGCTGAAGGAAAATGAAATTTTGATTATTGAAGATGACTATGCAGAAGAAAGAAAGGAGATTTGGGATGGACGAAAGGAACCTGAATGTGGTACGGGTAAAGCTGATTGATGATACGCCGCTCTTTGGAAATGAACTGATTCAATCTGCGGATGATGCCATTTTCCTCATGCAAAAGGAGCTGCGAAACTGTGACAGAAAGCTACTGGAAACGGTAGCTTTTTCTAATGGGTGTATATGTTTTAAGGAACTTATCCAATTGCAACATACACATTTCCATCCAAGCGGAGAATTGACCCCGTCGGAAGAGGATAAGAAGGCGACGAAACGACTGGAGATGGCAGGACAGATTTTAGGAATTCCTGTGGTGGATCACATTATTGTCGGAGAATGCAAGGAGAATTATTACAGCTTTCGAGCCAATGACCTTTTGAATCCGGATGAAGAGAAAAGAAAACGAAAGCAGAAAAAGCAAAGCCCGAAACACAAAGAGCAGGAGGCACGATAAAATGAAAGAAAAAATAGAGGCACTGCTGATTTGCCCGATGAAGAAGCCGGAAAGGATTTTTATTACGGATTCACTGGAAGATTTGCAGAAAGCAGTCGGAGGCTATATTGAGCAGTTTTCAAACTTCGATGACGATGCAGTGATTGTTTGTAACGAGGAAGGAAAGCTGAGAGGGCTTCCACTGAACCGCGCAATCTATGGAAAAGACGAAAAACTGATGGATATTATTGCAGGCGACTTCCTAAGCTGTCGCGCGCCCTTTGACAGCGATACTTACCAAAGTCTAACACCGGAGCAGCTTAAAAAGTATGAATTACGGTTTCGCTATCCGGAGAAGTTTTATAGGACCTTTGACGGAATCCGCGTGATGCGGCAGAAGGAACGAACGCATGATGTGCCGGAACGCTAAAACTACATTTTTTTCGGAAGGCAAAAGACGAGGAAGCTCTGCTGCAATGATTTAGCAAGCAGTGCATTTTTACTCCTGCGGAGAAAGAATGCGCATTTAGGGGAAACCCCTAAGACCCCAGTTTCGATTTTAACTCACCGTTTAACTCCTTTAACTCTCCTGTTTAACTCACCATATGTGAGTTAAAATGTAAATTTAACTCGACAAGGAAAGTTAAACAGTGTATAATGCACTTAAAAGAGGGAGTTAAAATGATATAAGGAGGAATTAAGTCAATGATACCTAAAAACGAAACATTGACTGTAGAATTTAAGAGTGATCTTAAGCGATACTCAGACAGAGAACTGGTGGAAGAGATTGTTGGAATGGCAAATACAGAAGGTGGAGTTTTGTATTTAGGGGTTGAGGACAATGGTCAGCCGACCGGTGTGCATGAAAACCATAAAGACCCGATTGGACTTGCAGCGATGATTGCCAACATGACAGTGCCATCGATTTCTGTTCGCGCTGAAATCATAAGGGAAAATGATACGGATATTATGAAAATTGAAATCCCGATAAGCCGAACAGTAGTAGCGACTTCCGCAGGAAAAACATTGCGGAGAAGATTAAATGCAGAGGGAAATCCGGAAAATGTTCCAATGTATCCGTATGAAATTCCGAGTAGGCTATCAGAACTAAGCTTACTGGATTATTCAGCACAGCCTTTGAGTGGAGCATCGCAAGACGATTTAGATCCAAATGAAAGAATTCGTCTTCGCAAGATCATTCAAAATCGTCAAGGCGGAGAAAAGAATCTTCTCCAGTTAACGGATGAGGAATTAGATCGCGCACTGAGATTAACGACAGAGAAAGAAGGAAAGATCATACCTACAGTTACCGGCATGTTAATGATTGGAAAAGAGGAACGCCTAAAAGTTCTGATGCCAACTGTTCGGACAGATTTTCAGGTACTTGAAGGAACTACGGTACGCATGAACGAAACTATGTTTGGCCCATTGCTGGATGTCTTTGAACGCATAGAAACCTATGTGAACGCATGGAATCCTGAAAGGGAAATGGAATATGGACTTTTCCGACTGCCGATTCCGGAGTTTGACCGTAATGCGTTTCGAGAAGGACTTGTGAACGCATTTTGCCATCGAGACTATACCATGCTCGGCAGCGTGCGTGTGCTTATTGATGACGAGGGTCTGACAATCAGCAGCCCGGGAGGATTTATTGATGGGGTAAACTTGAAGAACTTGCTTACCGTAGAGCCTCATGGAAGAAATCAAGTCTTGGCAGATGCATTAAAACGAGTAGGCTTAGCAGAAAAAACAGGTAGGGGGATTGACCGGATTTATGAAGGCTCCATTATTTACGGACGTCCATGGCCTGACTTTTCAGAAACAACAAGCAGATGCGTAAAACTGTATATTCAGAGAGCAAAGCCGGACATTACCTTTACGAAAATGATTGTTGACGAACAAAATCGGATTGGCCGAGCGTTTTCCATTTATCCGTTAATGATTTTATCAGCTTTGAAAAATGAACGTAGAGCGACAGTAGAAAGACTTGCGGAAATCACAAACTTGACGGAAGCTCGCATAAGAACGAGTATTGAAAATCTGGTAGAACGCGGCTTAATAGAAGCGGTAGGAAACGGAAAGAACAGAGCATACATTCTTGGTGCAAAGGTATACCATGAAAGTGATGAAACTGCAGCATATGTAAGGCAGACAGGAATTGATAAAGTTCGTTATCCGGAGTTAATTCTTAAATTAGCGAAGCAGCAAGGTGGATCTGTGACAAAGACAAATGCAATCGAATTATTAAACATATCAGAAAGGCAAGCGTATACGCTTTTGGCAAAACTGGTGAAGGAAGGAGAACTTGAAAAAGTTTGCAATGGGAAATATGCAAAGTACAGAATCAAAGAGAGAAACTCACGGAATATCTGATGAAAACAAAAAGGAACAATGCCTCTATAAGTGCCTTCGGCATATAGAGGAAAATCGCAAGAACGGACAAAAAGGCTACACGCCGGAGGAAGTTCATACGATTTTGGGACAAGTGATACAAGAGGTCGAAACAAACCGTAGACTGCAAATTGAATAAAGCATAATCGATATAGGTATCAATTCGTAGCTTATTTTGTTTGCAAAAGAAGCAGGGTATGGGCCTCTGGAAGGGACGATTATAAACAGAAAGAATGAGAAAAATATTGCCGCAACATTTGGAGAATTGCTACTTTGCAAGAATATTGGAAAGAGGTGTTATATAAAATGAACGGAACAGAAATAATTACTTTTTTATCAACGGGAATTGGAAACCTATCATCCGCAGTTGGAGCCGTTGCAGGGGCAATTTTTACTGCGATATTTCTAAGGAGCAATACCAAAACGGAGGAGTTTGAAAAAATTAAAGCAGGGCAGTTTCAGGAAGTTGCTAACGAACTACTGGCCGCTGGAAAGATGACGTACACAGAATACTATAAGGCTAAAAACTTTTTGACTATTGCGAAAAAGGCTGACAGTTATTATCAAGAACATCCAAGAGTAGAGGCAAAAAAAGCATATGATTTTGATTGGTTTGTACGCTTTTTTGAAGCTGCAGGGAACATAAGTGATGACACTATGCAAAATTTATGGGCAAAAATTCTTGCAGGAGAAGTTGCACAGCCATCGACTTTTTCATTAAAAACGATAGATGTTATGAGGAATTTAAGCAAGAAAGATGCAGAGCTTTTTATTAAAATGTGTTCTCATTCGTTTATCGCAAACACAACGAATTGTTTTTTACCTAATGAGGAGGAATTCATAAAAACAGTAGGAATTCAATATGAAGACATTATGAAATTAAGTGAGCTTGGTTTGATGTTTAATGACGGAACAATCTCGCTAAATTTTGACATTGGTAAAGAACCTGTTCCTCTGGTGCGTAATAAGAAATTGATAATGATGATATCTTCCACATCCGGGAATACGGAAAAAGTATGGATCGGGCAATATCCGCTTACAGAGGTTGGAAAAGAATTGCTGACACTAATAAACGAAACCGCCTCAGAAGAAGATTTTTTGAAGTATGCGGAAGTTCTATCTTGCAACAAATCATATAAAATTTCTGTTCATAATATTATAAAATCGGATGGTAATTTAATTGAATATAAAAAAACAAATTTAATGGGACAAGAAGTTCAGTAAGCGATGTTGACTAAGATAAACTTGTTTCCATGAAGAGAGTCAGTTCTAACTTTATCGAAAAAATAAACAAAGAAATCGTTGATTTTTCAACAACTTTATAGCTTGTTTTAAAAAGAGAAAAACTGAATTTAAAACAAGAATTTAAACAAGATAAGTAATAACTTAAACAGAATAAGACATAAGGAGGGCAGCCTTGCAGATTGCAGGCTGTTTTTCTTTGCAAAAAACAAGGAGGTGAACCTATGGGACGAACAATCAAGAAGCAGTTTTGGCTAAATAACAAAGAAGCCGAGGCGCTGCGGCGGAATGCGGAGAAAACCTGCCTGACGGAAACCGCGCTGGTGCGGCTGCTGATCACAGGCTTTGAACCGCGGGAAAAACCGGATGCGGCAGTTTATCAGGACATGAATCAGCTTTCTGCGATTGGAAACAATCTGAATCAGATTGCAGCAAGGCTGAATCGCAGCGGAGCGGTTGACAGCACGCAGTTAAAAGAAGAAATCGAAAAGCTGAAGGCGTTTCGCCTTGCGCTTTTGAAAAAGTATGTTGAGCCGGATGAAGCACAATGGCTGTAACGAAAATCTGGGCCGTTAAAGGCAGGATCGAGCAGCCGATCGCGTACGCTATAAACCCGAAAAAAACAGACAAAGACCTTTGGTCAGGCGATGCCAGTATGGAAGATGTCATCGGTTATGCTGCAAACAGCGAAAAAACTGAAAAGCAGTATTATGTCAGCGGAATCAACTGCGCGCCGGAAACTGCAGCGGAGGAATTTCGCATGGTAAAAAGGCAGTTTCAAAAGCAGGGCGGGATCATCTGCTATCATGGCTACCAGTCCTTTGCGGAGGACGAGGTCACGCCGGAGGAAGCGCACGCAATCGGTGTGGAGCTTGCAAAGAAGTTTTGGGGAAAGGCGTATCAGGTGATTGTGACAACGCACGTAAACACGAAGTGTCTGCATAATCATTTTGTAATCAATTCCGTTTCTTTTGTGCATGGAAGAAGATGCCGCCAGACAAAGTGGCGGGAGCTGAAAACGGTTTCTGATGAAATCTGCAGGCAGCACCAAAAGTCCGTAATTGAAACGAGCATTGGAAAAGGAATGCCATATACGCTTGCAAGGGCAGAGGAAAACGGAAAAGCAAGCAGGCTTAATCTTGCAAGAGCGGCACTCGACGAGGCGCTTTCAGAGTGCAGTAATCTGAAAGAGCTGCGAAGGCAGCTGAAAGCGCAGGGCTACGAACTTGACGCAAATCCAAGTCATAAATACTGGACACTTCGGCAGCCGAATTGGAACCGCCCGATTCGCCTTATCCGTATGGGAAAAGCATATGGCAAAGAGGCTATCCTGCAAAAGCTGATTGAAAATCAGTCAAAGCTGCGTCTTGGCATGAAGAACTTGCAGGCAGGAAGAAGATACTGCCGAAAAAAGGTGAAAACGCCGAAGCGTAAAGTCAGCGGTCTGCGAGGGCGGTACCTGCATTACTGTTACCGTCTGGGCATATTTCAAAAACGGCAAAGCTCAGGACGCGTGCACTACCTGTATCGGGACGACCTGCTAAAATTAAATAACATCACAGCCGAAGCGAGGCTCCTTTGCGAAACGAAAATCGAATCTGCAGAGGGGATTTTTGTATATGAAAAGAAACTGGAAAGGGAGGTGAAGGACTTATGCGTGCAGCGAAAGAAGCTATATAACGAAAACCGAAGAGCGGGACTTACTACAGAGGAAAAAGAGCGCATTGCAAAGGAACGGGAGACTTTGACCGAGGCCATACGGGCCTGCAGGCGAAAACTGCACCTTTGCAAAAACATCATGGTCCGCTCGGAACACCTAAAAGAAACGATGGAACAGGAGATGAGAGAGAAAATGAAAACCAAAAAACGCGAAACCGAAAGGAGGCAAGGCAGATGAACTACAGCGGCGACGCGGCAGAGCAGGTAGTACGATTTTCACTGGAAGGCATGGAAGTTGCGATGAAGATTACCGGAAGCGCGGCAAAGGAAATGGCAATCCTGCTTGCGGCAGCCTTAAAGGCAGAGCAGAAAACAGCGGGAAAAGCAAGGCTTTCTGCGATGTTAAAGTCAGGTAAGGAGCTGACCGTATTTTCCCTGCCACAGAAAGACCTTAAGAAATTTGTGCAGGAGGCAAAGAAGTATGGCGTGCTGTACTGCACGATTCGGGAGCGGGGAAGTAAAGATGAAAATGCAGCGGTTGACATTATCACGCGCGCAGAAGACGCACCGAAAATCAATCGTGTAGTCGAACGCTTCAAACTGGCAGCCGTCGATACGGCAGAGATTGTGCAAAATATCGAAAAGGCAAAAGCAGAGCGAGGCAAGACTGACAGCATGGCCCAAAGCGAAAGCAAAGAGAGTATCGAAGAATACATGGGAAAACTCGATAAGCTATTTGACGACATCAGCCAGTCGGTCCCCACGCATTCCCAAAGCAGCGAATTTCCGTCAAAGAGCGGCTTAAAAGAGCAGGAAACAGTAGCCAGACCTATTTCTGAGAAGAAGCCATCGGTAAGGGAAAAGCTGCAGCGGGAGCAGGCAAGGCAAAGGAAGCAAAAGGAAAGCGGCAGGAACAGTGTCTATGAGAGAAAGACCGCAGAAAAAGCGGCAGGAAAGGAGCGTTAAAGAAGATGGAAACGATGTATGATTTTTTAGAAAAGAACCAAAGCACAGGAAGAAACGGCGGCACACAGCGGCAGGCAGGCGTCTATGACCCGGACGAATATCGTGAGCGCAAGCAGGCAGAGCGGCAGGAGCTGTTTGAGATGCTAAAGGAAGCAACAAAAGAAGCGGTATCAAGTGATGAAGCTTTTAATCAGTATATCCGCTTGCAGGCGCGATTAAACTATACGGTAGCAAACAGCTTGCTGATTTTCCTGCAGAAACCGGACGCGGCGGAGCTAAGGGAGTTTGATGATTGGAAAGCCAGAGGCGCGCATATCCGCAAAAACTCAAAGGCAATCAAAATCTTAGAGCCGCATATCGCAAGAAACCGCGAAGGTGAAGCATTTACCGCTTTTCAGACGAAACGGGTCTTAGATATTTCACAGACGACCGCACTTCCGGAAAATCGCAGAAAGGAGGAAGTCAGCGACAAAGTCAAATTCTTTGCGATTATGGGCATTTCAAAAGCAAAGGTCGAAGCAGTCGAAACGCACACCTTCGGCGAAGATGTTTTTTACGATGATAAACAAAACACGATTTATCTGCGAAAAGGCTTAGAGAGGGAAGCCTTCTTAAAAGGATTGATTCGCGAAGAAGTCAAAGCTGCAGTCTTTGAGCAAAACAAGGAGGAACTTCCGGAAATCCAAAACTTTCAAGCTGCGTGCGGGGCGTATCTTATCCAGCGGGAATACGGCCTTTCAGATAGGGACGCGATGATTTCAGTTCCGGAAAGCCTGAAAAATATGGAGCCGAAAGAAATCCGCAGGTGCCTAGAGCATCCTGTCAGCATTCATAGCAGGTTAAAGGAAATGCAGAAACAGATTGCGAGCAAATTAGCCGAAAAACAGAGTCGGAACCAAGATGCGAGGTAATGCCATGAAAGAAAAACGATACCACTTAGCCATGGACGAAAGAGAAAGAAGCATCATGATCCACGCACTCAACGATTATCGAAACGACCTGATTGACGAAAACCGTGCGCCGGATGCAGTGGAGGATTTGATTCTGAAAGCTGCGAGTGCACCGGACAAAAAGGTTCGTGTGGTAGAAAGGAAGCATGATGAAGCACGATGAAAAGAAAACGGTGCTGCTGCTCTCCCTCGTATTTTCCCTTCCGGTCATATATCTTGCACTTGCTGCAGCACCGTATCTTCAACAGGGGCTTAGCGGCATGCTTCAGGGCATGCTGCTTGCACTTGAAAAACCGAATCTAACGCTATGTAAGGACAGCCTAAAAACTGTCCTTCTTTTTTTGCTGCTGTATATTCTGGGAATCGGCATTTATTTCAGTATGCAAAAAAACTATCGCAGAGGCGCGGAGCATGGCTCGGCGAAGTGGGGGAATCCGCAGACTGTAAACAGGAAATATATGCAGAAACCGCCAAAGCAGAACAGGCTGCTCACGCAGCAAGTCTGCATAGGCCTTGACGGCAAAAAACACAGACGAAATCTCAATATCCTCGTCATCGGCGGCAGCGGTGCGGGCAAGACGCGTTTTTACGGTAAGCCCAATATCATGCAGGCAAATACCTCCTTCGTCGTGACAGACCCAAACGGAAAAGAAGTTTTAGGATATATATTGCAAGCAGTCCATTGAATACGGCTGCGAATAAAAGACGGAAAGGAGGTCAGAAAGTGCCTAAAATCAGGGATTT
>Ga0129310_1000873_pt1 | contig 31035 bp, 29 predicted proteins | sample Go1ome_2_FD_94433 | JGI IMG/M metagenome (GOLD analysis project Ga0129310, IMG submission 94433) | Western lowland gorrila individual fecal microbial communities from Wisconsin, USA - Go1022A metagenome | ecosystem: Host-associated > Mammals > Digestive system > Large intestine > Fecal | place... | reverse complement strand
TATGGTGATGTTGGGACGGTTAGATAACCAGGACACATTGGCGCAGTATTATTCTATGGCAGACCTAACGATACTCACAAGCAAAAGAGAAACTTTTTCCATGGTAGTAGCAGAGAGCCTGTGCTGCGGCACCCCAGTGGTTGGATTTCAGGCAGGCGGACCGGAAAGCATTGCTTTGCCGGAATACAGTGAATTTGTGGAACAGGGGAATGTTGAGGCTCTAAAAAAAGCAGTTCTTCATGTACTCTCTCAAAAGATTGAGAGGGATGACATTGCTAAAACAGCAGAAAACGTATATTCTGGAGAAAGAATGGTTAGGGAATATATGAGAATATATGAGGAATTAATAGAAGAAAAGTAATGCTTTGGAGATGGGAAAATGCTATGGAGGAAAAAGCTAAATATATAACAAGCGTTTTGAGATGATATCGTTGATAGAAATATTACTTTGGTTTACCGGACAAGCGGGAGACAGAAGATTGACAACCTAATCGGATATGTTATAATTTGAACAAGTTATAGGATAGATATTTGTGAAACGAACTAAATTAGTAAAGGTGAAGAATGAAAGCATATTACTGTCTATACGGAATAATAATTGCTATGTTTACAATGGAACATTTGATATATAAAAGGGAAGGGGTTCTGCTTCAAATTCACCGGAAAAGGATGATTGCACTTACGTGGATTTCGGTTATTGCTTTAGCCCTAATGGTAGGATTCCGGGCGCTAAATATGGGGCAGGATTTACCGGGGTATTTTTTTTATTGTGATATTATAAAAAAGGATAGTTGGATGGTATTTTATGAACACTGGAAGAACCAGCGTTATGCAAATTTTGAACTTGGCTTTTGTTTTATGGCAAAGATATTAAGTAGTATCTGTGATAATCATCAAATATTATTGGTAGGAAGCGCTTTTGCTTTCATTCTTCCTTTAGGGTACTATATTTGTAGGTGTTCATCAAATTATTTAGTGTCTATTTTGGCTTTTTTGGCATTGCCTTATTTTACTACGATGTTCTCTGCGATTCGACAATCAATGGCTATTGGAATTATGATGCTGGCATTTGTTGCTTTAAAAGGTAATAAAACAATATCATACTTTATTCTTATAACTGTCGCAAGTTTATTTCATAAATCTGCAATTTTTATGATCGTCCTGTATTTGGCATATAGAGTCAGAATGTCCAGAAGTACAATGCTGATTGTCGGAATAGGAAGTTCCATGGCTTTTTATGTTTTAAAACGTCCTATTTTTTATGTCCTTATTCGATTGGTTAAACCAGAAAGAAGTGCATTTGAAATAAACAATTCAGGTGGGCTTTTCTTAGGATTGGTGATGCTATATATTATGTGTGTGTGTCTATGTGATATGACGAATGATGTGGTACGAGGTTTTACTAATCTTTTGCTGGTAGCATGCTTAATGCAGTCATTATCTTCTTTACATAATTTGGTTGGAAGAATGACATGGTATCCAATGTTGAGTGTTATTGTTTTAGCTCCAGAAATGTTACGGAATATTTCATGGAAAACAAGATATGGAAAAGAAATTGCAACAATAGCAATGTGTGCGATTTTAGTAGTGGGTGGTTTATATTTTATTTCAAATGAAGCAAATGGGAGTGCGGTTCCTTATGTCCCTTGCTGGAGATATGTAGCTGAATAAAAACTTTAAGAAATATTTACAAAATAGGAGAAGAAAGATGAGCGAAAAAGCCAAGGTTTCCATAATTGTTCCTTTATATAATTATGAGGAATATGTTGAAAAAGCAGTGAGAAGCCTGATGCAGCAGACATACGGGAATATTGAAATCATAGTAGTAGATGATGGATCCACAGATAATTCGGGGATGATTGCGGACAGACTGGCAAAAGAAGATGAGAGGATAAAAGTAGTACATCAGAGCAATGGTGGAATCGGAAAGGCTTTACAGACCGCACAAAAGATGATAACGGGCGATTATGTAGCTTTTTTGGACAGTGATGATTATATGGAAGCAGATGCATATGAAGAACTTTTGAAGGTTGCTTTAGAGACAAATGCGGATATTGTTGAATTTGGTATTACAGCGTATGATACAGAAGGTATTTGGATGGGGATTGAACTTCCTTCGCCGAGTAAGATCATCGGGAATAGCGAAGTAATAAATGATTATTTCTTTCATGACAAAAGACCTCATTTAAGTACGAAATTTGTTAAGGCATCACTGTTTATGAATTTGAATATTATGCCATATAGTGCAGCTATTGACGAAATGACGACGCTACAGATTCTTTGTTATGCTGAAAAAATTGTTAAAATCAATAAAAGTTATTATAATGTGATAAGAAATAAGGAAAGTGTATCGCGAGCAATTATTGATGGAAATAAATTACGGGAACAGATTAGTGCCTACAAAACTTTTGGAGAATATATTGAAAAAAAGAATAAGACAATAAGTACTTATTTTGCTGTGGATATTGCCAAAAAATATTCGGTTATGTATTATCGTAATAAAACAGAAGGATTTGGGAAAAAATCGGATGTGCATAATATAGAAAGTGAAATGATTAGTGCATTTAATACAGCCTATAAGAGTATTAACTTTCAAATAGCAAGGGGACATTATTCGGGTTTAGATCTTTTAGCGCTTGGTGTATTTAGAATTTGGCCTGATTTGTTCTGCGTATTATATCGTAGAGTAAAACATAAATAGAACAACTATTGTAGGAGAAGACAATGATAAAAGAAAACAATTATCCTATTAGAATTGGAAGGTTATTGATAGAAGTATTAAGGAGATGGCGTGTCCTGTTGGCGTTATTTGTGCTTGGATTAATGTTAGGAACGGTATTCGCGTATTTTAAATCTCAAAACACACAGGAGATTTCGACTCCAATAATTAAGTCTTTTGATGAATTAGATGAAAATTTAAGCGATGAGGAAAAGCAGGTGTGCTATTCGGCTATGATGCTTAAGGCAAAAGTGCGATATGCATTTCAGTCCAATCAGATGAAATTGAATCCGGAGAGCGTACCTACTACGACAGTAGCAATTGGAATAGTTACCCAGGATGGGTATGCTAGAAATATTGCGTCAATATACACACATTTTATTAAGGATGGCTCGTTCGCGACATATATTTCTGAAAATTATCCGGAGTATGATGACTTGTCACAGCTTGTAACGATTGATTCAAAATTATCAACTTCCCTTAAATATCAATCAGATGCAAATCAAAACCGTTATGATGTTTATATTAACGTTCGATATTATTCAGAAGAAGAATGTAAGAAATTAGGTGATTATCTTATTGAATATATAGAAGATAAAAAGGATGAGATTCAGAAAGAATACGGAGATTTTGATTTAAAACTGTTAGATCGGTCCTTTTCGAACGTGTACGATGAAGATTTATTGGCGAATCAAATAACAGTAGCTGAGGAGAGCCAGGTAGAAAGAACTAGTTATATAAACAGATGCTCCGAGATGACGGATGATATGCGCGTATACTATTGCTATTTAGTTGAAAAATATCGCACAGCTGATGAAACAGTAATGGCTTGGGAGGAATTAAAAGCGGGCAATGCTTCTACGCAACCGCAGACACAGGCTTTGGATGTGAAGCTTATAATTTTAGCCGCATTGGGATCGTTAGCTGTTGCTATTGTGATTACTGTGTTATGCTGTCTAATGGATGGAAAGCTAAGAGAGGCAGAGGATTGGAAAAACATACTTGGAATAGATTCGTTGGGAAGCATCAGAGTGAAAAAAACACTTGGTGGACTAGATAAATGTGTTGATAGGCTGGACAAATCTATGAGAAGTAGCGATACAATTGCGAAAGCAATAGAATTATTAATATCGGAAGGAGACAGGATAGGCTTCTTAATGTTACAAGAGAAAAATAATGCTTCTGAAGGAATATTTGACGATATTACCGCTGCGATAGGGGATGGATATGCCAGTTATGAATTGATTGACAATGTATATAGGGACAACAATAGTCTTGAAAATCTAAAGCACGTCGATAAAGTTATTCTCTTTCAAAAAGAGGGAAAATGCTCTCTAGAGCAGCTGAATGAAGTAATCTGCTTTATGAGAAATATAAGAAAGGATGTGTTAGGAGGCATTATTATTCGATGATGTTGAAAAAAGGAAATGAAGTATTGAAGGAAAGTGAGAATGATTCGAATAGACAGATTCGAAACGGCGCAATTTTATCTTATGCAGGTATTATTTTAAACATACTTGTGACACTATGGTTTATGCCATGGATGGTGGATACCATAGGAAGTTCGAACTATGCAATATATACGTTGGCCAACTCTTTTGTTGGCCTTTTCTTGATGGATTTCGGATTGAGCGCTGCAACCTCGAAATATGTTACACAGTATCGCGCAGAAGGAAGACCAGACAAAATTCGATGGTTTCTATCTTGCATATTTGAATTGTATTTGGTAATTGATATTATTGTTTTGGTAATATTGAGCGTGTTATATTTTTTTCTTGGATATATATATCAAGGACTGACACCAGTGGAATTGGAACTGTATAGGGGCGTATATATTATGGTGGTAGTATACTCTATTCTTTCCTTTCCGTTTGTTCCGCTTACAGGAGTTTTAGGAGCATATGAGCGCTTTACACAAATTCAATGGATTAATATTGCTCAAAAATTCGCCACAGTTGGACTTAGTATGTTGGGCCTTTGGTTGATCAATGATGTGCGGATAGCGGTTTTGGTGAATATTATTATTGGATTTGCTTCAATACTTGCAAAGGTATATTTAACCAAGCAAATAATGGGCTTGCATTTGAACCTCGTGAAAATCAGATGGACAGAAATACGCGAAATAGTGGGATTTTCTCTTTGGTCTACTATAATTAGCATTGCAAGTCGTTTTACATTCAGTATTGCCCCGACTATGCTTGGTATTGTATCTAATAGTAAACAGATTACACTATTTGCGCCGGCAAATGCTCTTGAAAGTTATTTCTATACGATTGCTGCCGCAATTAATGGTTTTTTTCTTCCTAAAATATCGCGATATGTTGCCAATGAAGAGAATGAAAGACTTACACAATTATTAATTCGGGTTGGTAGATATCAGACAATGCTGATGGGACTGATATTTAGTTGCTTTTGCGTTGTTGGAAAAGATTTTTTGCAACTATGGATGGGCGATGAGTTTGTAGGAGCAAGTCTTTGCGCGATTATTTTGTTTATACCGGACTTATTTACTTTTTCACAACAAATTGCATCCACGGTGGTTCTTGCGGAAAACCAAATAAAAAGAATCAGCATTGGCCATGTGTTTATGGCAATAACTTCTGTGGGACTAATGTTTGTCTTGTGCAAACCATTAGGTGCATTTGGAGTTGCTATTTCTATAGCTGGTGCTTATTTTGTGCAATTTATTTGGAACAATTATGTCTATAACAAATATTTGACGTTAGACATGTTTCTCTTTTACAAGGAATGCTATTTAAAATTATTATTTCCTATAGCTGCGTTTACCGTGTTGGCAGTATTCCTTATGAAGTGCTTGAATTTGAATGACATTTTTGTTGATTTTGTGGTAAAATCAATAATAATGGTAATGTTATATATTAGCCTTATTATAATATTAATGGACAAAGAGGAGAAAAGATTATTCAAGGATATTCTATTGAGATTTAGGAGGAGAAAAATGTGAGGATTAAAAGATATCTAAAAAATTTTATTCACAATATGAAGTATATATTAACAAGAGATTTGTACAGGGAAGATGCAGAAAAATTGCTTCAGAATTTACAGGTTTCTCAATGGAATATTAAAGATAAATTCGAAACGGGTTTAAAGATTTTTGATGAAGAAGAAACATTGGATGTTCTTCTTGAAAAACCTATGAGTTTTTGCCGCTTTGGGGATGGGGAAGTAGATTTGATGGAAGGGAAGAGTATTCCTTTTCAGACTTATGATAAGAAGCTTGCGGATATTTTTAAAGAAATATTATCTCAAAAGCAAGATGATTTATATGTAGGAATCAATTTCTATTATTTTCATACATTAGAAAAGTTTGATAAGGTAAATGGAGACTATTATCGCCTGTATTCTCCTTATTTTGGAAAATTTTTTGCTTGTTTATGCAACAGAGAGACACAGTATATTGATGCTGGATTTAACTCGGTCTATTATGCACATGAAAATCAAAACCTGGAGGAACATTATAGAAAAATTAAAACATTATTTAGAGGGAGAAAACTGGTTGTGTTTAGTGGAGAGGGAGTTATTACAAAACTTCCCTATAATGTATTTGATGAGGCAGAATCTATTGAGTACGAGTTTGGACCATCCAAAAATTCATTTGAGAAATTTGATGAGTTGCTGGAACGAGCACAAAAATATGATAAAAGTAAAATATTGTGTTTTGTTTTGGGACCAACATCAAAAGCACTTGTTTACAAATTGACACAAAAGGGATATATGAGTTGGGATATTGGACATATGTGTAAAGATTACAACGCATACATGATGAATGCAGATAGAACACCGGAGAATATTGCTGATTTCTTTGCTCCGGATTAAGGAAGAGAACAGGATGAAAGAATTCACATTTGGTATTATTTCATATAATCAGGAAGACTATATTTTGGAATTATTAGAAAGTATACGCTATCAGATTGAAAATTATGGAAAAGAAATAAATATTTATCTGATAATTGCGGATGATGCTTCAACGGATAATACTAGAAAAATAGAGGAAGCTTGGGTAAGAGAAAACTTCACTTTATTTGAAAAAACAGTGATTTTGGATGGGAGAAAGAATGTTGGCGTTGTCGAAAACTACAAAAAGTTATTAAATGCAATTAAGACGGATTGCTTTAAGACAATGGCAGGAGATGATGTCTTTGCAGATCATAATATTTTCGAATTTTATGAGAAATGCGGGGATCATAACCTAACTATCTCAGTTCCAGTTATATTGTATGATAATAGAGCAATTCTTAGAGAAGACTGGTATTATAATCATTTTTGCTATAAAAAGAAAAAAAGAAGCCGGAAATATGACATTGAGAGACAAGAAATGGGAAGCTATTTTCAGTCGACATCGGTATTCTATCATATGAATCAACAGATAGAATTTTTTAGAGAGCCAGATATAAGTTTAAAATTGTTTGACGATGACTGCAGATGGCATTCTATTTTAGTGAATGATAAAGATTCCCATATTGTATTTGAAGATGACTACTTAGTCCTTTATAGAATGCATGATGGATCAATTTGTCAGACAGATAATAATCCGCTTGCAGCTGTTTTGCGAAAAGAACTTGTGACTTACAAGAAATACATTATATCAAGAGGAACTAGTTTGAAGACTAAAATAATATTACATCTTCAATTAAAAAAACCTAAAAATAAATATTTGTATATATTAAATTATACGGCAAAATTTAAAATGCTTTATGCTAAATTTGCTGTGAAAGCATTACCTTATTATAAAAAAAGATATAATATATATGTGAAGCAACTCGAAAAAACAAACAGCTATGTTCAGGGTATTCATCAGAAGGCAATACATTTAAAAAAGGAATATATTAATGAATAATCAAATAATGAATAAATCAAAAAAATTAGTAATAGTAGGTGCTGGAGAATTTGCAGAGATAGTCTATGAATATTTTATGTTAGATTCGCCATATGAAGTCGTTGGATTTGTAGTAGAAGAAAAATATTTAAGGGAAAAAAGCCTATTTGATTTGCCAATTACAAGTTTTGAACGTATAAAAGAGATATTTCCACCGGATGAGTATGAGGTATTTGTTGCAGTTACATATGTTAAATTAAACAGGGAAAGACGAAGACTTTATACAGAATGCAAAAAAATGGGATATACATGCGCATCTTATGTAAGTTCAAGAGCATTTGTTTGGCATAATGTGGAAATCGGGGAAAACAGTTTTATTTTTGAAAATAATGTATTGCAATACCACGTAAAAGTTGGAAATAATGTTATTTTATGGAGTGGCAATCATGTGGGACATAGGAGCATAATAGAAGACGATTGCTGGCTGACTTCTCATGATGTAATATCTGGATTTTGCAGAATTGGAAGAGGAAGCTTCATAGGCGTGAATGCTACTCTGGGTGATAATGTGACTCTGGGTGAAGATACGGTTTTGGGTGCCGCGGCAGTTACTGTCAAAAGTTTGCTGGATATTGGAAGAGTATATATTGGAAGTCCTGCAAGGCCATTAGGAAAAACATCTTATGAACAATTTCAAGTAGAGGTGAAATAGTATGTGGAAGAAAAAAGGATTAATATATTGTCCATCTGGAGATGCAGAGTGGAAGAAACAATTTGCAATGTTACCTACACCATATTTAATGGGAGAAAAATTGCGGATTTTTATAGGGTTTTGTGATGAAAAAAATGTAGGTAGAATAGGATACGTTGATGTTAATCCTGAAAATCCATCTGAAATATATGAAATATCAAAGAATCCGGTTTTGGATATTGGCAAAGCAGGAAGCTTTGATGATAATGGGGTTGTTCCTATTTCTATATTGAAAAAAGGAAGTCAAATATATTTGTACTATGTTGGCTTTCAATTAGGGGTTCAAATTCCCTATTATATGTTTGGCGGATTAGCAATAAGTAATGATGGGGGGGAAACATTTGAAAGGTATTCAGATTCTCCTGTATTAGATCGGACCGGGGACGAGATATATGCCAGGTGTGGAATTAATGTGATTCAGGATGAAGGAAAATATAAAATGTGGTATATAGGGAGTAACAAAGAAGGGTGGACCATGAGCGGAGGTAAGCTCAGACCGTTATATATCATGAAATATACGGAGTCGTTAGATGCGGTGCATTGGAATGAAAAGCCGATTCAATGCCTGGAATACAAAAGCGAAGATGAACATGGGTTTGGAAGACCATATGTCTGGCGTGATGGAGAGAAACTTAAAATGTTTTATTCTATTAGAACATATTCGCGAGGTTATTACATAGGATATGCTGAATCAAAAGATGGAGTGAATTGGGAGAGAAAAGATGAATTAGCAGGAATTGATTTGGGGGAAAATAGTTGGGACGATAAAAATATGAGTTATCCCTATATATATAAGTACAATAATCATGTGTATATGTTTTACAATGGTAACGGTTGTGGAAAAACTGGATTTGGATATGCAGAATTAGAGGAAGATTAAAGTGTATAGTATTATTGAGTATAAAGAGAATATGGAATATGATTGGGATGAATTCGTATTAAACCAATCTATCAATGGAAACTTTTTACAAAGTAGAAAATTTTTAAACTATCACCCTAAGGGAAGATTTGAGGATTGTTCAATCCTGTTTTATTATAAGGAGGAATTGGTCGCAGTATGTCCGGCATGTGTTGAATGGGAGAATGAAAAGAAAATATTTCATTCTCATAAGGGAAGCACATATGGAGGAATTGTAATTAGCAAAAGAGTATATAGAACAGAAAAATTATTAGAACTTATAAAGGGATTAGAAGATTTTTTGAAGAAAAAGAATTTTAATAAAATAATTATGAAACCCTCCATGAACCTATTAAGTAATCCCTCTATGGATTTGATGTATTATTGCTTAGGCTACTTGAATTATCGGGAGTATAAGGAGTTAAATATATATATAAATTATCAAAACTATAATCCGGACATAATTAGTAATTTGTCGAAAATGAAGCAACGGATTATAAGAAAATGTATAAAAGAAAACGTGCAACTTAAAAAGTTAAGCGAAGATTGCCAGATAGGGGATTTTCATGAAATACTTGAAGGAAATTTAAAAAAATATAATAAAAAACCAGTTCATTCATATGAGGAACTATTAGATTTAAAAAATAAACGTTTTAGTGATGAAATTGTTTTTTGGGGGGTATATTTGGATGAAAAATTAGTTGCCGGAACAATGGTTTTTGAATTTCCTAAATATGGTTGTGCTCATACACAATATTTGGCAGCTGATTTGGCTTACAATAAATTGAGTCCAATGAGCTTTTTATACTATAAGATGGCGGAATATTATTTTGAAAGAAAATTTCGATACTTATCGTGGGGAATATCCACAGAAGATTTGGGAAGATATATAAATATGGGATTGACAAATAACAAAGAAGAATATGGAAGCGAACATAATTTGATCGCAATTTATGAAAAAGATATTTGAGATAATATAGTATATATGAGGAAGATAACGTATGAACATTAAAATTATTAATTTTCAGCAACATGGGGATGAAAGAGGGATGCTTGTAGCATTGGAAGAAGCAAAAGAGATCCCCTTTAATATTAGGCGCGTCTATTATATTTATGGAACGGCACCAAATGTTCGAAGAGGGTATCATGCTCATAAAAAATTGGAACAAATTTTGATTTGCATTAGTGGGAGTTGTACGATTTATTTAGATGATGGTAATATTACTAAGGAGATAATACTTCAAGAACCTTATGAAGGACTTTATATTTCAAATGGGATATGGAGAGAAATGTATGATTTTTCAGAAAATGCAGTACTTCTCGTATTGGCATCGGAATTGTATGATGAATCGGACTATATTAGAGATTACCAAGAGTATATTGCATATTCGAGACAAAATAATTACATGGAGAAAGAGAAATGAAGGTAGAATATACATCGTTAAAAAGAAATTACCAATTATTTCAGAGAGAATATGAGGAAGCAATTTTAAGAGCTTCTAGATCGGGATGGTATGTTTTGGGGCCTGAATTGGAACGATTTGAACATGAATTTGCAAATTATATTGGTGTGAAACATTGTATTGGCGTGAATTCAGGAACTGATGCACTCATTTTAGCAATTAGAGCGCTGGGAATCGGGGAAGGCGATGAGGTAATTGTACCTGCAGGTACATATATTGCGTCTGTTTTGGGGGTTACGGAGAATAGAGCTGTACCGGTGTTTGTCGACTCAAATGAATTTTTAGTGATAGATGATGAACGTATTGAAGAGAATATCACAGAGAAGACAAAAGCAATTCTGCCTGTACATATGTATGGTCAAGTCGCAAATATGACAAAGATTATGCAAATTGCAAAGAAACATGGTTTACATGTAATTGAGGATTGTGCCCAGTGCCACGGCGCTACTTGGGGTGGGAAAAAGGGTGGAAGCTTTGGAACAATTGGTTGCTTTAGTTTTTACCCAACGAAGCCGTTGGGAGCGCTGGGAGATGCAGGAGCTTTGGTGACTAATAGCGATGAATTGGCAGACAAACTACGGATGCTCCGCAATTATGGAAGCAGAGTAAAGTATCACAATGAAAGTATCGGAGTTAATACCAGATTGGATGAGATACAGGCGGCTGCACTACGTGTTGGATTAAAGCACCTTGATGAGACAAACAAGATACGTAGCAGTTTATCAAAACTTTATCTAAACAAAATCTGCAATGATAAAGTCAAATTACCAATGATATCAAATGAAGCAACTCATACATTTCATTTGTTTCCTATTTTGGTTGACAACCAAAGAGAATTTCAAGATTATATGGAAAAGAATGGAATTAAAACCCAAATTCATTATCCTATTCCTCCTTATGTAGCAGAATGCTATAAAGAGTTTGATTATGAATGGGAGGATTTCCCGAAGGCAGAATATATAGCAAAACATGAAGTGAGCCTTCCCATGTATTCCGGAATTCGAGAGGAAGAAATTGAGTACATTATTACAACAATTAATCAGTATTAAAAATGATGTTCCGATGTATTGTAAGTGCAATACATCGGAATGTTTTATAAGAAAAAACCTCGAAGTGAAAAAATTATTTTCTTTTCATACATATCAAAGCAAATAAAGAATTCGCTACAAGACAGGCGGGAAATGAAATAAAACAAAAAAGAAGATTGTATTTGTGCTCTAGGTTTAAAAAACCACGTGCTGAGTTTAAAAACGCAATAATTACATTATGTATGAGAAAAAGATTGGGAGAAATATTACCCAACTTTTCAAACAAAATCAAGTGAGTATTCTTTATAGAATAGAAAATTAGTACAACACCCACGGCTAAAACGTTATATAAGGAGGTGGGATTCGCTAAGACATGCATGTAAAGCGAGGAAAAATCCTGCTTACTAAGCAAATATATTAAAATTGAGAGCGTTGGCGTGAGTATGCTTGATGACATCACTAAACGTTTAGTGCAAGAAGCAAAATTCTCTAAAAAGTATCCTAACGATATCCCTCCTAGAACATCAACATATCTAGAAAGCGGATTTAAGTAAATATACCAAATATAAAATTCTGAATCATATCCAAATGTAGAAGCAACAAATAAAGAAGAAATTATCTGAAAAAGTAGTAGTAGCGGAAACAAGCTAAATATAAACTTTTCTTTTTGCTTGAAATATGATAAAGTAAGTGGAAGAAGTAGATAAATAAAAAAGCAAGCTGATAAAAACCAACTGGGACCATTTAGAGAGCAGGCATATCTAGGCGACCAATCTTGAATTAAGAAAGTATTCAAGATCGTTTGGATAAATATAGAAAGCAAATTCTCTGATAAAATATGATTCTTAGAAAAGAGAATGAATAGTCGAAAAATCATTAGCAACATCATGGCTATGTGGAGAGGATAAAGACGTTTAATACGATTAATTGCATATTGAAAAGATGTTTTTAAAGACCATTTATGGCATGATTCATATACATAATGATTGTAGGAAAGTAAACCACTCATGACAAAGAAAATGGAAACTGCCAAGTTTGAAAAGAAGGAACTAAGTACTCCGCTATGAAAAAGAAATATGCATAAAAAAGATATCCCTCGTAATTCTTGTAATCCCCTATTTTTCATTTGAACCTCCTACAATGCTTTTTGTTTAGTATACACGTTTGGTTTGTGCTTTGCAATAGAATCTAATAGTTGCATAAGTATCGCAATATGATAATAAATAAAAATGATTGGATAGCAAAATAATATTAATTAATAAATAAGGAGATAAGATTATGATACCATTAGTCAAACCATACATAGCACCAAGAGAACAGATGATTCCGGAAATAGAGAAAATATTATACAGCGGATATATTGCTGAAGGTAAGGCGGTATATGATTTTGAAGACAATCTCAGGTCTTTAATAGGAAATCCGTATTTGTTAGCCCTTGGATCGGGGACAGCAGCTCTTCATATTGCATTTACTATTTTAGGGATAGGAAAGGGTGATGAGGTAATTAGTACAGCCATGACAGCAGAACCAACTAACACTACAATTGCTCTTACGGGTGCAAAAGTGGTGTGGGGAGATGTTGATCCGGATACGGGGTTGTTGGATCCAAAGTCTGTAAGGGAAAAGATTACAGAGAAGACAAAGGCAATTGTAGTTGTCCATTATGCAGGTATGGTATGCAACATGGACGAGTTCAATGCAATTTCAAGAGAATATAATATCCCGATTGTGGAGGATGCAGCACATTGTTTTTGCGGAAAATATGACGGTAAATATATAGGCTTGAATTCGCGATTTACTTGTTTCTCTTTTCAGGCTATCAAGCAACTGACTACGGTTGACGGAGGTGCAATTAGTTTTACAAATGAGGAAGATATGAATAAAGCCAGGAAACTCAGATGGTTCGGCTTGGACAAAACGGTTTCTCGGTTGGAAAATGATATAAAGCAGGCAGGCTTTAAATACGGTATGAATAACGTTACTGCAACGATAGGAAATGTTCAATTGAAAAATATAGCTCCCGTTTTGGCAACATATATTGAAAATGGAAAATATTATGATAATGAGCTTGCACAAGTAGATGGTGTTACTATGATTCCGTATTATAAAAACACACAGCCTGCATATTGGTTATATACCATGAAGGTTAAGGACAGAGATAACTTTATTAAAATGATGGATGCTAATGGAATAACTGCATCTCCATTGCATCATAGAAGTGATACACATAGCGTGTTTGCACAGTCTAAGTGCGAACTCCCTAATCTAGATAAATTCTACTCGGAATTTATCCATATTCCGTGCGGATGGTGGGTAGACCGTGAGAGCAGAGAAAAGATTGTTGAAACAATAAAAAAAGGGTGGTAGAATGATTCCATTGTACAAGCCACATATGCCTAATCTTCCGGAACTGGACAATATTTTGCATTCCGGAAAGCTGGCATATGGAGAATATACTAAAAAGTTTGAAAATCTAATCGGAGAATATATAGGTGTTGAAACAGAGGCTGTGCTTGCAACTAATTCATTTAATATGGGTATTGCAGTTGCTACCTCTTTACTTGATGTTCATTCTGGAGATGAGGTGATTGCATCACCTATGGCTTGTCTGGCATCGACACAACCTTTTGCAGCTCATGAAATAGTTGTTCATTGGGCAGATGTGGACCCCGCGACAGGCACGTTATGTCCTGACAGTGTAAGAAAAAATATTACAGCAAAAACCAAGGCGATTGTTCACAATCATTTTTGCGGATATCCGGGTTATGTTGATGAAATAAATGAAATAGGAAAGAAATTTGGAATTCCTATTATAGATGATGGGATTGAGTGCTTTGGAAGTGAATATAAAGGGAAAAAAGCAGGAAACTGGGGAACAGACATCACCATCTTCTCATTTAATGCAGTTAGATTTCCAAATACAATTGATGGTGGAGCTCTGGTAATTTCGAATAAAGAACTTCAAAAAAAAGCAGTTCTTATTCGAGATTGTGGAATAGATAGAACTAGATTTAGAGATGACCTAGGGGAAATAAATCCGAATTGTGACATTACTTTGCGTGGACATAGCGCAACTATGAGTAATGTGAATGCCTATATTGGAATTAAGCAAATGGAAGTAGCGGAAGACGTGATTTCCAGGCAAAGGATTCAGGCAAACAGATGGAAGAAATATTTTGAAATTCGTACAGAAAAAGTCATTGATCGAAAAGAAATACTTCCTAATTATTGGGTGTTTGGCATTCTTGGCAATGATAAACGTAACCTGATTGAAGAATTCAGAAATCAAGGGTGGTATGCTTCAGGAGTTCACATCAATAATAATATATATTCCTTGTTTAAAGATAACCGAGAGTTGAGAGGTGTAAATGAGTTTTATTCTTCCTTTGTTGCTTTACCATGTGGATGGTGGATTGGAGATGAAAACTATGCGTGAAATTGCGCTGAAAGAATTAGAAAATGTATTTCACATAGAACTTTTGGGCGAAAATAAGATAATTAACGGATTAAATCTGTGCAATAGGAAAAGCGAACATGATAATGTCCTTAGTTATATTACATCTAAAGACTATCTGGAGAATATCCTACACAATTCATCAGTTGTAGCTGTTATTATGAACTGCGAAATTTATGATACCTGTAAAGAAGAAATGAAAGACAGAAACATTAGTGTTCTGCTTTCAGATAAACCGGAAAAGTTATTTTATGAGGTGCATGATTATCTGATTGATAAAAATGACTTTTATGAAGACTATAATTTTGAGACCCAAATAGGAGAGAACTGTGTAATCGCGGAGTCTGCAATTGTTGAAAAGGGAGTGATTATAGGAGACAATGTATGTGTTGGACATAATTCTGTGATTAGAAGGGGAACAATTATTGAAGATGACTGTCAAGTAGGGTGCAATACTACAATTGGATCGGAAGGATTTCAGATATTAAAAATCGACGGTTATAATAAAAGAGTAAGACATGTTGGTGGGACGTTGATTCGAAGTGGATGCGTGATAGGTGATAATGTTACTGTTTGCAATACATTGTTTGAGGGAAGAGCATACATAGGAAAAAATGTGTGCATTGATAATTTATGCTATATAGGTCACAATGGATACGTAGGTGACGAGGCTGTCATTACAGCAGGATGTATTTTATGTGGAAGTTGCATTATTGAAAATGGAGCTTGGGTTGGAGTGAATTCGTCTGTGTTAAACAGAGTAATAATAGGTAATAATTCTAAAATAGGAATAGGAAGCGTTGTTACAAGAGATATTCCTGATGGGGCGTTGGCGTATGGAGCTCCTGCTAGGTGCAAGATCAGGGATAATAAGTAGGTTAATAGGAGAGAATATGCAGCCTTATTTAGTAGATGTCCCAGTAATGTTAAATATTTGGACAAGACCAAACATTCAGCAACAAACGTTCGCCGCAATAAAAAAAGCAAGGCCTAGTATTTTGTTTTTGATATCGGATGCAGGAAGAAATGAAGAAGAAAACAGACGAATAGCTGAAAGTAGAAAGATTGTAGAAGATATAGACTGGGATTGCCAAGTACATAAATTGTATTATGAGACAAATCAAGGTATGTATAAAGTAATTTCCGAAGAATTTGAATTTGTATTTAGTAAGGTGGATCGTTGTATTTTCCTTGAGGATGATATTCTTGCGAATGTTGATTTTTTCCGGTTTTGCGCGGAATTGTTAGAAAAGTATAAGGATGATTTGCGAGTGACGGCAATCAATGGAATGAATCCTTTGGGGGTATACGAGGAAGTGGAAGAGGATTATTTCTTTACGAGAGCAAATTGTATTTCAGGATACGCGTTATGGAAACGATCTTATGATTTGTTTAAAATGGATTGTTTTGAAAGCGCGGAACTAAGAAGACTGATAAAAAATGCAAGGAAATACACGAATGATTTATTGAATAAGAGCATTGATATGCAATATGAATTATATCGTTCGGGAGAAGGTTACAGGGATCATCCGCCAGCAGTTGAATTTTTCCGATCATTTATAAATGTTACTCAAAACCAGCTTGATATTGTACCGAAGAAGAACATGATTTCAAACATTGGTGCGAATAACGGGACAAATGTAGGAAACATAAAACTACTTCCTAGAAGAGTACAAAAATTATTTGCTTTGCCAACGTATTCTCTTTCGTTTCCAATAAAGCATCCAGAATACGTAATGCGTGATTATTACTACGAAAATTTGATGTTTCAAAATTGGAGAAAGCGACTTGTTGATACAGTTGAAACAGTTTGGTTTCATCTTATTTATTTGTCACCTAAAACTAATATTAATAAGTTAATAAATAAAATTACAAGGAAGCGATAGTAATGACAGATAGAATATTAGTGACCAGGTCTTCAATGCCTGAATTTGAAGAGTATATTGAAGAGATTAGAGAAATGTGGGATACACACTGGCTGACCAATATGGGACCTAAACACATACAGCTAACGGAAAAATTGAAGGAATATTTAGAAGTTAAAAATCTTGAATTGTTGACAAATGGTCATATGGCTTTGGAATTGACCATGCAGGCAATGAACCTTCAGGGAGAGGTGATTACTACACCATTTACATTTGCATCAACGACTCATGCAATTGTCAGAAATGGATTGGAGCCGGTTTTCTGTGATATAAACCCGGATGACTATACTATTGATGTCTCAAAAATCGAGGCATTAATTACAGATAAAACATGTGCAATTGTACCAGTTCATGTTTATGGAAACGTTTGTAATATCGAAGAAATTGATCGAATAGCGAAAAAACATGGATTAAAAGTTATTTATGATGCGGCACATGCAGTGGGAGTTAAATATAAGGGAAGAGGAATTGGTAATTATGGGGATGCCTCTTGCTTTAGTTTTCATGCAACTAAAGTATTCAATACAATTGAAGGAGGAGCGGTATGCTTTAGGGATAAGGAACTTGGTCATGAAATATACCGATTAAAGAATTTTGGAATCAGAGGCCCGGAAGTTGTAGATGGAGTAGGAACTAATGCCAAAATGAATGAATTTTGTGCGGCGATGGGATTATGCAATTTAAGGCATTTAGATACGGAAATCAAAAAGCGAAAAGCGGTTGTTGAGAGATATAATTCACATCTACGCAATGTGGAGGGAATCTTCGCTCGTGAACCACAAAAAGATGTTGAGACAAATTATGCATATTATCCGATTGTTGTGGATGAAAAAGTATTTGGAGCAAGTAGAAACGAGATTTTTGAAAATTTGGAACTAGAAGGAATAGGTGCACGTAAGTATTTTTATCCACTTACAAATTCTTTTGATTGTTTCCATAGGAAATATAATGTAAATGCTACACCGATAGCATTAAAAATAAGTAAACGTGTATTGACATTGCCGTTATATTCTGATCTCGCGTTGGAAGATGTAGACAGGATTTGTAACATTGTTTTGAATTCATGCAAGAAGTAGTGGGTAAGATGGAAAGCTTTTATTCGAAAGAGGAAATTAAAAAGTTGGGTTTTCATTTCTGCGGCGAGAATGTGAAAATCAGTAGAAAGGCATCTATATATGGAGCCGAAAGGATTTCTATTGATGATAATGCTAGAATAGATGATTTTTGTATTCTCAGTGGTAAAATCAGAATTGGAAAGTATGTTCATGTTGCTGCTTATTCAGCATTGTATGGCGGCGATACCGGTATTGAACTTTGGGATTTTTCAGGTATTTCATCGAGGTGTGCAATTTATGCGGAAAGTGATGATTATAGTGGGGAACATATGGCACATCCAACGATAAATATAAAATATCGAGGAGTTATAGCTGGAGAGGTAGTGCTGGAACGACATTCGATTTTGGGGACTGGAACAACGGTATTGCCTGGAGTGAGAGTGAAGGAAGGTAGTGCTGTCGGATGCATGTCTCTGGTGTCGAAAACTATAGAATCATGGGGGATTTATGCAGGAATACCTTGCCATAAAATTAAGGACAGAAAGAAAAATCTGTTGGAACTTGAAAGAAAATTTTTACAGGAACAGGTTGATATTAACTTGAGTGGGGATGAAAAATGAGAGAGTTGGAATACCCTTTTGATGCGGAATATATTCTTAAGAAAAAAAACAGTTTAAGAAAAAAACTCATATCACAGTCGAACGGTATTTTTTTAAAGAAGAAAATAGCTATTCTGGGTGGGGAGACAACACGTGATATCAAATTAATGCTGGAATTGTTCTTGTTAAACTATGGAATTGAACCGTCGTTTTATGAATCAGAGTACAATCAATGGTACGAAGACGGAGCATTTCCGAATATGGAACTAGAGAAATTTTCACCAGATTTAGTGTATATTTGTACTTGTGTTCGCAGCATTTACGAATTTCCACAAATGGGTGATTCTAAGGAAGTGGTAGACCATAAAATTGATATGACATATAATCGTTTTTGCGATGTATGGAAATATCTTCACAGTGCATACAACTGCGTAATCATTCAGAATAATTTCGAATATCCGTATTTCCGCTTAATGGGTAATAAGGATATGAGTGATATACATGGACGAGTTAATTTCGTGACAAGACTAAATGCCTGTTTTAATAAATATGCTCAGCAAAATGATGATTTTTTTATCTGTGATGTTAATTATATTTCAGCATCATATGGTTTAGAAAAATGGTCAGATCCGTACTATTGGCATATGTATAAATATGCGGTTGCAGTTCCGGCTATTCCGTACTTGTCCTATAATATTGCAAATATTGTGAAATCAATATATGGAAAAAATAAGAAAGCTTTTAACCTTGATTTGGATAATACATTATGGGGTGGCATAGTTGGAGATGACGGCGCAGATAATATTGAAATTGGACAGGAAACATCAATTGCTCAGACATATAGTGAGTTTCAGTATTATTTAAAATTGCATGAACAGTTGGGAGTTCTTTTAACTGTAAATTCTAAAAATGAAGAAAGTAATGCATTAAGCGGTTTAGCGAGACCGGATAGCGTGCTAAAAAGAGATGATTTCGTGAGCTTTAAAGCTAATTGGAATCCTAAAAGTGATAATCTTATTGCGACTGCAAATGAATTATCGTTACTCCCTGAAAGCTTTGTTTTTGTAGACGACAATCCGGCAGAACGTGAGATTATTAAGGCAAATTTGCCGGGAGTTGCAGTACCTGAAATTGACGCTATAGAAAAATATCTTCAGATAATTGATAAATCAGGATTTTTTGAGGTTACAACATTATCGCAGGATGATATTAAAAGAAATGAAATGTATCAACAAAATGCGAAAAGAGCGCAACAACAAGCTTCTTTTATTAATTATGAAGATTATTTGCGTTCACTCGAAATGAAAGGTGAGATTGACAGTTTTTCACCCATATATATGTCCAGAATTGCGCAACTAACGAACAAAAGTAACCAGTTTAATTTAACTACAAAAAGGTATAGCCAAAGTGAAATAGAAGAAGTTGCATCGAATCCGAATTACGTTACATTATATGGAAAATTAGGTGATAAATTCGGTGATAACGGTGTGGTAAGTATTGTTATCGGACATAAAGAGGGAGTACAAAAAGATGAACTTCATATGGAACTTTGGTTAATGAGCTGCAGAGTTTTAAAAAGAGAAATGGAATTTGCAATGATGGATGCGCTTGTTGAAAAGGCTAAAAGTTTAGGAATCAAAAAAATTGTTGGTTATTATTATCCTACAGCAAAGAATGCCATGGTTAAGGATTTTTATTCGTTACAAGGCTTTCATAAAATATCAGAGGACACAGAAGGAAATTCTGTTTGGGAATTTCCGATTGACGAATCCTATAAAAAGAAGCAGCATGTTATAAAAGTTAATGAGTAGATAAAGCGTATGAAATATAGAGTATTAAACAATGGAATTCAGATTCCGGCGATTGGAATTGGTACTTGGCAGATTACTGACCGAGAGATAATGAAAGATGTTATTGTCGATGCCTATAGTGAGGGATATAGGCTTATAGATACGGCAGCAGCATATAGCAATGAAATAGCTTTGGCTAAAGCTATTGAAAAAAGTAATATTAGCCGGGAAAAATTATTTATAACAGATAAGGCATGGAATACTTACAGAGGATATGACAAGGTTCAAGATGCGTGTAGAAAATCATTAAAAAAGTTGAAAACAGATTATCTTGATGCATATCTAATTCATTGGCCGGCTTCACAGAAGCTGCACTCTAATTGGGTTGAGATTAATGCGGAGACATGGAGAGGGATGGAACAGCTTTATAAGGATGGACTGGTTCGTGCGATAGGAGTTTGTAACTTTAAAGTACATCATTTGGAGAAATTGCTAGAGACAGTACGGATAGCACCAATGATAAACCAAATAGAAATACATCCTGGCTTGAATCAAGAAGAAATTATGGAATATTGTGCAGAAAATGAAATTATAATTGAGGCGAGCAGCCCATTAGGTAATGGGCAGATCCTTTCAAATAAGCAGATTATAGAAATTGCACAAAATAAGAGAAAGACGCCGGCGCAGATATGTCTTCGTTGGGAAATACAAAAAGGACTTATTCCTATACCGAAAACTATTAAGCGAGAAAGGTTAACTCAGAATATGAGTGTGTTTGACTTTGAATTAACTATGGATGAAATGAACTGTTTAGACACCGTACCATATTGTGGTGGAATTAATATTGATTCGGATGAGGTGACTGATTTTGGCTGACACAAACAGGGTTAAGAAAAAAAGTCAAAACATTGAAGTAATGCGATTTATAGGTATTTTGATGATTATGAATCATCATTTGTATCATATAGGGTATACCGGGGGGGGGTATCCAGGCGCGGTCGGGTGGGTCTGGGTAGATTTCTTCTTTATTGTTACGGGGGTTTTTACTTATTCGCATTTTGAAAATCAAGAGATTAGAACAGACGGATGCGCGACAGATGCACTGATGTATACTTTTTTAAAATTTAAATCCATTTATCCACTTTGTCTTATAATGTTTTTGATAGAGTATTGTTTGGAACATTTTTGGTTGATCGCCGCGAAAGATTTTGCCGGTCTCTTTACGAACCTGGCAAATTATATTCAAGAAATTTTTTGGGTAACATCTGCAGGCATGGGAGGACCATTGAATGCACCAACCTGGTTCTTATCGGCGATGTTTATTGTGATGCCTCTTATGATATATCTTATGACTGCACACAGAGAATGGTGGAAAATAGTTTCATTTATGGCTCCTATTTTGTACTTCGGATATAAGGGAGTGAATACCGATAGAGCATGGCCAAATGATATGGTACGGGCATTTTGCTGTATGGCATTAGGAACATTTGCATACATGTTAGCGGACCATATTCAAAGGAAATTGAACAAAAGTGAACAGAAAATTTCAGTCATTTTAACCGGGATAGAAATTGTTGCAGTCGGATTAGCCATTTACCTTTCCGTGATAAATTCGAATTATCTGAATTTCTTTGAAGTGCTTTTCTTGGTTATTGTGACTTTGATGATTTCAGGTGTAACCTTATCTGGAAGATTTAGTTTTACAATATGTGAGTTCCTAGGAGAAATGAGCATGCCAATGTTTCTGATTCATTGGGTTATGGGAACATGTAGTTATTGGCTTTCAAATGACATTTATAAACGAACAATTGTGTATTATTTGGGGACGATTTTTGTGAGCATGATTTATATAATCTTACGAAGAGTAATCAGAGGGAAAATGAATGAACAGTGAAAAAGAAAATTCAGATTTATTAGATCTTAGAAAAGAGATTTTTATAACAGGCTATAAGGGTGGAATGGCACATTTCGCTTCTTGTTATTCATGTTTGGAAATGCTGTATGCATTATATGTAAAAAAACTTTTAAGAATAGATCCAATGAATCCAAAATGGGAGGATCGTGATAGGTTTATTTTGAGCAAGGGGCATGCTGGACTTGCACTCTATGCGGTTATGGAAAAGGCCGGACTGATTCCTCAATATGTAATTAAATCTTATCTTACAGAAAAATCACTCATTGGTGGAGAACCATGTATGCGCGATTCGCAATGGATAGAGGCAACAACAGGATCCCTTGGACATGGATTATCTATGGGATTAGGCATAGCTATGGCGCTTAAGACGGACGAAAGTATGGCAAGAGTTTATGTTATGCTGGGGGATGGAGAGCTTGAAGAAGGAACTGTGTGGGAAGCAGTCATGACGGCTCCTGGGTTTGGTGTCAATAATCTGGTTGCTATTCTAGACTGCAATAAAATTCAAAAAATGGATTTTGTTGATAAAACAATAGGATCCCCTCAATGGTCATATAAATGGAGAAGCTTTGGATGGGATGTTTTGGAGACGGATGGACATGATATAGAAGAATTTTGCAAGACTGTAAAATGTGCCCAAAATGGACAGAAGCCTACGTTGATTATAGCCCATACGGTAAAGGGAAAGGGAGTGTCTATTATGGAGAATAACCCTAATTGGCACTTCAAATTGCCAAACAAAAAGGAATTGAAAATATTTAAAGAGGAACTAAAAATATCTGATCTAGAATTGGAGTAATACATGAATAGTGCTTATATTGGAAAACTCATGGAACTGGCAGAAAAAGATAAAAATGTAATTCATCTTTTAGCTGATAGCGGAACGGGATATGATGAAATGTTTCGTAGAAATTTTCCAAAACAAATATATAATTTTGGCATTGGCGAAGAAAATATGGTTGCAGCAGCAGCGGGTATGGCTACAATTGGAAAAGTTCCTTTTGTATTTACGGCAGGAGCTTTTCTTGCATATCGAGCATTAGAATTTATTCGTGACGATGTATGCTTTCAGAACCTAAATGTCAAGATAATTGGGATGGGAAGCGGACTTGCCTGGAGCTCCCTTGGGCCAACGCATCATACAACAGAAGATATAGCCATTTTGAGATCGATTCCTAACTTAATGATATTATCTCCTGCAACACCTAGACAAGTGGCTGCTTGTGTTCAGACTGCATATGAACATCAGGGACCTGTATATATTAGGATCGGTATGAACCATGAAAAAGAGTTTTTTGAGGCAAATTATCAACATATAGTTGGAAAAGATGACTATGTAATGAATGGAAAAGATATTGTCATTTTTGTTACAGGCAGTATTTTGGAAGAAGTATATGAAGCATGTAGTAAATTGGGATTGGAAGGTATAACGGCACGAGTTATAAATGTATCTACAATAAAACCATTTAACCGTAATGAAGTATTAGATGCAGCAAAGATTTTTAAACAAATTTTTGTTGTGGAGGAGCATAACATTCATGGCGGATTGGCTGGGATAATAGCAGAAACACTTGCATTTTCTGGTGCCTGTGCTCAAGTAGTTCCTATTGGATTAAATGACATTTTTGCAATAGGATATGGAACACATAGCATGGTTAGGAGACAAAATGGACTTGATGCTGAAAGCATCTACTTGAGAATAAAGGAGAAGATGAACTATGAGGGAATATGTACTCGAAGATATTGATATAGGGATGAAGGAATCTTTTTCGCAACAAATAACAGACAAAATGGAAGATGCTTTTCGGAATGTTACAGGAGATGAAAACCCACTTCATTTTGATGATCAATATGCTGTAGAAATCGGAAAAGGAAAATACAGAAAACATATTGTATTTGGTATGTTAACAGCTTCGTTTCTCTCAACAATGGCAGGAATGTATTTGCCTGGAAAATATAGCCTTATTCATAGTATAGAGAATATTTCTTTTATCAGACCAGTATATGTGGGGGACACATTGACAATTGAAGGAGAAGTTATTGAAAAAAATCAGGAATTAAGATTAATTCGGATAAGGGTTACAATTAAAAATCAAGATAATAATGTTGTGTCTAAAGCCAAAATGAAGATATTGGTGCTTAGATAAATTAGAAAACTAGGAGGATTATAAAATGACTAGAGAAGAAGTGTACGCAAGATTGAATAATGTTTTTCGGGAGGTACTTGATGATGATTCTATAGAACTTCATGACGAAACAGTAGCCGATGATGTAGACGGTTGGGATTCATTTGAGCATATTAACCTTATTGTAGGTGTAGAAGATGAATTTGGATTTAAGATTCCTATGGGAAAAGTGGTGACTATGAAGAACGTGGGTGAAATGGTAGACATTATATTGGAGATGGGAAAATAAAATGAGTATTGTTTCTTTTGGATTTTACATACTCGTTTTTGGAGGTACTATTCTATATTATTGTATTCCCCAAAAAATACAATGGGTAGAACTTCTGGGGCTAAGTTTAATATTTTATTTCTTTGCAGCAGAACCATATACCATAATATATCTAGTGATTTCGACGTTGGTGGCTTATTTTGCAACAATAACGATTGAAAAACAGAGAAACTTGAGTAATTCCAAATCATCAGTGACTGCAATCATTACTGCTGTAGCAATCCTTGTAAATATAGGATTATGGTTTATATTAAAAGGAGGGGCGCTTTGGCAGCCGGTTGTACAAAAATGTATTTCCCATGGTTTTTGGACGGAAAGACTTGCAACGTACGGAACAAGAATGGTTGCTGCACTGGGAATGGGATATTATACATTACAGATTATAGGATATATTATTGATTGCTATTGGGCAAATATAAAACCACAGAAGAACCCATTGAAGCTTTTTTTGTTTGTTGCATATTTCCCACAACTGACAACAGGACCAATCAGCAGATATTCGCAATTGGAGGACATTTTTACAGGGCATTCATTTGAATTTAGAAATATAAAGTTTGGTGCACAGAGGATTCTGTGGGGACTCATTAAAAAACTGGTTTGGGCAGAGAGGATAGGCGTAATTATTTCTGGAATTAACAATGATTTTACAACATATCATGGTTTCTATTCCTGGATTATGATTCTTCTTTACCCTTTGCAGATGTATGCTGATTTTTCTGGTTGCATGGATATTATACTTGGAGTATCAGAACTATTTGGAATAAAGCTTCAGGAGAATTTTAATAATCCTTTTTTTTCAAGAACTTCACAGGAGTTTTGGCAGAGATGGCATATTTCTTTAGGTGCATGGGCAAAGGATTATGTGTTGTATCCATTGTTGAAACTTAAAATGATCGTAAATTTTGGAAAGTATGCGAGAAAAAAATTTGGACGAAAAGCCGGAAAGTTTTTGGTTAACTTGATAGGCATGTTTATTCTTTGGATGGTTATGGGAATATGGCATGGTGGTTGGAGATATATTGTTGGAGTAAGCCTTTGGTATTGGTTGATTTTAATGATGGGTGAATTGTTTTCACCTGTATTCAAGAAAATTCAGGTTTGCTTAAAGATTAAAACGGATAATTTTTCATGGCATTTGTTTCAATCGGGGAGAACGTATCTTATTTATGCAATTGGAGCGACTTTTTTTTGCTGTGGAATTCATCGTGCAATAGAACTTTTTAAAGATGTGTTGCGGGTAATATTTGTTAAGGGTTACGCAAATCCTTGGATTTTTTTCGACCAAAGTATTTTGAGCTTAAATGTTACATATGTCGATTTGAATCATATTATTGTAGGCATAGTTATGATGCTCATTGTGGCAGTTCTTCGAGAAAAATATGGTTATGCGCGTATTTGGATTGAACAGCAAGGACTTGTATTTCGATGGTTGGTTTGGATAGGTCTGTTTATATATATTTTAATTTGGGGTAATTATGGGCCGGGATTTAGCGCATCAGAGTTTATTTATCAAGGATTTTAAATATGGAAATATTAGAGAAAATTAAGAAGAATGAATCAGCAATTAAAAAAATTATAGGAACTTTATTTTTTCTCATTATTTTAGGACTTGTTTTTTCTCGGGTAACATACTTATTTAGAAATACCGGACCTGACAGAGAACATGTTATAGGAATTGAAAATGAAGATGTAGATATGGTGTATATTGGTGGGAGTGCAGCGTTCGTCTATTGGCAACCCCTTAGAGCGTGGAATGATTTTGGTATTACGTCTTATAACCTTGCAACAAATTCTGTTCAGGCAGAAAGTTTGCAAGGTTATATTGAAGAGGCTCAAAGAACTCAAAATCCGGATTTATTTGTGATAGGAATCCGGGCTTTTCAATATTACACAGATGATTTAGATATATGGGAACCAGGGATCCGAAATGCATCGGATTCTATGGACATACTTTCACCTGCAAGAATTTCAATGTTAAACAATGTCTTTAAATATAGGGAAAAGAGTGAAGAGACAGATTGGATATCATATTATTTAGATATTGCCAAGTATCATACCAATACTTCTAATCTTGCTTCGGAAAGCGCGTGGAAATTAATTGGAAATAATCATGTTTGCCCTGATAAAGGATTTGAATGGATTGATGCATATGATTACGTAAAAACACCAAAAGATTTTCTGACTGATGAAAGAGGTGAATTGGAAGGAAATGCTCAGAAAATTTTGACTGATTTACTGGATTATTGTAGAGATGAGAAACTAAATGTCTTATTTGTAGTTTGTCCATACGCCATTTCCAGTGAGGATCAAAAAAAATATAATACGATGAAGGATTTGATAGAGTCCTATGGATTTAATTATCTGAATGCGAATGAATATTTAGATGAGATAGGGATCAGTTTTGACAGTGACTTTTATAATGTTAATCATGTGAATCCTATAGGAGCAAAAAAGTATACAGAGTTTCTTGAAAAGTATATTATAGATCATTTTTCACTTGTAGATCATAGAAATGATAAGAATTATGAATCATGGATTAAAGATGGAGAGAGATTTTTGATAGAAGAAGAAACCCATTTATCCAGAGTTAAAAATTTGCAAGATGATTTTAAACGAACAAAAGAAATAACTGAGCAGATGGTGGCGGCGAGATCTATAGAAGAGTGGATGCAGCTTGCATCTGGGACGCGATATACACTCCTTTGTGTACAAAAAGGTCCTGTAACATGGACAAACAACATCGCAGATGAACAGATTTTGTTACAATTAGGTTTAAATTCTGAAGCGTGTGATTATATATCAGTAATTTGTAATAACCAAATACTAAATACTACAATATGGTCACATGACTTAATTGCAACTGGGAATATAGATCATTTTTTGTCTACAACTTATGAAATTTCAATTGAGGATGAAAAACCTAAGGCTAGGGTTGGAGACGAGAATTTTATATTACAGCCAGACGGTATGAGTATTATTGTTTTTGATAACGGATTTAAAAGAGTTATGGGAATTGCGTCCATTGGGTGTGGTGAGGATGGAAAATTAACATTGAATTATGAAAAAGTAATATCTGATGATTTCTTCGCAAATTTGAAATATTAATTGTCTGAGTGTCTTTAGCGTGAAAGAATATCGGATAAATAGTATTCTATAGTGGATGAGTTGTAAGACACGATGTTAAGCGAATAATAAAGATGCAGAGAAAATCATGCTGTTAATTTTCGTAGGAAGATGAAAGGTTATATCATAGAATTATGCAGCGGTGATTTGAAAAGGCACGTAATATAAATTTACTCATGAGGAATGTTATGCAATTTAATTCATTTACTTTTATTTTATTATTTTTACCAATAACGGTAGTGATGTATTTTGTGGGAAGTAAAATCAGACCTTTATTTGGGAAGATTATACTCATAGTAGCAAGTGTCATTTTCTATGCATATAAAGATTGGACAATATTTGCAATGCTAGGGATTAGCATGCTTGTGAATTTTATGGCGGCAATGCTCATGAAGAAGTTTGAAAAATTTAGCAAGTTTTTTATGCTATTACCAATCATAATAAATGTAGTACTGCTATTTTATTTTAAATATTGGAATTTCTTCATTACTACTTCTGGTCAGGTGTTGGGTAAGGAATGTGCTATTAAGGAAATGATTCAGCCAATAGGCATCAGCTTCTTTACATTCCAACAGATAGCTTATATTGTGGCTGTCTATAATGAGGAAATAGAGAAAATATCACTTATAGATTACTTATTATATATCTTATATTTTCCCAAAATATTAATGGGACCCCTGATGGATCCTGTTGATTTTTCTCAGCAGATTAATAATAGTTCTCTAAAAAAAATAAAATGGGATAATATTGCTTGTGGAGTAAAAATATTTAGTTTAGGTTTGTTTAAAAAAGTCATGTTGGCTGATGTGTTTGCGGTAGGTGTAGCATGGGGGTTTTCCAATGTTGATAATGCGACGGCTATGGATTGGATTTTAGTAATGTTGTTTTATACGTTGGAAATATATTTTGATTTTAGTGGTTACAGTGATATGGCTATTGGAGTATCACAGATGCTGAATATCGAATTGCCAATAAATTTCGATTCGCCATACAAGGCTCTTTCCATAAGAGATTTTTGGAAGAGATGGCATATTTCGCTCACAAAGTTTTTTACAAAATATATATACATTCCATTAGGAGGAAGCAGAAAGGGGATGCGATTGACTTGTGTCAATACGATGGTTGTATTTTTGATCAGCGGATTATGGCATGGCGCAAACTGGACATTTCTTTTGTGGGGAGCATTGCATGGAATATTTATGATCATTGATAGAATATTTGAGAAAAAAGAGGATGAAGTTTTTTTGCCAGTTAGATGGATACTTACATATGGAATCATAAATGTTTTGTGGTTACTGTTTCGTGCAGATAATATTGGACAATGGTTGGCAATTTTAAGGACTGTTTTGAAAATGCAAAACACGATGATTAGCGATGGACTGATAAATTGTTTTATTTTACAAGAGACCTGCTTCCTGACAGAGATATTACATTTACAGTGGTCTAATGTTATCAGAGGATTCTGGATGTTCGTATATCTCATTTTCGCTATGGGGATTTGCTTGATACCGGAGAATAATTGCAAAAATTGTGACAAGATGTCTGTAGGAACGATGGTATTGGCAGCAATAGCATTTGTATGGGGACTTATATGTTTAAGCAGTGAATCGGTATTTGTATACTTTAACTTTTGAGAGGAACAGTCAATATGAAATATAAAAAGTGGCTAATCGGTTGGATTGTTCTCGTCGCAATAATGCTGACTATGATTGGTGGATTCGTTTATAAGATCGATCCTTATTTGCATTATCATGCCCCTGATACTGAGAAATACTACTATTCTTTGGATAATGAGAGAAGCCAGAACAATGGAATCATAAAACATTTTGACTATGATGCACTTATTACTGGTACATCAATGACAGAAAATTTTAGGACATCAGAGTTCGATGATATTTTTGATGTAAAATCTATCAAAGTAGCTTATTCCGGAGGCACGTATAAAGAGATCAATGATAACATTGCAGTGGCGCTTAAGAATAATCCTGATCTGCGGGTGATCGTGAGGAGCTTGGATTATGATTATCTTCTGAGTGATAATAATAGTGTAAGAACGGATCTTGGGGAATATCCTACTTATTTATATGACGATAATCCATTTAATGATGTGTATTATTTGTTCAACAAAGATGTGATCTTTTCTAGAGCCTATGATATGGTTGCATCTGCAAGAATAGAAGGAGCGCAACCGGGAATAACGTCTTTTGACAGTTATTCAAGATGGCAAGACGAATATAGCTTTGGCAAAAAATCGATAATACCAGAGGGAATATCAGTAACGTCGGGAGAACCGATACATTTGACAGAAGAAGAGCAAAATATTATATATGATAATCTTACGCAAAATGTAACGTCATTGGCTGACGAATATCCTAAGGTTGACTTTTACTACTTTTTCTCTCCCTATAGTGCAGTCTGGTGGGCTTTGCATGCAAACGATGGAACGATATACAGATGTTTGGAGGCTGAAGAATATGCTATAGAACTGATTTTGAATCACCCCAATATAAAATTGTATTCATTTACTAATTGCACGAATATTACAACAAATTTAAATTATTATAAGGATATAACTCACTATGGAGAGTGGGTTAATAGTTATATGCTGAAGGCAATGCGTGAGGGAAAATGTTTGCTCACCAAAGAAAATTATAAAGAATATCTTCAAGAAGAGAGATTTTTTTATACTACCTTTGACTACAATAGTTTAAATGAACAGAAAGACTATGAAGATGATTCCTATGCAGGTGTTTTACTGGGGATTGGCGAATAATAGTTATGGATGAACTATTTGTATATTTGAGCGAAATAGCAAATATATTTCTAATTTAACTGGTCAAGTGCATGTATCAATGAAATTAAATACAGATATAATAGATGATAAGTGGTCGAATGATCCTGGATGGAATTATCAAAAAATAGAGTTAATAATAATTTCTAATGCCTAAAAGATGCCATAACTAACAGAAATTAGGAAAAGGTGCAATAGGTTGCTTACGGGAAAGTGCTGAAATCACGCAGCTT
>Ga0129310_1000872_pt1 | contig 31036 bp, 21 predicted proteins | sample Go1ome_2_FD_94433 | JGI IMG/M metagenome (GOLD analysis project Ga0129310, IMG submission 94433) | Western lowland gorrila individual fecal microbial communities from Wisconsin, USA - Go1022A metagenome | ecosystem: Host-associated > Mammals > Digestive system > Large intestine > Fecal | place... | reverse complement strand
CAAGAACACCATCCCTAATGACCCGCAGTCTCCGTTTGTCACCAGCGGTGTACGCTTAGGCACCCCTGCCGTTACCAGCAGAGGCATGAACACCGAAGATATGGACAAGATTGCGGAAGCAATTGCCATGGTTATCAAGGGCGGCGAGGAGAAGATTCCTGAAGCAAGAGCCATTGTCCAGACACTGACCGACAAATATCCGCTGATGTAAGGAACATTTGATGTTTTTTATTATGTGTATGGCATAAGTTACAGGTATTGATTCATGAAGGCATGCAGAAATGAGATTCATTTTTGTATGCCTTTATTTTTTATATAGGTTTCTTCTTGTGTGGGTGAGCCGGAAAACTGAATGTCGGTATGCCATTGTATGCGCATGGAGCATGGTGTTTTGGGTACAAGGAGAAAAAAGACGGGAACAATGCCCAAAAGAAAAATCCATACACAGTGTATGGAATACAGTTGACAAGAAATGCCCTGAAAGACGATAATAAGAAAATGAGAGGCAGAAAAGCAGAGACAGAAAAGCAGAGGTAAAAAATTATGTTTGCTGTAAAGATTAATAAATCACAATTTGAATATGATGTGCATTCCCTTGTGAAGGCGTTTTATCCGGAGGAGATGGTTAAGGTCCTGACACCGGAGATGTCTTCGGAGAAGAATAAAGAGTGGGAAGAGAACATAAGGATAGAAATCATACTTCAGGATGATGGGGCATCGGTGAAAGTAAAGGATGCAGCAGGGGAATACATCTGGCGCCGGGAAGAGGCAGAGCCTACCTATAAAAATGAGTTTAAGAAATTTTTATATAAAACCTTGTGCGATATGACGGGAAAAGAGCTTCCCTGGGGAAACCTGACGGGAATTCGTCCGACTAAGATTGCCATGGGCCTTCTGGAAGAAGGAAAAACAGAAGAAGAAATAGTGACAGCGCTGCAAAAGGAGCATTTTGTCAGCATGGAAAAGGCAGATTTGTCGGTGGAAATTGCGAAGCGGGAAAAAGAGCTGCTTTCCCATATTCATTATGAAGAAGGGTATAGCCTGTATATCGGCATTCCGTTCTGCCCGACGACCTGTCTGTACTGTTCCTTTACATCCAATCCCATCTGCAAGTGGCGGGACAGGGTAGAAGAATACATTGACTGTCTGATTAAGGAAATGGACTTTACCAAAGAAGCCTTTGCCGGTAAAATCCTGGACAGCGTATACATCGGAGGCGGAACACCTACCACCCTGACGGCACCGCAGCTTGACAGGCTGATTTCCGCATTGCAGGAACGGTTTGACTTTTCTACGGTGCAGGAATTTACGGTGGAAGCGGGACGTGCCGACAGCATTACGGAGGACAAGCTCAAGGTTCTTGCCGCACATAAGGTGGACCGAATCAGTGTCAATCCGCAGACTATGAAACAGGATACCCTGAAGCTGATTGGCAGACAGCATACCGTGGAACAGGTGAAGGAGGCTTTTCATCTGGCAAGGAAGACAGGAGATTTCCATATTAACATGGACATTATTCTGGGACTTCCGGGAGAACTGGAAGAGGATGTGGAAAATACCATAGAGGAAATCAAAAAGCTGCAGCCGGATTCCCTTACGGTACATTCCCTTGCTATTAAGCGTGCTTCCAGACTGGCACTGTGGATTCAGGAAAATGGGGTGAAAACGCTTCATAACACCGATGAAACCATGAAGATTGCATCTAAAGGCGCAAGGGACATGGGGATGCATCCGTATTATTTATACCGGCAGAAAAATATGTCCGGCAATTTTGAAAATGTAGGATATGCGAATGAAGGCGGAGACGGTATTTATAATATCCTGATTATGGAAGAGAAACAGACCATCGTGGCATTGGGAGCCGGCTCCATCACCAAGAGAGTTTTCCCGGACGGACGGATTGAACGGTGCGACAATGTGAAGGATGTCGGTCTGTATATGGAGAAAATAGAGGAAATGACCGACAGGAAAAGAAAGCTTTTCAGCGGGTTATGCTGATAGTTTGATATTTACCGGTTTAATATAAAGCATAAAATGGGGATTTCAAAGAATATGACAACTGTAAAAAGCAGTATCAGATATATAGTAACTTTTTTTCTTATGACCATATTACTGACGGGGCTGCTTGTACTTGCAGCATTCATACCGCAGAACGCAATACGTGGGAATGTGCGGGAGTCAGCAGAATATCTGTGTGAGGGAGAACTCTTTGGAACGGTGGTTGACGGTGTAAAGGGCAGTGAGATTGACAGGTATGCAGATTCAATTCTGCTGGCCATTGCTTATCAATATGACGCGGAACACCCGCTTAGCTCCGTCATGTGGTCATCCTATTATTATACACCGTATGAAAATGAAAATGAAAATCTGCTGCATGCGGTAACAGAGGGTAAAAAGGCAAACAGGCAGTATCTGCGATACTGGCATGGATCAAATACGATTGTCCGGCCGTTATTGGTATTTCTTTCCTTAAAACAGATATACCTGGTCAATGGTATTATTCTGGCCGTACTCAGCCTTTTTCTTATGGGACTGCTTGTAAAAAACAAAGCATACGGACCGGCACTTGGTGTCCTGACAGGTCTGATTATGACATCATCATGGTTTGTACCGTTGTCGTTGGAATATACATGGACATACCTGCTGATGCTGATTATATCCGTTGTCGGTGTGAAACTTACACTGCAGGGAAAAGAAAAGCATCTGGGCATTCTTTTTATGATAAGTGGCATGGTATGCGCTTATATGGATTTCCTGACAACCGAAACCCTGACCTTAACCGTGCCGCTGCTTCTGATTTTTTGGGTCTTTTTTCATAAGAATCCGCAGGTATCCCGTACACAGGTGATGAAGGAAGCAGCAAAGCTTACGTTAGCCTGGGGCTTTGGCTATGTGGGAATGTGGGTAATGAAATGGGTTATGGCTTCCCTGATTTTAGGAGAGAATGTAATGCCTTATGTAACGGAGCACATCGGGGAAAGACTTTACGGAGATATCGGGGTCAGTCAGCTGACGTACATCTGTGGGTCGGTAACCCGGAATATAGGGTGCCTTTTTCCTCTGGAATACGGTGAAATCGGTGTCCTTTTCTGTATTTTTCTGGTTCTTTTTATTTCCTATAACGGATATGTTTACCACGGAAAACATATCTGCGGGTGGCATATTCTGATGTATATGCTGCCGGGACTGGTTCCTTATATAAGGTATCTGGTTCTGCATAATCACTCCTATCTGCACTGTTTCTTTACTTACAGGGCGCAAATGGCAACGGTTCTGGCAATCGTACTGATCCTGGAGGAGGTTGTGGACTGGAGGTGGCTGGCACATGGCAGAAAATGAACACAAAGATATTATGTTGTCAGTGATTATGCCGTGCTTAAATGAAGAAAATACAGTGGGGTTATGCGTGGATGAGGCACTTAACTTTATGAGAGACCACGGTATTACGGGAGAGGTGCTTGTTGTGGACAACGGTTCCACAGATTGCTCCGCCGAAACCGCATTACGACACGGTGCGGTGGTGATTACAGAGCCGCGACCGGGGTATGGTCGCGCAATCAGAACCGGGCTGGCAGCAGGAAGGGGAAGGTTTTTTATTATCGGCGATTGCGATAAGACCTATGATTTCCGGCATATGGATGAAATGTATGGTCTGATGGAGCGGGGAGAGTGCGATATGGTAATAGGAAACCGGTATAACGGAGGACTGAAAAAGGGAGCCATGTCATTTTCCCACAGATGGGGAGTACGCTTTCTGTCTTATTGCGGCAGAAAACGGTTTCATACGGATGTTTACGACTTTCACTGCGGACTCCGGGGAATGAGCCGGAAAGCAGCGGAAAAATTACAGCTTCATACGGATGGTATGGAATTTGCAACAGAGATGATTGCGGAGGCGGCAAAAAAACGTCTGCGTATCCGGCAGGTACCGGTAATACTGCAAAAATGTGAGTATCCGAGGACTTCAAAACTGAGAACGGTCCGGGATGGCTTTCGCCATCTGGGATATATTATAATGTCGGGAAAGCAGGTACGTTAACCCTGCTTTCCTTCTCCTAATTCACGGTCCTTTGCCATGAAGAAGAGTGCGATGGTGTCGGGACCTACATGGCTGCCGGTGCAGTAGTCGTAGGAAGTGTTGATGAAGCCGCGGAGCTTCACACGCTTCCTGATTTCTTCCATTACATAGAGGGAGTCTTCGTAAGCATCCGCATGGGCAATACCGATAATCTGTTCTTCCGGATTTACAATGTTGTCGCAAACTAAAGAAACAAGGGTATTTAAGGCTGACTTACGGCCTCTGCACTTTTTGAACTGGACTATGAAGCCATCCTTGTTGCCGCGTAAGATGGGCTTGATGCTTAAAAGGTTTCCGACTAAAGCAGCAGAACTGCTGATGCGTCCGGTCTTGGATAAATATTTTAAGTCGCCGACGGTAAAGACACCGTTCATTTTGGCGGGATAGGTGGCAAGAATGTCGGCGGTTTCGTCAAGGCTCATTCCTTTCGCACGCATTTCGCTGGCATAAATGGCGAGAATACCCTGTGCCAGGGAAGCATTTAAGGCGTCAATCAGACGGATTTTTCTGTCCGGGAAGCTTTCGGAAAGCTCCTCGGCTGCAATACGGGCGGAGTTGTAAGTACCGCTGATGTTTTTACTTAATGAAAAATATAAAATATCGTCTCCGGCTTCTAAAATAGAGCGGAACAGGTCTTCAAAATCTCCGCTGCTGACAAGTCCGGTCTTGACATCGGCACCGGCGCGGACAGCATCATAATACTCCTTGCCTTTTGCTCTTTCTTCCTCGGGAGTGAGGTCGGGGTCAAAACAGACCACCTTTTTTCCGTTTACATAATTTACAAAGGATATTACGCGGATATCGTACTTCTTAACAAGCTCTGCCGGAATATTGGCAGCGGAATCAACAACTATCTGAAACATGACTTTACATCCTATCTTAAGTATTTTCTTCTTTATTCTATGTAGTATTTAATACTATGTCAAGCAATTTCCTGAAATAAAAATGAAAAGTGACAAACAAAAGGAAAATGCAACAGGAAACTAATGCTTGAAATACTAACAGATAAAGTGTAAAATACTGTAAGTAAAATTAACAAAAATTGCGAGAAAACGCATAGATAGGAGCAGATATGGCGCTTTCCAAGAAGCCGGTTACCGGCATGAAGGACATTTTACCTGCAGAGATGCAGATACGTGATTATGTAATCAGTGTGATTAAGGATACTTATGGAAAGTTCGGATTTACTTCCATAGAAACTCCCTGCGTGGAAAACATTGCAAACTTAAGCAATAAGCAGGGCGGCGAAAACGAAAAGCTGATTTTTAAGATCTTAAAGCGCGGTGAAAAGCTGAATTTAGAAGCCGCTGCAAGTGAAAACGATCTGGTGGACGGCGGACTTCGTTACGATCTGACGGTTCCTCTGGTTCGTTTTTATTCCAACAATGCGGCAAATCTTCCCAGCCCTTTTAAGGCATTGCAGATGGGAAATGTATGGAGAGCCGACAGACCCCAGAGAGGCCGTTACCGCCAGTTCATGCAGTGCGACATTGATATTCTGGGCGAGCCTTCCAATTTAGCGGAAATCGAGCTTATTCTGGCAACTACAACGACATTGACCAGACTGGGCTTTTCCAATTTCCAGATCCGTATCAATGACCGCCGCATCTTAAAGGCAATGGCGGCATATGCGGGATTTCCCGAGGAGTCTTACGACAGTGTATTTATTACGCTGGACAAGATGGACAAGATTGGCATGGACGGCGTGAAAGCGGAGCTTGTAGAGGACGGCTATGCGGAAGAAATCTGCGAGAAATACTTAAATCTGTTTGCAGAGGTGGAAAAAGCCGGGAACGGTCCCGCTTACCTTTTAGATACCTTAAAGGATTATCTGGATGCGGACATTATGCATTCCTTTATGGAAATCATGGATAGCGTGAAAGCTACCAAGGCGGATTCTTTTGAACTGGTATTTGACCCGACCCTGGTAAGAGGCATGAGCTATTATACCGGCACCATTTTTGAAATTGCCATGCCGGAGTTCGGCGGAAGCTGCGGCGGCGGCGGACGTTACGACAAGATGGTGGGCAAGTTTACCGGAAATGATGTGCCCGCATGCGGATTTTCCATCGGATTTGAGAGAATTATCCTTCTGTTAATGGAAAAAGGCTTCAAGGTTCCGACCCAGCCGGCAAAGAAGGCTTTCCTGATTGAAAAGGGCGTTGCCGGAGAGGCCTTGTGTGAAATTATTGCACTGGCACAGAAGGAAAGAGAAGACGGACATCAGATTTTAATTGCCCGTATGAACAAGAATAAAAAATTCCAGAAGGAGCAGCTCACGGCAGAGGGCTATGAGGAGTTCCGGGAATTTTATAAGAATCCTCTGCAGCATTAAGCAGAGATATAAAGGAGAAAACCAATGGCTGAGACAATGAAAGGATTAAAAAGGACACACAGATGCGGCGAATTATCAAGCGCCAACATCGGTGAAACCGTTACCGTAATGGGATGGGTACAGAAGCAGCGCAACAAAGGCGGCATTATTTTTGTGGATCTGCGTGACCGAGCAGGTATTCTGCAGGTTATTTTTGAGGAAAGCGACTGCGGCAGTGAAAACTTTGAAAAGGCCGCAAAGCTGAGAAGTGAGTTCGTGGTTGCGGTTGTGGGCCGTGTGGAAAAGAGAGCGGCGGCAAGCAATGAAAACCTGGCTACCGGCGACATCGAAGTACGTGCCGAGCAGATTCGTATTTTATCCGAGGCAGAAACACCGCCCTTCCCCGTGGAAGCAGATACCAAGACCAAAGAAGATTTACGCTTAAAATACCGTTATCTGGATTTAAGAAGACCCAACTTACAGAAGAACTTAAAGTTAAGAAGTAAGATTACCACAACCATCAGAAAGCACATGGATGAGGAAGGTTTCTTTGAAATTGAAACTCCCATGCTCTGCAAGTCCACACCGGAAGGCGCCAGAGACTACCTGGTTCCCAGCCGTGTGCATCCGGGTAAGTTCTATGCACTTCCCCAGTCTCCGCAGATTTTCAAGCAGCTTTTAATGTGCTCCGGTTATGACCGTTATTTCCAGATTGCAAGATGTTTCCGTGACGAAGACCTTCGTGCCGACAGACAGCCGGAATTTACACAGGTTGACCTGGAAATGTCCTTCGTAGATGTGGATGATGTTATTGAAACGACCGAAAAAATGGTAGCAAGAGTATGCAAGGAAGCCATCGGTCTGGATGTGCAGCTTCCCATTAAGCGTATGACCTGGCAGGAAGCCATGGAGCGTTTCGGTTCCGATAAGCCGGATACCCGTTTCGGCATGGAACTGAAGAACGTATCCGATGTGGTAAAGGGCTGCGGTTTCGGTGTATTTACAGGTGCACTGGAGAACGGCGGTTCCGTCAGAGGCATCAATGTAAAGGGCGAGGCGGAAATGCCCCGTAAGAAGATTGATGCGCTGGTTGATTTTGCCAAGGGCTACGGTGCAAAAGGTCTGGCTTACCTCTCGGTTTTACCCGACGGTACTTACAAGTCTTCCTTTGCAAAATTCATGACGGAAGAAGAACTGAAAAATCTGGTAGATGCCATGGAAGGACAGCCCGGAGACCTGCTTTTATTTGCGGCGGACAAGAATAAGATTGTATTCAGCGTACTGGGTGCGCTTCGTATCGAAGTGGCTAAGCAGCTTGATATGATTGACAACGATAAATTTAACTTCCTCTGGGTAACCGAGTTCCCTCTTTTGGAGTGGAGCGACGAAGAGAACCGTTATGTGGCTATGCACCATCCGTTCACCATGCCCATGGATGAAGATTTACAGTACATTGATTCCGACCCCGGCAGGGTCCGTGCAAAGGCTTACGATATTGTATTGAACGGTATTGAGCTTGGCGGCGGCAGCGTCAGAATTTTCCAGCCGGAAGTACAGGAAAAGATGTTTGAAGTACTGGGCTTTACCAAAGAAGCCGCATACGACAGATTCGGTTTCCTGATTAACGCTTTCAAGTACGGAGTACCGCCTCACGCAGGACTGGCAATCGGTCTGGACCGTTTTGTCATGCTGCTTGTGAAGGCAGACAATATCCGTGAGGTTATCGCTTTCCCGAAGGTTAAGGATGCCTCCGATTTAATGAGCAATGCACCGGATGTGGTTGACGATAAGCAGCTGGATGATTTGCAGATTGCATTAAACATCACACATCCCGAGGAAGAAGAATAAAATTTAGAGTTGTAGAAATTATCACCTGAGGAAAGGCATGGTTATTTCGATGCTGATTACGAGAATGGATATAACGGGGCTTATGAACCCTGAAACGGAAGTAAGAGCATGTGCGTTTTTGAATGAGGAAAGAAAGGCACATGCTCTTTCCTTTCATAAAGAAAAAAACAGAGCCCAGAGTGTGGGTGCCTGGCTGCTTTTTACTTACACCCTGCATCGGTGGCTGCCGGTGGCGGCAGAAACACAGGACATGGGTGTGGCACTTGTTGTCACAGAGTTTAATGTGGAAAAAGTTCTAAAAGAGCTGCGGGCGCTGCCTTTACCGGAGCGGGAAAAACTCCTTTGGGCATCAAAAGTCTGCATTGGTGAGCATGGCAAGCCGTATTTACAAAACAACAGCGATATTTTTTTTAACCTGTCCCATTCGGGGGACTATGTTTTGTGCGGCATAGCGGACCGGCAGATAGGCGTGGACATCCAGAAACGGCATGATAAGGATGTTTCCGGGGTAAAGGAAAAAATACACAATGCGCAGGATGAGGATGAGGATTTCTTTCTGTTGTTTTCCGCAAAGGAAGCTTTCTGCAAATGCACGGGAGAAGGATTGCAGCGGGATTTATCCCATATAGCGGTGGACTGTGAAAAGGGAATGGTTAAGGATACCGTGACCGGAGATTTCGGAAGACTGTTTACGGGTACGCACGAAGGGTACGTGGAGACGGCGGTTATTATTTAGTGGTGGAAATATTAAAGGAGTGCAAATCGAAACTTGCACTCCTTTTTATAATGGGCTTACAGACGAAGTTTATATTGCTTTTTCCTGCTCCGCTTTGGCAGCTGCCCAGGGACCGTGGCGGTAGAACATAATGGAAAGTACGGTAGCAATGCACCAGCCGATGGGCCATGCGCACCAGATACCGGTGGCTCCGAGAGCGGTTCTGGAGAATACGAAAGCCATAACCACACGCAGGATTAAGTCGGTGAAGGTGGCAATCATGAACTGCTTCATCATGCCGGCGCCACGAAGAATGCCGTCGGCTACCAGTTTCGCGGAAACTACAAAGTAGAAGGGGGACAAAATCCGCAGGTACATAATGCCTGTATGCATGGCGAGTTCGGTAGGCTCATCCATGAAGAGCTTCAGAACGACATTGCCGGCAAAGAAGTAAAGGAGGAAAAGCGGAAGGCTTAACATCCATACCATTTTTACGCCAACCTTCATGCCCTCTTTGATACGGGGCAGTTTTCTGGCTCCGAGATTTTGGGCGGTGTAGTTGGAAATACCGTTGCCAAGAGTGGTGAAGGAGGTGATCACCAGGTTGTTCAGTTTGACGGCTGCGGAATAACCTGCCATAACGGGAGCACCGAAGCCGTTGATAATACTCTGGATGATAATGTTTCCTAAGGAAATGAAACTCTGCTGCAGAGTACTGGGAACCGCAATAACTACAATATCCTTTAAGAGCGCCCAGCTGAAGAGAGGCGCTTTTTCCTTGCCTTCTATTTTACGAAGTCTGCGGAATACAACAACCATGGCAAGTATACAGCTTACGCCCTGGCAGAGGAAGGTAGCCCATGCAACACCGGCAACCCCCATATGGAATGCTTTTACAAACCAGATATCTACGGCGATATTGGATAAGGAAGAAACCGCCAGAAAGTAGAACGGTGTTTTGGAGTCGCCCAAAGCGGAAAAGATACCGGTTGCAATGTTATAGAAGAAAACAAACGGCAAGCCCCAGGCATAGATGTCCAGATAAAGCTTGGAGTCTGCAAAAACTTCCTCGGGTGTACGGATTAAACGAAGCAGCAGTCCGGAACCGGCGATACCGATTAGCATCAGGAAGGCACACACAATGGCGCTGAAAATGCAGGCGGTGTAGACCGCTGTTTTCATTTCCTTGAAGTTCTTGGCACCGAAAAGCTTGGATACCACAACGGAGCAGCCCATGTTGCAGCCGAAGGCAAAGGCGATAAAAATAAGAGTGATTTCGTAGCTGTTACCAACCGCAGCCAGAGCGTTTTCGCCGACGAATTTTCCGGCAACCAGGCTGTCGGCGATATTGTATAACTGCTGGAAAATGATACTGCCGAACAACGGCAGGCAGAATTTCCATAAAACGGTTTCCGGCTTTCCTACAGTAAGGTCTTTATTCATCTTTTTATGCCTCCCATTCCTTGATACTGTTTACAATCATATTGACGCATCCGTCCGTGCCAAATCGGCTGCTGGATAACAGCAGGTCATAGCTGTCTGCGTGACCCCAGGAGGTGTCGGAATAAAAATCAAAGAACTGTTTTCTCATGCGGTCCATGTGCTTGATGCGGTGAACCGCTTCTTTTTCGGTCAGGTTGTTTCGTGCCATGACACGTTTGATTTTATCCGCTTTGTCTGCATAAATGAAAACGGAAAGACGGTCTTTTTTGGGAAGAATGGCGGAAGCGCAGCGGCCGATGATGACGCAGGGTCCCTGCTTTGCCAACTGTTCGATAACAGTGCGTTCCGCATTGTAAGCCATCTGGCTCTCGGAATAGAAAGCGGTGCCGATACCGGCTACGTCTGCATAAGGGTTGCCGCTTAAAAACTGGATGCTGTTAATGGGGGATTCCTCTGTCCGGGAAAGAAATTCTTCGCTTAATCCGGATTCCAGAGCCGCCTTTTTAATCAGAAGCTTGTCATAGCAGGGGATATCGAGCTGTCTTGCTAACTTTTCTCCGATTTCACGACCGCCGCTGCCGTATTCACGTCCGATACAAATGATTTTGTTCTCCATACTTTTCATCCTCTCTATTAGGTGTTGCTTTTTTCACATCGGCTGTATTATAATCCTATTAAAGATATATGAAAAATATAAATTTTGAAATATAGATATATGAAAATGATATGGAGAAAAGTATGAACATCAGTTATGACTATTACAGGGTCTTTTATTATGTGGCAAAGCTGAAAAGCTTCACGGCAGCCGCACAGGCGCTGATGAACAATCAGCCCAATATCACCCGTATGATGAAGAAACTGGAAGAGGAGCTGGGATGTACGTTGTTTATCCGGCAGCGGCACGGCATTACCCTGACCCCGGAGGGGGAAAAGCTGTATGCCCATATTTCCGTAGCAATGGAGCATATTTTGAGCGGTGAGGAAGAAATCGCCCGGGAAAAGAGTCTGCAGGGCGGAGTGGTTACGATTGCCGCCAGCGAAATTGCCCTGCACTGTGTATTGCTTCCTGCCTTAAAAAAATACCGGAAGGCGTATCCCGGTATCCGTATCCGCATTTCCAACCAGACCACACCGCAGGCGCTATCGGAATTAAAAAAAGGACTGGCGGACATGGCACTTGTGACCGACCCGTTTACCCTGCCGGAGGGAATTACTGCCAAGGTACTTCGGAAAATTAAGGAGGTTCCGGTTTGCAGCACCGCATTTTCCCTGGCAACGGGAATGTCGCTTACGGATGAACAGATAAAGAAATATCCGCTCATCGGTCTCGGAGAGCAGACCAGTTCCTTTGCCTTTTATTCCGCTATTTTTGGTAAGATGGGATGGACGTTCTCCCCGGATGTGGAGGCGGCAACTTCCGACCAGATACTGCCCATGGTAAAGTCGGATTTGGGGATAGGCTTTGTGCCGCTGGATTTTTTAGAAAAGGAAAATATGGAGGGGCTGGTTATTCTGGACATGGAGCCGCCGGTGCCGGAGCGGAACATCTGCCTTTTAAAAAGAAAGGGCGAGTCGTTAAGCCTTGCAGCCGCGGAGCTGGAAAAACAGATACAGAAAACATAACAAAAAACTTGCGGAAAAGGTTGTTGCATATAGGACGCTTTTTAGTTACAATAGAAATAGTGAGTAAAAATTGTACAGAAAAAAGAAAGTTGGGTACACAAATGGATTTTTTTGACCTTCTGACGATGATGGGCGGACTTGCCCTGTTCCTGTATGGTATGCACATGATGGGCGAAGGCCTGTCGAGGGTTTCCGGCAGCAAGCTGGAGAATATACTGGAAAAACTTACCAACAATCCGGTTAAGGCGGTTTTGGTGGGCGCCGGTGTGACGGCGGTTATCCAGTCCTCCACGGCAACCATAGTTATGGTAGTCGGTTTTGTAAACTCCGGAATTATGCAGCTGGAGCAGGCGGTAAACGTAATTATCGGTGCCAATGTAGGTACCACCATTACCGCATGGCTTTTAAGCCTGACCGGTATTGAAAGCACCAGCTTTATCATTCAGCTTTTCAAACCGTCATCCTTTGCTCCCGTACTGGCATTGATCGGGGTTATCCTGATTAACTTCACCAAGAAGGAAAAGCATAAGACGGTGGGTACCGTTATTGCCGGCTTTGCCATTCTGATGATTGGTATGGACACCATGAGCGGCGCGGTAAACGGACTGGCGGATGTACCGGAGTTTACCAATATGCTGACCATGTTCTCCAACCCGCTTTTAGGCGTACTGGTAGGCTTTATTATGACTGCCATCGTACAGAGCTCTTCCGCATCCGTCGGTATTTTGCAGGCGTTGTCCCGTTCGGGGGCAGTGACCGGAGCTACGGCGGTGCCGGTTATCATGGGACAGAATATCGGTGCCTGCATTACGGTCCTGATTTCCGCCATCGGCGCCAACAAGGATGCCAAGAAGGCAGCCCTCATGCATCTGTATTACAATATTGTAAAGACAACCCTGTTTATGGTGGTTTTCTATGCGGCGAATACTTTCCTTCATTTTTCCTTTATGGAAGAAGCAATTTCTCCGCTTGGAATTGCCTTGATTCATTCCTTATTTAACATAGCGCTTTGCATCATCCTGCTTCCTTTCTCTAAGATGTTTGTTAAGTTAGTTAATTTAACCGTACCGGACAAGGTAAAGGAAGGCGAAATGTCACCCGTGGATGTGGAATTGAAAACACTGGACAGCCGTTTCTTGGAGAACCCCGGACTTGCCATTGAGCGAAGCAGAAGAGTTGCCATTACCATGGCGCAGTATTCCAAGAAGTCAATTTTCACAGCGCTTGACCTTCTGCAGAGCTATGATGCGGACAAGGCGGCAGAGGTTGAAAAATTAGAACAGGATATTGACCGGTTCGAGGATGAAATCGGTACTTACTTAGTAAAGATCAGCGGCAAGGATATGACGGAAAAGGAAAGTCATGTATTGTCCATCCTACTTCACTGTATCGGCGATTTTGAGAGGATTTCCGACCATGCCTTAAATATTAAGGAGTCGGCGGACGAAATGCAGGAGAGAGGGCTGGTATTCTCCGATAAAGCAATGGAAGAGCTTACCGTCTTCATGGATGCCATTAAGGAAATCCTGGATATTTCCTTTACTGCTTTTGAAACGGACAGCTCCGAGACGGCAGAGCTTGTGGAGCCTTTGGAGGAGGTTATTGACCAGCTTAATATTGAAATGAAGAAGCGCCATATCAAGCGTCTGCGCAAGGGCAAATGCACCATTGAACTGGGCGTGCTTTTAACGGAGCTTACCAATAACTTTGAAAGAGTGGCGGATCACTGCTCCAATATTGCGGTATGCCTTTTGCAGGTAAAGGAAGACAGTTATGAAACCCATGAATACCTGGATAACTTAAAAGAAAGCGAGAACATCAATTTCCGCGGAAAAGTTCTTGCCTATGCAGAAAAATACAGACTGCCGTAATGCAAAAAAAGATGCCCTGCCGGTCAATCCCCGGCAGGGCATTTATTATTCATGACAATAGAATGTTCGCAGAGCGTGCATTCTATTGTTTATTTGCGGAAGCTTCTTCGTCCGTTTCCTCTTCCTTTGGTTCGGGAAGAGTAAGCAGAACGTGAAGGATGCGGTTCTGGTCGATACCCTTTACCTGCAGGGTAGTGCCGTCGGCAAGAACTACAGATTCGTTGTCCTCCGGCAGACGGTCCAGCTGACCGATGATGATACCGCCGATGGAGTCGTAATCATCGGAATTTAAGGAAGTACCGATACTGTCGTTGATATCGGAAAGGTTCATACTGCCTTCAATGAGGTAGGAACGGTCGTCTATTTTCTGAATGAGCTCTTTTTCGTCCTCATCGTATTCGTCACGGATTTCTCCGACCAGCTCTTCCAAAAGGTCTTCGAGTGTAACCATACCCACGGTGGAACCGTATTCGTTTAAGACAAATGCCACATTCATGGATTTCTCACGCATTTCCAGAAGAAGGTCTGCATTTTTCTTGTATTCGTAGGTGTAGTAGGCTTCCCGCAGGAGGGACTTTAAGGTGATATTTTTCTGTCCGGAAATACGGGCAATAAATAAATCCTTGATGTTGACAAAACCGATCATACTGTCCTTGTCTTCCTGATACACGGGAATACGGGTATACATGGACTCGTGGAATACCTTGATTAAGTCGTTTACACTTTCGTCTGCATTGACGGTCACCATGTTGGTACGGGGAATCATAATATCCTTTACGCAGGTATCGGAGAATTCAAAGATATTGTAAATCATTTCCCGCTCATCCGATTCAATCTGGCCGTCTTCATGGCTGACATCCACGTAGGTCTTCAATTCACTTTCGGTAATGGTATCCATCTTTTTATTGGGGTCCACATGCAAAAGCTTTAAGATGCCCTTGGACAGCAGATCCACAATAAAAATAACCGGCGTCATGACCTTCATCAGCGCGTAGATGACGGAAGAGTAGGCAAGGGCTAATTTTTCGGAATTTAAGTTTGCCCATGTCTTGGGAATGATTTCCCCGCCGAGCAGTACCACAATGGTAAGAATACCGGTACCGAGTCCTATGTACGCATTGCCGCATACGCCGATGACAAATGCCGTTGTCAGGGAAGAAGCGGTCAGGTTTACAATGTTGTTGCCGATCAGGATGGCGGAAAGCATTTTGCTGTAGCTCTCCAAAATCTTATTGACCCTTGCGGCTTTTTTGCTGCCTTCTTCTTCCAGGTTCCGCATACGCACCCTGTTTAAGGTAGAAAAAGCGGTCTCGGCGGAAGAAAAGAAGCCGGATAAAAAAATCAGAACAATAATAATAATCAGTTGCGCGACATCAGATGTCTCCAAGAATAACACTCCTTTTGTATTTAATAAATTTTTATATAATAATAGGAAATAATACCGTATTCCATAGCGGTTTGTCAAGATTAACAACCGTTAAGAACAGGAAAAACGGTGTATTTTTACGGAAATACAGGTATAAGAAATGTCAGCCCCGACATATACATGAATAGAACAATGCCGGAGGAGGAGAGAGATGGACAAAGAAAGAGAAGGAAAGCCATGGCTTTTTTTTCTGAAATGCCTGCTTGCCGCTTACATTCTTACGGGAGCTCTGCTCATTTTACTTTCGCTGCTGGTCTATAAACTCAGATTGTCTGAACAAATCGTTTCGGCGGCGGTTATCGGTATTTACATAGCAGTCAATCTGGCAGCGGGCTGGCTTACCGGAAAAAAGATGCAGTCACGGAAATTTTTGTGGGGGCTTTTGATGGGAAGCGCGTATTTTCTGATACTGGCTGTGGTGTCTTTGGCAGTTGACCATGATCTGGGAAAGCTGCCGGGAGAATTTTTAACCGTGCTGGTGCTCTGCGGAGGAAGCGGCATGCTGGGAGGCATGCTTGGGTGATTTCCGAAAAAATACACGAAATATGCCTAAATATGAAAAAAACCTTTTACAAACAGGAAATTTATGATATACTACGATAGTATGAAGCTTAATTTATATTAAGGAGGCGTTTCTTTTATGAAGCACATCAAGACATTAAATACAAGAAACTTAAAGGAGTCCATGAAGAAGGGCGGCTGCGGTGAATGCCAGACTTCCTGCCAGTCAGCATGCAAGACATCCTGTACAGTAGGAAACCAGAGCTGCGAAAAGATTAAATAAGCAGCGTCCACATTTTTAATGTGAGATTAAGAAAGCAGCGATTTGCGTCGCTGCTTCGTTTTTGCAGTCTTTTCTTAGGACAGGGACCTTTTTCCGGGGAAAGATTGAGTTTAGAGAGAAAGAGGAAGAAAACGTGATTCATCAGTACAAAAACAACGGTTACAACATTGTCATGGATGTAAACAGCGGTTCCGTACATGTGGTAGACGATCTGGTTTACGACATGATAGCTTTCGTGGAGCCTCTGGTAGAAGGCGGCATGAAGGAACCGGAAGCCATTAAAGCGGCTGTTATCAGTTGTGAGGCATCCGGACGTCCCGCAGAGGAAGTGGAAGAAGCCATCGACGAGGTGTTGGAGTTATACAAAGAAGGCCAGTTGTTTACCCCCGATATTTATGAAAATTATATCTTTGATTTCAAGAACCGCCAGACGGTTGTAAAGGCGCTGTGCCTGCATATTGCCCATGACTGTAATCTTGCCTGCCGTTACTGCTTTGCCGAAGAAGGAGAGTACCATGGCAGAAGAGCGCTTATGAGCTTTGAAGTCGGTAAAAAAGCCCTGGATTTCCTGATTGCCAATTCCGGCAACCGCGTCAATCTGGAAGTGGATTTCTTCGGCGGCGAGCCTACCATGAACTGGCAGGTGGTAAAGGATCTGGTAGAATACGGACGCAGCCGGGAAAAGGAATGCAACAAGAAGTTCCGTTTTACCCTGACGACCAACGGTGTTCTCTTAAATGATGAAATTATGGAGTTTGCCAATAAAGAAATGTCCAATATCGTGCTCAGTATCGACGGACGGAAGGAAGTAAACGATGTGATGCGTCCTTTCCGCGGCGGACAGGGCAGTTACGACATGATTGTACCGAAGTTCCAAAAAGTGGCGGAAAGCCGCGGCCAGATGAACTATTATGTAAGAGGTACATTTACCCACAACAATCTGGATTTCTCTAAAGATGTGCTGCATTTGGCAGATCTTGGCTTCAAGCAGATTTCCGTAGAGCCGGTTGTGGCAAAGCCCGAGGACTGGTACTCTATTAAGGAAGAGGATATTCCCGGTCTTAAGGAGGAGTACGACAAGCTTGCCGTAGAAATGATCCGCAGAAGAAAGGAAGGAAACGGTTTCAATTTCTTCCACTTTATGATTGATTTAGAGGGCGGTCCCTGTGTGGCAAAGCGTCTGTCCGGCTGCGGTTCCGGTACGGAATACCTGGCAGTGACTCCCTGGGGAGATCTGTATCCCTGCCATCAGTTTGTGGGAAATGAGAAGTTCCTCATGGGCAACGTGGATGACGGCATCGTCAACACGGAAATCCGTGACGAATTCAAGTGCTGCAATGTATATGCAAAGGAAAAATGTAAAAAATGTTTTGCCAAGTTTTACTGCAGCGGCGGCTGTGCTGCCAACTCTTATAATTTCCATGGGAATATCAATGACGCATATGATGTGGGCTGCGAACTGCAGAGAAAACGTATCGAATGCGCTATTATGATAAAAGCAGCTATGGCTGAAATGGAGGAAGAACAAAATGAAGAAAAGTAACGCAATCATTACTCTGCTTGTGTTTCTGGCAATCCTTGCGGGCGTGACCTTCATCGATGTAAAGGGAATTGACGGAAACGGCAAAGTGGCGGCATCCGACATTACCTTAGGTCTTGACTTAGCAGGCGGTGTCAGCATCACGTATGAGGTGGTGGGGGACGAAGAGCCTTCCGCAACCGACCTGGCGGATACCAAGAGAAAGCTGGAAGAACGTGTTTACAACTACAGCAACGAAGCACAGGTTTACTTAGAAGGAAACGACCGTATCAACGTGGAAATTCCCGGTGTAACCGATGCCAATGCCATTTTAGAGGAACTGGGCAACCCCGGTACGCTTTATTTCCTGGCACAGAAGGGTTCTGACGGTAATAATAACTATTCCCAGACCATTGTACAGGATGAAGACGGAAATGCTTCCCTGGCATATGTACTGAACAGAAGCATTGATGAAATCGTGGCTGACGGCTGCGTGGTATTAAACGGTTCCGATATCAAGAGTGCGGAAGCGGTTCCTTACCAGGATTCCCAGACAGGCAATACCTCATCCTATTGTATTGACCTTCTGCTTAACGACGAAGGCAGGCAGAAATTTGCAGATGCAACCACATCCGCTTACCAGAACGGCGAAACCATTGCCATTTACTACGACGGCAAGGTAATCTGCGCACCCACCGTAAACGGTGCCCTGACGGACGGACGTGCCCAGATTAGCGGTAACTACACTTATGAAGATGCCGAAAAGTTAGCTTCCCTAATCCGAATCGGCGGACTGAAGTTAGAGCTTAACGAAATCCATTCCAAGGTAGTAGGAGCCCAGCTCGGTTCCGATGCCATTAAGACAAGCTTAGAGGCAGGTGCCATCGGTCTTGCGGTTATTGCCGTATTCATGATTGGCGTTTATTTCCTGCCCGGTTTTGTGGCAACCTTAGCTCTGCTTTTATATACCGCACTGGTGGTTCTGTTATTAAACGGTTTTGATATTACCCTGACACTGCCCGGTATTGCCGGTATCATTCTTTCCATCGGTATGGCAGTGGATGCAAACGTTATCATTTTCGCCCGTATCCGTGAAGAACTGGCAACCGGAAAGACTGTGAAGTCTTCTGAAAAGATTGGCTTCGACAAAGCTCTCTCCGCTATTTTAGACGGCAACATCACCACCCTGATTGCAGCGCTTGTTCTGTTAATCTTCGGCAGCGGTTCCATTAAGGGATTTGCACAGACCCTGATCTTAGGTATTGTGCTTTCCATGTTTACCGCTTTGTTTGTGACAAGATGGCTGCTCCGTGCGTTCTATGCAATCGGCTTTACAAGCGAAAAATGGTACGGTGTGGGCAAGGAGCATAAGGCTCTTGACTTTGTCGGCAAAAGATGGGTATACTTTGCAATTTCCTTAGTTCTGATTGTGGGCGGCTTTGTCATGATGGGAGTCAACAAAGCACAGACCGGTAATCCGCTGAACTTAAGCCTTGATTTTGTAGGCGGTACTTCCATGACGGTAACCTTCAACGAACAGAAGAGTCTTTCCGAGCTGGAGACAGATATTATTCCCGAAATGGAAAAGATTGCGGGAAGCGCAGTACAGCCTCAGCCGGTACAGAATTCCACAGATGTTGTATTTAAGACCAACGCGCTGGATGTGACCAAGAGAGATGCCATAGAAGAAATGCTCCTCGATAAATACGGTGTGGAAAATGAACAGATTGTTATGGAAACCATCGGCGGTACCATTTCTAAGGAAACAACCGTAAAGACCTTTGCTTCCGTATGTGTGGCTATGGTATGCATGCTGATTTATATCGCTATCCGTTTCAAGAATATTTCCTTCGGCGCCGGCGGCGTTCTGGCACTGCTTCATGACGTGTTGGTAGTGCTTGCCTTCTATGCGGCAGCCAAGGTTTCCGTAGGCAGTACCTTCATTGCCTGCATGCTGACTCTGGTCGGTTACTCCATCAACGCCACCATCGTGGTATATGACCGTATCCGTGAGAACAGAAGCCAGATGGGCAGCGGTGCGGACCTGAAGGATGTTATCAACCGAAGCATTACCCAGACATTGTCCAGAAGTATCTTTACTTCCCTGACTACCTTTATTATGGTAGCAGCCCTGTATGTACTGGGCGTAACCGCTATCCGTGAATTTGCACTGCCCCTGATGGTAGGTATCGCCTGCGGTACTTATTCCTCCGTATTCCTGGCAGGCAGCATGTACTACATGATGCAGAAAAACAAAAAGGCGGTTTCCAAATAAGGGAACCGCTCAGTGGGAAAGGTTATAGTTTCCATGGAAAAATGGTTTGTTGCGGCAAAGAAAGCTGATTTCGATGCCTGGAGCAAGAAATTTAATATTACCCCTGTTACGGCAAGAATCATCCGTAACAGGGATATTTTGTCTGAGGAAGAAGTAGAAAAATACCTCTACGGCACATATCTTGACATGTATCCGCCCGAACTGATGCTGGGGATGGAGGATGCGGCTGCCATCATGGCGGAGTCCATTGCCCTTAAGAAAAAAATCCGGGTCATAGGGGACTATGATGTGGACGGTATTACTTCCTCCCATATTCTGACAAAGGGACTGCAGGTGTTCGGCGGTAACGTGGATACGGTGATACCGCATCGTATGAAGGATGGCTACGGCTTAAATGACCGGCTCATAGAGGATGCGTATGAAGCCGGGATCCAGACCATTATCACCTGCGACAACGGCATTGCGGCGGCATCCCAGATTGCCCTTGCGGTGGAAAAGAAAATGACCGTGGTGGTGACGGACCATCATGAGGTGCCGTATGTGGAAGAAAACGGTGTGCGGACACAGGTTCTGCCTCCGGCAGCGGTGGTCGTGGACCCCAAGCAGGCAGACTGCAAATATCCCAATCCGGGTATCTGCGGGGCAGTGGTGGCGTATAAGCTCATTGAGCTCATGTTCCGCAAGTCGAAGGTGTCCTATGAAGAAAGACAGGCATGCATGGAGGAATTTATGCAGCTTGCGGCGGTGGCAACCGTGTGCGACGTAATGGACCTGTTAGACGAAAACCGCATCATTGTAAAGGAAGGCTTAAAACGTATCCGCAAGGCGCCCTGCATGGGCTTAAAAGCCCTGATAGAGGCAAACGGCGTGGAACCGTCCAGACTTAATGCATTCCACCTGGGCTTTGTAATAGGGCCGTGCTTAAATGCTACGGGCAGACTGGACAGTGCAGTAAGGGCATTGGAACTACTGCGGGCAAAGGATGCCGTATCGGCGGCAAGAATTGCCGGAGAACTGAAGGAAATGAACGAAAGCCGTAAGGCAATGACCCTGCAGGGCGTGAAGCAGGCGGCGGAGCAGATAGAAAAGGAGCATCTGTCGGAAGATAAGGTGCTGGTGATATTCTTACCGGATTGCCATGAAAGCCTGGCAGGAATCATTGCGGGACGGGTAAAGGAGCAGTACGGCAAGCCGACTTTTGTCCTGACTAGAGGGGAAGAAGGGCTGAAGGGCTCGGGACGCTCCATAGAAAGCTATCATATGTACGATGCCATGGTGGCGTGCAGGGAGCTGTTTACCAAGTTCGGCGGTCACAAGATGGCGGCGGGACTTTCCCTGGAAGAGAAAAATTTAGAGGAGCTGCGCAGACGCTTAAATGCACAGTGTACCCTGACCGAAGAAGATTTTCAGCCGAAGGTACATATTGATGTGCCCATGCCTCTTGCCTATGCGACCGGACAGCTTGCGGAAGAGTTTGAAATTTTAGAGCCCTTCGGCAATGCCAATCCCAAGCCGTTGTTTGCCACAAAGAACGTGGTATTCCGGTTCGGCAGGAAAATGGGGAAGCAGGGAACGTTTGCAAAGTATACGGTGACGCAGGAAGGAAAGACCTATGAACTGGTTTTCTTCGGTGGACTGGATAAATTCCATGCTTACCTGGATGAAAAATTCGGGGAGGGCGCTTCCGGCAGACTGTACGAAAAAGAATGTGAATTTCCGCTTTCCGTGACTTACCGGATAGGCTTAAACAGCTTCCGGGGAAAGACGGAGCTGCAGCTTCTGATGGAAAATTATCAGTAGAAAGAAGAAAGCCCGGCTGGTGAGCCGGGCTTTTATTTGTTTTACATAAGAAGTACTAATGATAGAAATTGTAGCCCCGCTGCAAAAGTTCTGCCCGCTGCTGTTCTATGACAGAGGCATAATTGGGCTGCAGGAAGAAATCTTCGTTGTGAGGGCAGTAGTTGGTGGTCTGCGGTGTAGAAACCGTACCGTCTTCGTTGATGACCGTGGAGCCCTGCTGTAGGGAAATATCTTCTACAGGCGTAAGTGTCAGGACACCGGGCAGCTTGAACGGACAGTCGGGACTTGCGGGAAGCAGGCTGTAAGCACATACATCACCGGAGTAGTGCACATCGCAGGAGTCCACAGGCTCCGTGCCCTCCGCAAAGTATTCCGTTACCACATAATTGTCACACAAGCCTTCCACAGGCAGTTTACCAGACTGGGAGCATACCGCAACCTGTACGATGCCTTCCGGAATCGGGAAACTCTGGTTGGGCAGGTTTTCGTGTATTTTCTGCATAACCGCACGCCAGATTTTCTTTGAAAGAGCCTTGTCTGCCTTGTTGCTCATTTTTATATTGTTGTCATATCCGGTCCAGGTAACAGCCGTATAGTAAGGGGTGTATCCGGCAAACCATACGTCCTTGTCGTCGGAAGTGGTACCTGTCTTACCGGCAATGGTCATGCCGTCAAAGTTGACAGCCGTACCGGTACCCTTTATTACGGTATCCTTCATGGCTTCCGTCAGAAGGAATGCCGTGGTTTCCTTTAATACCTGTCTGGTATTGGGAACCGTGTGGTCAATGATGACGTTGCCGTCGGAGTCAAGAACCCTGGTGTAGAACTGGGGCTCGTTGTAAACACCGCCGTTGGCGATGGTGGCATAAGCCGCGCACAGCTCTAAGTTGGTGACACCGCCGACACCGCCCAGAGCCATGGGCTGGTAGCAGTCATTCAATTCATTTAAGGTCGTGAAACCGAAATCCTCCAGATAGTCAAAGCCGAGCTTCGGTGTAATCTGGGTGAGACATTTTACCGTTACAATGTTCATGGAGTGGTAAATTCCCTTACGGATGGAGCTTAAGCCTTCGTAAGGAGGATTGGAGTACCAGTTGTGAACAGGAGTACCGTCGTTGTAATTAAAAGGAGCATCGTTAAATACGGTAGCCAGTGTCATGCCGGCACTGTCCAGAGCCGGAGCATAAGTGGAGAGTACCTTAAAGGTGGAACCGGGCTGCCTTGCGGAGTCGGTCGCTCTGTTTAAGGTACGGCTTCCTTCCTTGGCGCCGCGGCCGCCCACGATGGCAACCACATGACCGTTGGACTGGTCCATGATGACTAAGGAAATCTGGGGCTGGGGCGTCATGGAAATGTTTTCCGCAATCTCTTCCTCACCGTCACTCATAATTGCCGCTTTATAGGTCTCGATAGCAGCATAGGCATCGTCCATACTGTTGAAGATCAGGTTGAAACTGCGGCTTTCGTTTTCCACAAACCACTTTTTCATCATTTCCTTGCTGTAGTTGTGGTATTCGCCGCTGGCATCCTTGGTGGTCAGATCGTAGCTTAAGTACCATTTGACATTTTCGGGATAGGTATCCGGGTCGGAACACACTTCGTCGGCAATGTTCTGGATATTGGGGTCCAAGGTGGACTCAATGCGGAGACCGCCGCTGTATAACATGGTAGAAGCCTGTGTAGCGCTGTAACCGCATTCGTTAATCAGATCATCCATAACCACTTCCGCAAGGGCATCCTCGAAATAAGTGCTGACGGAATCGTTGGCTACGGCTATATTGACCTCCTGGATACGGGAGTACACATCATCCGCCATGGCTTCGTCAAATTCCGCCTGGCTGATATAGCCCTGTTCCAGCATCTTCCGGAGAACACGCTCCCTACGCTCGGCATTGTTGTCCGGGTGGGAGATGGGGTTCCACTTGGAAGGGTTCTGGGTAATGGCGGCGATAACGGCACATTCCGATAAGTTAAGCTCGCTTACGTCCTTGTTGAAATAACGCTTGGCGGCTGCCTGGACACCTAAGGTGCCCTGTCCCAAGTTGATGGTGTTCATGTAGCGGAGCAGGATTTCTTCCTTGCTCAGTTTTTTTGTAATTTCCAGAGCCAGATACTGTTCCTGGAATTTACGCTGGATTTTCTCAATCAGACCGTCCTCGTTTACCCAGTTGGTAAACACGGTATTTTTCAAAAGCTGCTGGGTAATGGTGCTGGCGCCCTCCGCCCGCTTGAAGCCGGATTTGATAAAGGTATAACCGGCACGGACGATACCCTTGAAGTCGATACCGTTGTGGTCGTAAAAACGCTCGTCCTCAATGGCTACAAACGCATCTGCCATGTACTGGGGAATTTTATCCATGGTTACCTGCACACGGTTGGAATTGGTGGCAACAAGCTTGCCAATCTGATTGCCCTCACAGTCGTATATGAAGGTGGAGAAACCTACCGGTGCAACATCACTCACGTCAATGTCCGGTGCGGAAGCAATAATACCGTTGAAAGCACCGATGCCGGCGGACACGCCCCAGATGGCGATGCCGATAAAGGCGATGAAGATGACCTTTGCACAGGTAAATGTAATCTTGTGCATCCACTTCGGACCTTTGGCAAAAAGCGCTTTCTGCTTTGCACGGACTCCTTTTTTTCCGTAATTCATAAGGTTTCCTTTCTGTTTTGCATAAATCGGGCACAACTGCCTTTGATGATAAGTATACCAAAAAACATATGGTAAATAAAGGTTTTTGTTATTTTTTAAGAATTGTTTCACAAAAAAAACACTTTTAATCCTAATCTATGGTAGAATAAAAAAAGACAAGAGAAAGCTTTTGCAAAGAAACAGTATTGGGGACGGAATATGAGCGAACAGACCGAAACAAACAACCGCATCCTGCTTTCCGGCGGAAGCGGGCAGATAGAAGAAAAGAAATCCGTGTTTATAGCAAACATTGCACGGGCAGACTCCGAAGAAGAGGCAACGGCATTCATCGAGGCGATGAAGAAAAAATACTGGGATGCCAGACATAACTGCTCCGCTTTTGTCATAGGGGAGAGGGGCGAACTGACCCGCTGCAGCGACGACGGGGAGCCCTCCGGTACGGCGGGACGCCCCATGCTGGAGGTGCTTTTGCGGGAAAACATTAAAAACATCGTGGTGGTGGTGACAAGGTATTTCGGCGGTACCCTGCTCGGCACGGGCGGTCTGGTGCGCGCCTACACCCAGGCGGTGAAGGAAGGGCTTAACGACTGTAAAATCGGTGTGCTCCGTATGGGAGTGCCCCTTACCCTTACCACGGATTACAACGGCATCGGCAAAATCTTATACCTTTTGTCCGCCATGGGACTTGCGCCGAAGGACAGCGATTACGGCGAAAAGGTGACCCTGCAGGTGCTGGTTCCGGTAGAAGAGAAGGACAGACTTGTCCGGGATATTACGGAAGCCACGGCAGGCAAAACAGAAATTTTACAGGGAAATCCCATTTCTTACGTTGACAACGAAAGTTGATATGTTAAAATAAATAAGGTGTGTAAAAACGTAAAGAGGCACACCCAAAAATGTTTTCCGTTTAGGAGAAAGGTGGTGGTTTTGATGAAATCGCACAGTAAGACGCACAGTAACGATAACCCTCTTCCTGCCCGATGCATGAAGACCCCATTGACAACTAAAGGAGAACGATTATGGATGAAATCAAGGAATTACTGACAACCCGTCAGTACACATCCCTGCGCCAGAAATTAGCAGAGATGAATGAAGCCGATGTGGCTATTCTCTTGGAAAACCTTCCCGAAGAGGAAATGTTAAAGGTATTCCGTATTTTACCGAAGGACCTGGCAGCCGATGTCTTTTCCTACATGGAAGTGGACAACCAGCAGCTCATCATTACCTCCCTGTCGGAAAAGGATGCGGCAGGTATTATCAACAACCTGATGGCGGATGATGCAACGGACCTTTTGGAAGAGATGCCTGCCAATATCGTAAAAAAGCTTCTGGCAAATGCCAGCCCGGAAATGCGGCGTGATATCAATCACCTGCTTCGTTATCCGGAGGACTCCGCCGGCAGTATCATGACCGTGGAGTACGTGGATTTAAAAGAAAACCTGACGGTAGAGGAAGCCATTGCCCGCATCCGTAAAGTCGGTGTGGACAGCGAGACCATCAACATCTGTTATGTGCTCGATGCGCAGAGAAGGCTGCTCGGTACCGTTGCACTAAGATACTTACTGCTCAGTGACCCGGACGAAATCATCGGTGACATCATGCATGAGAATGTCATTTCCATCAATACCCTGATGGACCAGGAAGAGGTTGCCCGGCAGTTCAAAAAATACGACTTTACCACCATGCCCGTTGTGGACAACGAAAACCGGCTGGTCGGTATTATTACCGTCGATGATATCGTGGATATCATGGAAGAAGAGGCCACCGAGGATATTGAAAAGATGGCGGCTATCGTTCCTTCCGACAAGCCCTATATGAAAACGGGCATTCTCGAAACCTTCAAGAAAAGAATTCCATGGCTTTTACTTCTCATGGTGTCGGCTACCTTTACCGGTCAGATTATCAGCCACTTTGAGGATGCATTAAGCACCTATGCGGTGTTGACCATGTTTATCCCCATGCTGATGGATACGGGCGGCAATGCCGGCGGTCAGGCAAGCGTTTCCATTATCCGCGGACTTTCCCTTGGCGAAATCGGTTACAAGGACACATTAGTAGTCATCTGGAAGGAAATCCGCGTGGCGGTGCTTTGCGGCATTACCCTTTCCCTTGCCAATTTCATCAAACTGCTTCTGCTTGACAGAGTAGGCGTGACGGTGGCCATTGTTGTGTGCCTGACCCTGATTGTAGCGGTATTCCTGGCAAAGATGATTGGCTGTACCCTGCCGATTCTGGCAAAGCGGATTGGCTTTGATCCCGCTGTTATGGCGAGCCCTTTTATCACCACCATCGTGGATGCCCTTTCCCTGATTGTGTATTTCCAGATTGCTTCGGCGATACTGCATATCTGAGGAAATAAAAACAGCATAAAAACAGCAGCGCAGACTGCATGAAAAAAGGAACCCTGAGAGGTTCCTTTTTTGGTATATTCTTTTGACATGCCGGTCGGCTATTTCTTCAGGAAATCATACTGCGACATATACAGGTGGTAGTATTCACCGTGCAGGGCAAGAAGTTCGTCGTGATTGCCCTTTTCCATAATGCTGCCCTGGTCCACATACATGATGCAGTTGGCATTTTTGATGGTGGAAAGCCTGTGGGCGATGATGAAGGAGGTTCTGTTTTTCAGAAGCTCATTTAAGCCCTTCTGCAAAAGGATTTCCGTTTCCGTATCAATGCTGGAGGTCGCCTCGTCCAAAATCAGGATGGCGGGGTTGGCAAGGAGCGCACGGGCAAAGGAGATCAGCTGGCGCTGACCGGCGGAAAGACGGCTTCCCCGTTCGTTTACCTCGGTATAGTAACCGTTTTCCAGTTTCTCAATAAATTCATGGGCGCAGACGGTCTTGGCTGCGCGGATAACTTCCTCATCGGTAGCGGTTTTGTTGCCGTAGCGGATATTGTCCATAATGGTGCCGGAGAAAATAAAGGAGTCCTGCATCATAATACCCATCTGGGTCCTGAGGGAGCGGAGCGTCACTTTGGAAATATCCACACCGTCAATTAAAATCCTGCCGGAGTCCACATTGTAGAAGCGGCTGATAAGGTTGATAATGGTGGTCTTGCCTGCACCGGTGGGGCCCACAATGGCATAGGTTTCGCCGGGCTTTACCGTAAAGTTGATGTTATCTAAAATTTTATGACCCTCCTCGTAGCTGAAGGATACGTTTTCAAAGGTAACCTCGCCTTTGATGGGCGGCATTTCTACGGCATCCTCCGCATCCTTAACCAGAACCGGCTCGTCAATGGTTTCAAAAATACGTTCCAGATAGGAGATGGCGGTCAGGAGGGAGTTATAAAAACCTGCCAGTGTGTTAATCGGCTGCCAGAAGCGGCTGATGTATGCGGTAAAAGCAATCAGTACGCCGACGGTCAGGGTGGAGGAAGGAGCTAAAATAAAGCGCACACCTAAAATGTATACAAATGAGGTGGTAATGGTGGAAATGATGTCCACACCCGGCCAGAGGATAAAGTTGTATTTTACGGCACGCATCCAGGCACTGCGGTAGCTGGTGCTTAAATTGTTGAAAATGCCTACGTTGCGGTCTTCCCGGACAAAGGACTGGGTAACCCGGATACCGCCGATGCTTTCGGCAATGTAGGCGTTTAAGTTGGACTGTTTGTTGCTCTGAATCTGCCATGCACGGCGCTGTCTTTTCTTGATAAAGACAATGACAAGGGCTAAAAGGGGAAGACCTGTCAGACAGATTAACGTCAGGCGTACATCCTCAATCAACATGAAAATCAGAATGAAAATCAGGTTGCAGAGGTCGGTCAGGGTGTTGACGATACCGTTGCTTAACAAATCACTTAAGCTGTTGACGTAGTTTACCACACGGACCTGGATTTTGCCGTGGGGCTTATCGTCAAAATAGGAAAAAGGAAGCTCCTGCAGGTGCTTGAAAATGTCGTAGCGCAGATCGTGGATGATATTCTGACCGATGGAGCTCATGTGCTTGATTTTGAGCGCCAGGGAAAAAGCAGTATAAAGGGCAATGACAAGTGTCAGACCCGCATATACGAAAATCTGCTTCATGTCTTTTGCCGGAATACACACATCCATGATTTTCTGGAAGAAAATAGGAATCAGCATGGTGAGGGCGGAAGAGGACAGCATCATAAAGATAACAAAGCCCATTTCCCTTTTGTAAGGTTTTATGTAATTTGCCAGACGTTTTACCTGGTTTAAGTCAAAGGAATCCTCTAAGGTTTCATCCACATCATAACGGTTTCGTGCCATCTTAACAGCCTCCCTTCATTGCGGAATTTTCAGGTAACAGCTCTTTCGGAATTTCTCCGTACTGGCTGTGGAAGGTTTCGGCATAATAGCCGCCCTTTTTCATCAGCTCCTCATGGCTGCCCTGCTCAATGATGCGACCCTTGTCCATAACTAAAATCAGGTCGGCATCTTTAATGGAAGAGATGCGGTAGGCAATGATGAAAATGGTGCATTTCTTGTCAATATTTTTAAGCTGCTTCTGGATATAGCTTTCGGTTTCCATATCCACGGCAGAAGTGGTGTCGTCCAGAATCAGAATGGAAGGGTCCTTAAGCAGCGCTCTTGCTAAGGAAATACGCTGTTTCTGACCGCCGGAAAGACCTACGCCGCGTTCGCCCACAATGGTGTCGTAGCCCTCCGGCATGGCACTGATAAAGTGGTTGGCGTCCGCCATAATGGCAGCTTTTTTGACCTCCTCAAAGGAACAGTCGGGGCGGCCGTAGGCAATGTTGCCTTCGATGGTATCGGAAAAAAGGAACACATCCTGCATGGCCATGCCGATGTTGTCGCGAAGATTGTATAAATCCATATTCCGCACATCCTTGCCGTCAATGCGTACCGTGCCGGAGGTGGTATCATAGAAACGGCAGAGCAGGTTCATAATCGTGGATTTGCCGGCACCGGTGGAGCCGATGATGCCCACAGTCTGACCGGGTTTTACCTTGAAGCTGATGTCCATGACGATGTCCTCGTCGTCCGCACGGTAGGATACGTTTTCAAATTCCACGGCACCGTTTAAGTGGGTATGGGTGCCGGTACAGGGTGTTTTGACATGGGGTTCTTCACTGTAGGTGGTGTAAATCTTTTCCACGGAGGTAATGAAGTTGCCGATATCGTTGACCAGCCAGCCTGCCATACGGAGGGGATTGTTAAGCATCCAAAGATACCCGTTTACCACAACCAGGTCGCCTAAGGTAATCTCGCCCTGGATAACCATGTAGCCGCCGTAGAGCATGAGGATGATGTTTAAGGAATATGCCAGCACTTCAAAAATGGGCACGTATTTTTTCCACACGCCGGATGCGGAAATCTGGGCAGCACGGAAAGCGTCGTTTTCTTTGTTGAATTTTTCGATTTCATAGTCTTCCTTGGAAAAGGCCCTTACCACGCGGTTGCCACTGACATTTTCCTGCACAAAAGCATTTAAGGAAGAAAAGCAGTCGCGGTTCCGCTTAAAAGCGGGTTTTACTTCTTTGGACTGCATATAGGTGCACAGCGCGGTGAAAGGAAGTACAGCAAGCATACAGAGAGCTAACTTTGCATTCACGGTAAAAATCATGACAAGTGCAAAAGCAAACATCAGGACATTTTCCAGAGTGTTGTAGATGACATAAGCCACAAAATGGCGGATGGCATCCATATCTCCGGTCTGACGGCTCATAAGGTCACCGGTTCTCTTCTTATTATAAAAGGAAAAGTCCTCCTGCAGGAGCTTACGGTACACTTTGTCCCGCATGTCATACAGAACACCCTGGGATGCCGTCTCGAAGACAAGCTGATAGTAAAAACGCAGGGCGCCCCGGATAATGACAATTAAGAGCATCAGTCCTACCAGAGGATAGAGCAGACTGTACTGTCCGCCGGTGATGACGTCATCGACAATCATACCGGATATGTAGGGATTAACAATGTTTAAGGAAGTGATTACTATGGTGAGAATAATTCCTAAAATCATGTTTTTCCGGTATTTCTTCAGAAAGGAGAAAAACCACTTCATAGGTGTCATAAATAAAACCTCCGAATGATAAAGTAAGCAGAGTGAACATAAGTTTACATGATAAACACGTAAAATTCTATGAAAATATTAACATACCGCTTCTAAAAAGAAATGGACTATCTTGTATGTTGTTTGTATCTTTTTGCAAAAAACCTTTTACATTTATCCTTGTTTTTTGTAAAATAAGAAAAGCAGAAGGCAGATGTTGTGGAAAGGTATGGGCAGATATGTGTGACAGACAGGAGAATATACAACTGGAAAATTTCAATCCGACCTTTCTTTTTACCTGGAAGGGAAAACGTGACCAGGATGAAAAAAGGTATCATTGCCACGACTTTCTGGAAATCGCATTTATGATGTCGGGCTCCGGTTTTTATCGGATTGACGGACAAATTTATCCCGTGGAAGAGGGAGATGTGCTCATCTTAAATCCCGGCGTCATGCATCAGGGGCTGGTGAAGGACAAACAGACCGCCGTTACGGAATTTTTCGTGGGAGTGTCGGACATCCGCATAAAAGGACTGCCGGACAATGCGTTTCCGTTGCCGGAGGGCAATGCCATTGTGCATACCACGGGTGAGCTGCAGCGGAAGCTGTTTAAGCTTTGCGCTTCTCTGGAAGCGGAAAATGCCGTATGCTGGGATGGCAGGTACTTTATGATGAAGGCCTACATGATGCAGATGCTTCTTCT
>Ga0129310_1000870_pt1 | contig 31055 bp, 25 predicted proteins | sample Go1ome_2_FD_94433 | JGI IMG/M metagenome (GOLD analysis project Ga0129310, IMG submission 94433) | Western lowland gorrila individual fecal microbial communities from Wisconsin, USA - Go1022A metagenome | ecosystem: Host-associated > Mammals > Digestive system > Large intestine > Fecal | place... | reverse complement strand
TGTTGCAAAGAAGCTGTTTGACGAGATCAGCCCCAAGTACGCTGACCGCAACGGCGGCTACACCCGCATCATCAAGATCGGCGCTCGCCGCGGCGACGCAGCTGAGATGGCAGTTCTGGAGCTGGTCTAATCTGCTCTGACTGTTTACAGCCGTTTTTAAAGCCCTTTCCCAGCAATGGGAAAGGGCTTTTTTGCGTCCCCAAAGGGGGTGAAAAGGCCGGAACCGGGCATTTTTGGTAAAAAGAACTAAAAAATAAGGCTGATTTTCTACTGGATGAGCTCTTGAAAAATATTACGGGGGGGGGGTAAACTTGGTTCGAAGCAGGAACCATTTTTGGGGCGGTGCCTGCCAAGCAGACATAAAAAAGGAGAAAATCAGCATGAGAAAAAAGAGTATGCGGCTTGTCAGTGCAGCGCTTGCGGCGTGCATGATGCTGTCGGTTCTGCCGGTGGGCGCGTTTGCGGCGGAGCCGGGCACAGAACCGGAGAATACGGCGACCGCGCAGGAAGAAGTAAATACACTGAATAAAAACGGCGACAGCATTACTTCCGGCGGCACGTATACAATGGAGAGCGGCCCGTATACCGGAACGATCACGGTAAATGTTCAGGATGGCAAGGACGTGATCATCAACATTACCGGTGACGTGACCACAAATATCGATGCTGCGCTGATTGAAGTGGTCAAAGGCCACGTGACGATCAACGGTGGAACGCACAGCCTGGAGAATACGTCTACAAGCAGCGGTTATTATGTAACGAAGCCGCTTGTTTATCTTACGGGAAATGAATTGAATACAACGGTTGAGATCAACGACGGCACATACGTAGAAGAAAACGGATCGGTAATTACATGTTTTAATAAGAATGGAACGATCGTAATCAATAAGGGTACGTTTGAGAGCAACCAAAAGGCTGTGATAGATAATATATATGGAACAATAAGGATCGAAGGCGGTACATTTAATGGCAAAGAACAAGCAAACGCGGTTTTGAATGATAGTTATGCTATGTATGATAAAAATACAAAAACGATAATCAATAATGGAAACTTTACATCAAGTGGTAATGTAACAATTGATGCATGGTCGGGAGAGCTATATATTAACGGCGGAACATACAAATCAGATAAATCAGCATTTTCACCTTCGAGTTGGTATGATACTGTGGTACGCGCGGAGGCGAATACATTTGTAAGAATTGCGGACGGTACGTTTAAGACCGGTACAACGGGCAAATATTCGCGTGCATTGGATATTGAGGGAAATACTCCAGACGTTGAAGTGACCGGAGGTGTATTTGAAGCCGCCGGAACTAATCCGACAGGCATTTGGGTAGAAAGTGTGGGCTTCGGTGAGGGAGAGAATGTTAAAATCGGAAATGCAACAATTAAAGTGAACGGCACGAACGGATGCGGCGTTAGGAATCGAGTCGGGCATAGGAAATTGACGCTTAAAAATATAACAATTGAGAATGCCGGCTCATCGGGAGACTTCAGCGATATTCTACTGGATAATTATTATGCTGCACCGGTGGATCTTGAAATAACGGAAGATTTTACCCACAAGGCAGTGGTAAATGCAACCCAAATAGTAGATGGCTTGCAGGTCACCACAAAAACTGCTACAAACTACCAGAAAGATCTGAAGCTGGTCAGCGCAGACCCGGAGTATATTATTGCATATCAAAAAGACGGTGACGGGGAGTTCCGCTACTTTAACAAACGCGAGACGGGCAGGCATTATGTGAATGCCATCAATGCAACTGCTTCTACTGGCGACGAAACTGTGCTGGAACCCTATGCGCAGCTCACAGAGGGAACTCCGGTGAAGCTGACTGCTGATATCCCGGGGGGCAAAAAGTTCACCCGCTGGAAGGTGGAAAAAATTGCAGCCGAGGGTGTGACCGAGGTGCAGGATTTGCATGATGTCTTAGTCCCCAACCTCGAGAACCCGGAAACTGCGACCCTGACCATGCCGAATTATGACGTGTTCGTCACGGCCGAGTATGAAGATAAGATCGTTGACCTCGGTACGGGCGACGATGCCGCCGGCAACATTCAGGGCGCGCTCTCTGCTGTGGTCGTGGGCGCTGCCGCCACTTGGGGCGTATACGAAGCCGGCACCGGCATCTACCGCATGATGAATATGCCCGGCATCCCCATGCCCTCCAACCGCGCCGAACTGGCCATGCTCATTTGGGAGCGTGCCGGTAAGCCCGAACCTGCAAGCACCGCCCTGTATGACGACATCGATGCGGACAACACCGACCTACAGAAGGCCGCGCACTGGATGGTGGAGCAGGACCTGATGGACGAGAAGGCCAACAACACCTTCAAGCCCAATACCCACGTCACCAAGCTGCGCGTGTGCACCACATGGGAAAAGGCCAAGCAGAAGGGCCTGTTTGACAAAACCGAAGAATAACCGCTGAAACCCCAAAGGGGCTGCTGCACAAAAGGCTGTGCGGCGGCCTCTTTCTCATTTTCAGGTGTTGGCATTGCGCCCGCCCCGTGGTATACTGACAATAGCGCAGTTTCGGCTTTTGGCCGGAACCGGTTTTTCACACAAGGGAGGTGCAGCAGTTGAAACATCCGAAACGGCTTTGCCTGTGGCTGGCCGCGGCATTGCTGTGCCTTGGCCTTGCAGGCTGTAGTATGCCGGGCGAACGGGCACAGGTGGAAGAGCTTCTGCGTGCACCGCGTCTCTCCGGCGACTACGGCACGGTGCAGACGGCCCTGAACGACTGGCTGGGCGAGAGTGCCCAGCTCAAATATCCCATGCAGGGCGAGCTGCTTTCGCCTTTTTTGTGGCAGGACCTCGATGGTGACGGCCAGCAGGACGCCGCCGTGCTGTACACTACGGCCCAGAGCTCCAACGTCTGCATCGCCATCCTGCAAAAGGACGAAAATGGCGTCTGGCAGGTGCGCCAGAGCGTGGAAGGTCTGGCCGACACGGTGGATAATGTCAGCCTTGCCCGCTTGCAGCCGGGCGGCGCAAGCCAGCTGGTGGTGGGTTATATGGCCGCGCAGGGCGACCATTATCTGGCCGTGTACGCCTACACCGGCGGGGTGCTTTCCACCATTCTGGAGCAGCAGTACCAGCAGTATCTGGTGGAGGATATCACCGGCGGCGGCAGTCAGGACCTGATCCTGATGTCCACGCTGGAGGACGGCGGCGTGCAGATCGAGCTGCTGACCGTGGACAAAGAAGGCTCCTTCCAGCAGGTGGCCGTGATGGGCCTTTCGGCCAACCGTTTCTCGGGCTGTGCCTCGGTGGCGGCGGGCCTTGGCGCCGACGGCAGACACTACCTTGTGCTGGACGGCTGGACCGGCATTTCCGGCAACAATCTGGCGTCGGTGCTGCTGTACTTTGACGAGGACACCCAGCAGATGGTGCCCGCCACCCAGATCAGCACCGAAAAGCTCTACACCGCATCCCTGCGCAATGTGCCCGGCCTTGTGAGCCGCGATCTGGACGGGGATGGCATTGTGGAGATCCCCACCCAGCCGGATGAGGCGGGTCTGCTGAACACGAGCCAGAGCCGCCGCATGGATTTTATCGTCTGGATGGATTACACCAGTCCCCACCCGGAAAAGAGCTTTGGCCTGCTGGACGAAGAGACCAACTGCTATATCGCATTGCCCACAGAGTGGGAGGGCAACCTGAAGCTGACCGACAGCGAACAATACGACGGTGCGGTGGAGCTGCGCACGGTGGACGAGGACCAGCTGATCATGACCCTGCGTCTGGCCCGCACCACGGCGTCGCTGAAAGGCTGGACGCGGCTGGGCATCGTGGCGTCCCGCCAGTGGCAGGCAAAGCTGGCTGAGGATGTGGAAATCACAGACCCGGATTACCGCCTTGCCAAGGCATTGATCCCGCTGAATTAAAGAACGGAGGAACAGTTCATGGTACGTGTGCTTGTGGTGGAAGATGAAGCCAATATCCGCGAGATGATCGCGCTGAACCTGCGCCTTGCAGGCATGGAAGCCGTGGAAGCGGAAAGCGCCGAAGCGGCCCTGCCGCTGCTGGAGCAGAAGCCGGGCTGTGACGCCGCCATTCTGGACGTGATGCTGCCGGGCATGAACGGTTTTTCGCTGTGCGAGACCATCCGCCGCACCGACCAGAAGATCGGCATCATCATCCTCAGCGCCAAAGGGCAGGAGCAGGATAAGATCCGCGGCCTGTCCATCGGCGCCGACGACTATATGACCAAGCCTTTCAGTGTCAGCGAGCTGCTGGCCCGGGTGGAAGCGCTGTGCCGCCGCGTCAGCCGCACAGCAGGCAGCGGCGAGAAAGAGGGCGGCAGCCCGCTGGGCATGCTGACCAGCGGCGACTTTGTACTGGACGAGAACCGCCGTGTGCTGCTCAAGGCCGGCCAGCCCATCGAGCTGACGCAGGTGGAATTCCAGATCATGGAGCTGTTCTTCCGCAACCCCGGCATCGCACTGGTGCGCGAGAAAATTCTGAAGGGCGTGTGGGGCGAGAACTACTTTGGCGACGTAAAGATCGTGGATGTGAACATCCGCCGCCTGCGCATGAAGGTGGAGGATGAACCCAGCCACCCGGCCCATATCCTCACCGTGTGGGGCTACGGCTACCGGTGGGAAGAATAACCGCGAGGGCGGGCCAACGGGTAGATTTCTCTTCGGACACGAATCGGGCCATTCCATCGCCCGCCCTATTGCCTGCGGCAACAGGGTCCCACCCCAGCGGACGGTCCTCAGAGAAACTACCTGTCGTCCCGCAAATAAAATCCATTTTCCCGTTACGACCTCTTCCGTGAAAAAGTAAATTAGAAAAATCCGCAGATTTTTCTAATTTACAAATATAAAAAATAATTTTCCGCTGATATTGTCAGAGTGAAGCGGAGACAATTCTAAATCGTTTGAAAGGAGGAGAACGCCATGCGAAGCGGCATTACCCGTCGTTGGCTGCGGGGCAATCTGCTGATCACCGTGCTGCTGGTGCTGCTGGCCGAAGCCATGTTCCTGTACAGCTATACCCGCGGCTATTATAACAGTGTGCAGCAGACCATGTACCGGCGGTTCTCCTCGGTGTCCGGCCAGCTGAAAATGTACACCGGCGACACCGTGCAGAGCACCGCATCGATCCGCAGCATGGCGCTGCGCCGCATGGTGGAGCAGTTTGCCGACAAGGATAAATATGAGTTCATGCTGCTGGACAGCTATGGCGGGGTCATTGCGTCTTCCAGCGGCACAAGCGCGGACGGCATTGTGACCGGCACCGACTTTGAGCAGGCGCAGGAGGCTTCCGATGGTCTTGGCGTGGCGGTCTACCGCACCCAGTCCGGCGAGCTGGTCATGGCGGCCTGCTATCTGGTGCCGTACGCCGCCGAAGATGTGGCGGCGATGCGTCTTGTCACCAGCCTGACCCTTGTGGGTACGCAGATCAAGAACGCCATCGCGGTAAGTGTTGTGATCGTGGCGGTGATCCTGGCCTTCACCGTGATGTCCGGCCTGTACTTCATCCGCAGCATCGTGGTGCCGCTGGGTCAGGTGGAGCGCACCGCAGCCAGCATCGCCCGGGGTGAGCTGGATGTGCGCCTGCCGGTCACCGGCGACGAGCGGGACGAGGTAGACCGCCTGCGCGGCACCATCAACCAGATGGCGGAAGGTCTGGAAGAGACCGAGAAGATGAAGAATGAGTTCATCAGCTCGGTGTCCCACGAGCTGCGTACCCCGCTCACCTCTATCCGGGGCTGGGTGGAGACCCTGCGTACACTGGATGACCCGGCGGATGAGAACTACCGCAAGGGCCTTGAGATCATCAACAACGAGACCGGACGCCTTTACAACATGGTGGAAGAGCTGCTGGACTTCAGCCGCCTGCAGAATGGCCGCATCCGCATGGACTGCCGCCCGCTGGACCTTGTGGCAGAGCTGACCGACGCGGTGCTCTTCTGTGAGGCACGGATCCAGCGGGAGGGACTCATCCTCAGCTACACAGAGCCGGAGGAAATGATCCCGGTCTATGCAGACCCGGATCGTCTGCGGCAGGTGTTCATCAACATCATGGACAATGCCATCAAATATTCAGCACCCGGCGGACGCATCACGGTCAAGCTGTGGGCAGGGGAGTACAAGGCCTTTGTGGAGATCATCGATCAGGGCCGCGGCATCCCGCCGGAAGATCTGGAAAACGTCAAAACCAAGTTCTACAAGGGCAGCAACTCGGTGCGGGGCAGCGGTATCGGCCTTGCGCTGGTGGATTCCATCATGACGGCGCTGGACGGCACCATGGACATCAAGAGCACGCTGGGCCGGGGCACGGTGGTCACACTGGGCCTGCCGCTGTACCATAAGGTATAAAGCCTGCATGAGCATTGCACACCGGCGGCTTTTTGTGCTTTGCAGATACAGATTTTGTCACAATTATGTGGTAAAATGACCGGGAAAAATATGATCCGATAGGAGAACCCAATGAATCAACCAAAAAAGGAACGTTTCAAGACCAGTGTGGGCGGTCAGGCACTGATGGAAGGCATTATGATGCGCGGCCCAAAGCTCATCTGCTGCGCAGTACGCAAGCCGGACGGCACCATCGAGACCAAACTCGACCCTGTGAAGAACCATGGCATCTGGACGAAGATCCCGCTTGTGCGCGGCGCCATCTCCATGATCGAAAGCCTGATCGTGGGCTACCGCTACATGATGTACTCTGCTCAGGTGAGCATGGGGGACGACTACGACCCCGAGGAAGAGGAGACCGCCTTTGAAAAATGGGTGGGGGAGCATTTTGGTCAGAAGGCTGAGGATGCCCTGCTGGCCTGCGCCGCTGTGGTGGGCGGCCTGCTGGCGATCCTGCTCTTTACGGTGCTGCCCACCCTTATCGTGGGCGGCGTGAGCCGTTTTGTCACGCTGGGCCGCTGGGGCAAGGTGGTGCTGGAAGCGGTGCTCAAGGTCGCTGTCTTCCTGACCTACATGGCGGGCATTTCCAGAATGAAGGAGATCCACCGGGTGTTCGAGTACCACGGTGCCGAGCACAAGACCATTGCCTGCTACGAGGCCGGTGACGCGCTGACCGTGGAGAATGTGCGCAAATACACCCGCTTCCATCCCCGCTGCGGCACCAGTTTCCTCATTCTGGTGGTCATCGTCAGCGTGTTTCTGTACAGCGTTCTGCCCTGGGGCAGCATCGGTCTGCGGGTGTTGTTCAAGCTGCTGCTGCTGCCGGTGGTCATGGGCATCAGCTACGAGCTGCTCAAATGGTGCGGCCGGTCGGACAACATCGCCACCCGCATCATCCGCCAGCCCGGCATCTGGGTGCAGCACCTGACCGTATTTGAACCGGACGACAGTATGATCGAGGTGGCTATTGCCGCCGTGACCCCTGTGCTGCCCGAGGACCCGGAGGATGGCAAATGGTAAGTGCAGGTCTGTCTCCGCGGGAAGCGGTGCGCAGGGTGGAGGCGCGGCTTGCCGCCGCAGGCTGTCCGGATGCGGATTACGATGCACGGGAGCTGTTCCGTGCGGCGTCCGGGCGGGATGCCCGCCTTTCTGACCGGGTGCTGACCATGGAGGAAGCGGAAAAGCTGGAAAACCTCTGCACGCGCCGTGAGCAGCGGGAACCGCTGCAATACCTGTGCGGGATCTGGAGCTTTCTGGATTTTGACCTTGCCGTTGGCCCCGGCGTGCTCTGCCCCCGTGCAGACACCGAGGTGGTAGCGGAAGCGGCTGCCAATACCCTGACGGGCATTGCCGCGCCCCGGGTGCTGGATCTCTGCGCGGGGACCGGCTGTCTGGGGCTGGGCGTCAAGCGCTTGTGCCCGGCGGCGCAGGTGACCTGCGTGGAAAAAAGCCCGGAAGCTTTTGTTTATCTGGAAAAGAACTGCCGCTGTGCCCTGAAAGGGCAGGGCGGGCAGACGGAGGACTTGCTGGAGCCTGCTGCCTTTGAGCAGGCGGATGCACCGGTCTTTGACTGGGGCCCGGCACTGAATGCCCTGCGCGCAAAGGCAAAGCCGGCTTATGCGGTGGAGCCGGTGCAGGGGGATCTGTTCACCTACTGGAAAAGTGCACCGGAAGGGGAGCTTGACCTCATCGTGTCCAACCCGCCGTATCTCACTGCCGAGGAAATGCGGCACCTGCAGCCGGAGGTGGCACAGGAACCGGCCATGGCGCTGGAAGCGGGGGAAGACGGCCTTGTGTTTTACCGTGCACTTGCACAGCATTACCAGAAGCTGCTGCGGCCCGGCGGCGCACTGGTGCTGGAGATCGGCTGGCAGCAGAGGGAAGCGGTGACGGCACTGCTGGCAGAAAATGGCTGGAAAGACATTGTGTGCCGCAAGGACTTTGGCGGCAACGACCGGTGCATGATCGCCCGCAGACCCGGCTGATTAAACGAAAAAAGCAAACAACTTCTTGTTGTAATATTTTGATTTTGTGGTATACTATACTGGAAGGTATACGGACAGCCCGCGCACGGCGGGCAGCAGGAAGAAAAGGAGCAGCACGCTATGGCGAAAAATCAGAACAACAACACCGTTGTCCCGGCCACCAAAAAGACCGAGCCGGAGGCAAAAAAGGACGCACTGGCCACTGCGCTGGCCCAGATCGAAAAGCAGTTCGGCAAGGGTGCCGTGATGAAGCTGGGCGACAACGCCTCCATGCAGGTGGATGCCATTTCCACCGGCAGTCTGGGTCTGGATCTGGCTCTGGGCGTGGGCGGTGTGCCCCGCGGCCGTATCATTGAGGTGTACGGCCCGGAATCCAGTGGTAAGACCACGCTGGCACTGCACATTCTGGCCGAGGCCCAGAAGCAGGGCGGCGAAGTGGCCTTCATCGACGTAGAGCACGCACTGGACCCCACCTATGCCGAAGCACTGGGCGTGGACATCAACAATCTCTTGGTCAGCCAGCCGGATACCGGTGAGCAGGCCATGGAGATCTGCGAAGCACTGGTGCGTTCCGGTGCCATCGATGCCATCGTGGTGGACTCGGTAGCCGCCATGGTGCCCAGAGCTGAGATCGAGGGCGAAATGGGCGACAGCCATGTGGGCCTGCAGGCCCGCCTGATGAGTCAGGCCATGCGCAAGCTGACTTCGGTCATCGGCAAGACCAACACGGTCTGCGTCTTCATCAACCAGCTGCGTGAGAAGGTGGGCGTGATGTACGGCAACCCGGAGGTCACCACCGGTGGCCGCGCCCTGAAATATTACGCCTCGGTGCGCATCGACATCCGCCGCGTGGAGGGCCTGAAGGACTCCTCCGGCCAGTTCATCGGCAACCACACCCGCGCCAAGATCGTCAAGAACAAGGTGGCCCCTCCGTTCCGTGAGGCAGAGTTCGATATCATGTTCGGCGAGGGCATCTCCAAGATGAGCGAGCTCATCGATGTGGGCGTAAAGCTGGGCATCGTGCAGAAGAGCGGCGCATGGTTCAACTATGGCGATGTCCGTCTGGGTCAGGGCCGCGACAATGCAAAGCAGTTCCTGAAGGACAATCCCGAGATCGCAAACGATATCGAGGGCCAGATCCGCGCCAATGCCGACAAGCTGTACGCTTCCCGCCGCCCGGCAGGCAAGAATGCTTCTTCCAAGGCCGAAGAGCCTGCAGAAGCGGCAAAGGACGCTAAGGAGCCGGTAGTCAAGGCACCTGCCCGCAGCAGCGAGAGCGAGCTGGATATCATGGTGGAGGATTAAATGTCCTTTTATAAACGCCGCCGCCCGAAGCCGGAAGAAGAAAAGTGTGCCGACCCGGCCAAGGCCCGCGCCCGCGCACTGGATGCGCTGGCCTCGCGGGAGATGTCCTCGGCCCAGCTGTACGAGCGGCTGTGCTATGGTTTTACGGAGCAGGCTGCGGCTGCAGCCGTGGCAGAAATGGTGGAGCGGGATTACGTAAACGATGACCGCTATGCCGAGGCCCGTGCCCACAGCCTGCTGGCTGCCCGCAAGAGCCGCCGTGCGGCGGCCCAGAACCTGCGGCAGAAGGGCCTTTCCGGTACGCAGATCGAGCAGGCGCTGGAAAGCGTCTATGCCCCGGATGAGGACGGCGAAAGCCCGGAGCTTGAAGCCGCCGCCGCGCTGGTGCGCAGCCGCTACATGAAAAAGCTGGCCGATGGCCGCCGCGACCTTGTGACTGTCGCCCTCATGCGCCGGGGCTTTGCGTACCCGGTGGTGAAGGAAGCCATCCGCAGGGCGGAGGAGGAGTAGAACCCTCTCAGTCAAAGCCTGCGGCTTTGCCAGCTCCCCCGAAGGGGGAGCTTAACTCCCTCAGTCAAAACCTGATGGTTTTGACAGCTCCCTCAAAGAGGGAGCCTGACGAAACCGGAAACTTTACCGCATCGCCAAAAGCTCCCCCCCTTGGGGGAGCTGGCACGCCGGAGGCGTGACTGAGAGGGTTCCGCCATTGCCGCGTCAGCGGCACATCATTTTGCGCCAAGGCGCAAACATCATTGCGTCAGCGCATCATTGCGCAAGCACATCATTTGCACGCCGACGGCGTGCACCCCCTCAAAAGAGAAAGAGAGTATCATTCCCTATGAAAATTGCATGTATCTCCCTTGGCTGCCCCAAAAATCAGGTCGATCTGGATGTGATGGTGCACATCCTGCTGTCTGCCGGCCACGAGACCGTGGCAGATCTGGCCGAAGCAGATGTGATCCTTGTGAACACCTGCGGCTTTATCGAGAGCGCCAAGACCGAAGCTATTGAAAACATTCTGGAAGCCTGCTCCTACAAGCAGCAGAACCCGGAGCTGAAGGTCATTGTCACCGGATGCCTTGCCGAACGCTACCGCAGCCAGATCGAGGAAGAGATCCCCGAGGTGGACGCGGTGGTGGGCTGTGCCTCCAACAAGGCCATCGACACCATTGTGGCCCGCCTGTTCCATGGTGAGGATCATCTGGAAAGCTACGGTGCCAAAAAGGACTTTCCGCTGGGCGGCAAGCGTGTCATCGGCACGCCCGCCCACTATGCGTACTTAAAAATTGCAGAGGGCTGCAACAACCGCTGCCACTACTGCGCCATCCCCGGCATCCGCGGCCCGCTGCACAGCCGCGATATGGCCGACTGCGTGGCCGAGGCCCGCTGGCTGGCCGGTGAGGGCGTGAAAGAGCTGATCGTGGTCGCGCAGGACCCCACCGCCTACGGCGAGGACTGGGGCAAGCCCGGCAGCATCTGCGAGCTGCTGGATAAGCTGAACAAGGTGCCGGGCCTCGAGTGGATCCGCATTATGTACGCTTACCCGGAGCGCATTACGGACGAGTTCATTGCCGCCATGAAGCGCAATGAGAAGGTGGTGCCTTACCTTGACCTGCCCATCCAGCACTGCAACGATACCATCCTGAAGAATATGAACCGCCGTTCCAACCGCGCCGAGCTGCTGGAGGTGATCGGCAAGCTGCGCCGCGAGATCCCCGGCATCACCCTGCGCACCACCCTGATCGCAGGCTTCCCCGGGGAGACCGAGGAGCAGTTCGAGGATCTGTGCAATTTTGTCAAGGAAGTGCAGTTCGACCGTCTGGGCTGCTTTGCCTACTCGGCCGAAGAGAACACCGTTGCTGCCAAGATGGACGGTCAGATCGATCAGGAGACCAAGGACAAGCGCGCCGAACTGGTGATGCAGATCCAGACCGGCATCATGGCCCAGAAGCAGGCCGAAAAGGTGGGCCAGACCGTGCATGTGCTTTGTGACGGCATCGACGAGGAGAGCGGCCTGTATCTGTGCCGCACCACCGGCGACGCCCCTGAGGTGGACGGCAATGTGTGCGTTTCCAGCGAGGAACCGCTGTATCCCGGCCAGTTCTATGATGTTCTGGTGGACGACAGCGATCTTTACGATCTGTATGGCACTGTTGCAAAATAACAAATTGGAGGAATCTGTATGAATCTGCCCAATAAGCTTACCCTGACCCGCATCCTGCTGGTGCCCGTGTTCATGGTCTTTGTGTCCCTCACCAGCCTGAGCGGCATCGCGGATGGCTCCTTCCAGCCGATGTATTACCTGATCGCAGGCATCGTCTTTGCTGCCGCCAGCTTTACCGATTTTCTGGACGGCCATCTGGCCCGCAAGTGGAACATGGTGACCGATTTCGGCAAGTTTGCCGACCCGCTGGCCGACAAACTGCTCACCACCGTGGCCTTCATCTACATGATGCGGGACGGCGTGTGCAGCCCGGTGGTGCTGTGCATCATTCTGGCCCGCGAATTTGCTGTGTCCGGCCTGCGCATGGTGGCCGCCGGCGCCAAGGACGGCAAGGTGATCGCCGCCAACATGTGGGGCAAGGTGAAGACCGTGCTGCAGATGCTGAGCATCATCTTCTACTTCTTTGGCATGGCGATTGCGGCGAATGTGTCCTGGGATGCCACGGTCATGGTTGTGGGAGCCTCGGTGGTGCTGTGCTGGCTGGTGGCTGCCGTGACGGCCATTTCCGGCATCAAGTACCTGTGGGACAACCGCAGCTTCATCAACACCGCAAAATAAAGCGTTTTTTGAAAAAGGGCAGGGAGACCTGCCCTTTTTCAAATTTTCGAGGAAATATTACAAGACGGAAAGGCTTTCCATGAAAAAATTTGCTGATACAGTGCGCCGCCTGCTCTCTATCGCGCTGAATCTGTTCATCGTCTGGGCAGAGCCCATTGCCCTGCCCATGAGCTGGGATTGGGGCAAAGAGCAGATGTTCATTTTTTACACCGAGGATTCCAACATCCTTTCGGCCTGCATCTGCGCCATGGTGGCGGTGGGCCAGCTGGTGTGCATCTTTACCGGCAAAGAGCTGCCGCGCTGGCTGCACACCCTCAAGTATATCGCCACCTGCTGCCTGACCATGACCTTTCTCACGGTGGTGTTCGTGCTGGGGCCCATGTATGAGGACGGAAACGGCTGGTACATCATGCTGTGCACCAGCTCCATGCTGTATCATCACCTGCTCAACCCGCTGGCGGCCATCTTCTCCTTTGTGCTGCTGGAGCGCACACCGCGCCTGCCCCGCAGCACGGTCAAGTGGGCGCTGCTGCCCACGGTGCTGTACGGCGGCATCATTTTGTGGCTGAACATCCAGCGCGTGGTGGATGGGCCGTATCCCTTTATGAAGGTGTATGACCAGAGCGTACAGGCGTCGGTGCTGTGGTGCATCGCCATCCTGCTGATGAATTATTTCTATGCATGGCTGCTCTGGAAGCTGAACGGCGGGAAGAAAGGGACAGCTTGACAATTTGAAATACCCTCCGCTTCGCTCTGGGCATAAATAGCGGAAATACTATCTTTTATTAGAGCAATCCCGGACAGCCTGCGGTCTGTCCGGGATTGCATTTTTCACAGAAGGGGCCGCAAAGAAAAACAGCATCTGAAAGTTCCGGCCCTTCCTGTGAAAAAGCAGCTCCGAAAAGCCCGCAGGCTTTTCGGAGCTGCAAATGAAAGATAAGTTTTCCTCTGAATATGCCCAGAGCGAAGCGGAGGGTATTCTAAATGGCTCTTGTGTTTTACGCTACGGTGGAATTCTCTTCCAGCCAGTCCAGCACACAGGACTGCAGGGCGTTCAGGTGCGCACGGTTCTCACCGTAGGTGTCGGCATAGGTGCTGTTGGCGTCGTCCAGCTCTTCCTGCGTGGGAGCAAGGCTCTTGGCTTCGGCCACGGCCTGAAAGATCAGATCCTGCTTTGCCAGATGCTCAAAATAGGCATCCGAAGCGGCCAGCATGGCATCCGCACTGGTGTAGCCCTGCGTCTGGGCAAAGGCGTTCAGATCCATGCTGTAAGCGGTGGCGTACTGGTTGTAGTGGTTCAGGAACATGCGGATGTAGTAGCTGGTGATCTCGGCAGGCAGCTCCTTGAAGGTGGAATTGGCCATCAGGTAGTCCACGATGGCATTGTCGTAGTTGTTGGCATACAGTGCATCGCTGAAGTAGCTGCGCAGCTGGTCGGCGGTGTGCAGATCGTCGCTGACGCCAAAGTTAGACTCCACCCATTCATCGGTCAGCTCGGGGGTCACGCTCTCGGAAAGGGAGTTCAGGGTCACGCTGAACACGGCTTCCTTGCCGCTGAGGGTGATCGTGTTGCCCTCGGCGTCGGTAGAATCGCCGTAGCCGTCCGGGAAGGTGACGGTCACATCAAAGGTATCGCCCACATTGTGGCCGATGATCTGGTCCTCAAAGCCATCGATGAAGGAACCGCTGCCCAGCGTCAGGTCGTAGCCGGTGGCAGTGCCGCCGGTAAAGGCCACGCCGTCCACGGTGCCGGTATAATCGATGTTAGCAACATCCCCGCTCTGGGCGGCACGGCCGGTAACGGGCTGGGAGGTGGTGTACTGGTTCAGCAGGCTGTCCATCTGCTGCTGCAGCTCATCTTCGGTGGGGGTCAGGTCGCTCTCCTTCAGGGCGATGGAGCCGAAGTCCTCCGGCAGGGTCACATAGTCCAGCGCTTTGATGCCGCTCCAATAGCCGTTTTCGTCCAGACCATCGCTGTAATCAAAGGTCTCGTAGTCGAAGTCGGCCACAGAACCAAACTGTGAGACAGACGCAGCAGTGGAAGATGCACTGCCGGAAGATGCACTGTCGGTCTGGCTGCGCCTGCTCAGCGTGAAGCAGGCGACGATGACGCACACCACTGCGGCAAGGGCCAGCAGGATGCACAGGAGCTTTTTGGTGTTGTTTTTCAAAAGAAATACCTCCATAAAAATCGGCCCGCAGGATGCTCGGGCCGTAAAACCGGAATAGACTCCCATCCATTATATACGTTCTGACGGCAAAAGAAAAGTTTTTTGCAAAATTTCCACAAATCCTGCGGCGGGTTTGTATCACTTTTGCCTGCCTGTGGGCGCAAAAATAGGCAAAAGCGGTGGAAATGGGCAGGCGGTTCTGTTACAATAAAAATAAGTGAGCCTTCCCGGGAACATAAGGCCCCTCCCTCAATGAGGGAGGCTTTTCCGCTGAGAGAGGGCGAGGATGCGAACCGCAATGGAGGAAATTTAAATGGATTACAATAAAGCTGCTCTGGAAATGCACGAGACCCACAAAGGCAAGGTGGGCATCGTGAGCAAGGTGGAGGTCGCCACCCGCGACGACCTGTCCACCGCCTACACCCCCGGTGTGGCCGAGCCCTGCCGCAGGATCAAGGAAAACCCCGAGGACGTGTATAAGTACACCTTCAAGGGCAACATGGTGGCGGTCGTTTCCAACGGCACGGCTGTGCTGGGCCTGGGCGATATCGGCCCGGAGGCCGGTCTGCCGGTCATGGAGGGCAAGGCGGTGCTGTTCAAGGAGTTCGGCGGCGTGGACGCTTTCCCCATCTGCATCGACGCCCACGACGCTGCCAGCGTCATTGCTGCCTGCAAGGCCATTGCGCCCACCTTTGGCGGCATCAATCTGGAGGACATCAAGAGCCCCGAATGCTTTGAAATCGAGGAAACCTTGGAGCGGGAGCTGGATATCCCCGTTTTCCACGATGACCAGCACGGCACCGCGATCGTGGTCACTGCTGCCCTCATCAACGCCCTGCGTGTGGTGGGCAAGAAGATGGAGGATGTGCACATCGTGCTGAACGGCCCCGGTGCTGCCGGTACTGCCATCATCAAGATGCTCATGACCGCAGGTGCAAAGGATATCATTGCAGTGGATCAGTTCGGCACCCTGTACAAGGGCTGCAACAGCGCCGAGGCCCACAAGAACTGGCTGGGCGAGGTGACTAACCCCCGCCAGATCAAGGGCGGCCTGAAGGAGGCACTGGAAGGTGCCGATGTGTTCATCGGCGTGTCCAAGCCCGGCATCCTGACCACTGAGCTGTGCAAGACCATGAACAAGGACGCCATCGTCTTTGCCATGGCCAACCCCACCCCGGAGATCATGCCGGACGAGGCCAAGGCCGGCGGCGTGCGGGTGATGGCCACCGGCCGCAGCGACTTCCCCAATCAGGTCAACAACGTGCTGTGCTTCCCCGGCCTGTTCAAGGGCGCGCTCAGCGTCCGTGCCCGGGATATCAACAATGAGATGAAGCTGGCCGCTGCCTACGCCATCGCCGACCTCATCACCGATGCCGACCGCAGCGAGGAGAACATCATCCCCGGCGCGTTCGATCCCCGCGTGGCCGAGGCTGTGGCAAACGCCGTGGCAAAGGCTGCCCGTGAGACCGGCGTGGCCCGTCTGTAAGCGGAGGACAGGGTTATGAGAACCATTTCCGCACAGGAGATCACGGATACCGTTGCACGGCTGTGCATCGAAGCCAACACCCGCCTGCCGCAGGACGTGCAGGCAGCGCTGGACAAGGCCCGGCAGGAAGAGCCGTGGCCGCTGGCCAAGAATACCCTCGACCTTTTGTGGTCCAATCTCTCTGCAGCCAGAGAGGAAAACCTGCCCATCTGTCAGGACACCGGCATGGCCTGCGTGTTCGTGGAGCTGGGCACCGATGTGCACATCGACGGCAGCTTTGAAGCCGCCATCCATGAGGGCGTGCGCCGGGGCTACACCGACGGCTACCTGCGCAAGAGCATCGTAGCCGATCCGCTGCGCCGGGGCAATACCGGCGACAACACCCCGGCGGCCATCACGGTGCATCTGGTGGACGGCGAGGGCTGCCGCATCACGGTGGCACCCAAGGGTTTTGGCAGCGAGAACATGAGCCGCATCCAGATGCTCAAGCCCGCCGACGGCGTAGAGGGCTTCAAGAAGTTCGTGCTGGACACGGTGAAGCTGGCAGGCTCCAATCCCTGTCCGCCCATCGTGCTGGGCATCGGCGTGGGCGGCAGCTTTGACAAGGTGGCGTATCTGGCAAAGAAGGCCCTGCTGCGCCCGCTGGATGTCCCGAACCCCGACCCCTACTATGCACAGCTGGAACAGGAGCTGCTGGCCGCCATCAACGAGCTGGGCATCGGCCCGCAAGGCTTTGGCGGCCGGACCACCTGTCTGGGCCTTGCCATCGAGCAGATGCCTACCCATGTGGCAGGTCTGCCTGCGGCAGTGAATGTTTCCTGCCATGTGACCCGCCGCGCCAGCGCGGAGCTGTAAGGAGGGGAGAGCTATGGAATACAGACTGACCACCCCCTGCACCGTGCAGGATCTTGCCCCGCTCAAGGCGGGCGATACGGTGCTGCTTTCCGGCGTGGTGTACACCGCCCGGGATCAGGCTCACAAGCGCATGACCGAAGCACTGGATAAGGGGGAAACGCTGCCCTTTGACCTTGAAGGCAGCGCCATCTACTACGTAGGCCCCACGCCGGAGCGCCCGGGCGAGGTGATCGGCTCGGCAGGGCCCACCACCAGCGGACGCATGGACGCCATGAGCCCGCGCCTGCTGGACCTTGGCAACAAGATCATGATCGGCAAGGGCAAGCGGGACGACGCCGTAAAGGCTGCGGTGGTGCGCAACGGCGCGGTGTATCTGGCCGCTCTGGGCGGTGCCGGTGCCCTGATGGCAAAGAGCGTCCAGACGCTGGAAGTCATCGCGTGGCCGGATCTTGGCTGTGAAGCGGTGCGCCGCCTGACTGTGAAGGACATGCCGCTGACCGTGATCCTGGACGCCCACGGCGGCGATCTGTACCAGTCCGGCCCGGCGGCATATCTGGAGAGCAGATAAAAGATAAACGGGCCCGCCCTCTCCGTCTGCTCCCGTTGGCCGCATCCAGCTCTCCCAAAGGGAGAGCTGTCGAGCAAAGTGAGACTGAGAGGGCGAAGCCGCTGCCGCATCGAACTGCTTTTTATGCAAACAAGCCAAAACCAAACCGGCTAAGATGTGGTCAAAACAGCAGATTTATGCAGAAGAAAATTGGTTTGTTTTAACAAACTTCCGCGAATTGCTTGCACATCGGTCAAAAGTGTGATATCTTGTACTATATGAAACCGTGGTGCTTTGCATCCCGGCACAGACAGGAGGCAAACATACCATGCAGATCCACCAATCCGCAGAAGATTATCTCGAAACGATCCTTATGCTCACCCAGCGGATGGGCCGTGTGCGTTCCATTGACGTTGTCAATGAGCTGGGCTTTACCAAGGCAAGCGTCAGCATTGCCATGAAAAAGCTGCGCGAGAACGGCTATATCGCGGTGGACGGCGAGGGCAACCTGACCCTGCTGGCACCGGGCCGCGAGATCGCAGAGCGTATCTATGGCCGTCACCGTCTGCTGACCCACTTCTTTATGCAGCTGGGCGTGGACGAAAAGACCGCCGCCGAGGACGCCTGTAAGGCAGAGCATATCCTGAGCGAGCAGACGCTGGAAAAGATCCGCGAGCGCGCCCTTGAGACCGACTCTGAGCTGACCAAGCCTGCCGAGTGACCGTAAAACCGGAAAACGATCCCGCTTCTTTAAAAGGAGCGGGATTTTTTGTACCCAAAAGGAGCCGCAACTTCCACTTGCATCCGGGAGCGGGGTGCGGTATTCTTATAAGATAAAAAGGCTTATTACCAGCTTCTGAGACCGGGAGGAAACAGCCATGGATGCAGACGAGATCCGCGCGCTTTTGGGCGATAACATTTTTGAGCGGGCCAAGAAATACCGCAAGCGCATCCAGCAGAGCACCTGCACGGTGAACGAGGACGGCGTGCGCCATATTTCGGCCATGGTACAGGGCAGCGGCGGCAGCTATTACTATACGCAGGCATGGCTGCGGGAAAACGGCAGCTTTGTCAGTGCGTCCTGCAGCTGCCCCTATAACCAGAACGGCGAGGGTGCCTACTGCAAGCACATCGGTGCGCTGCTGATGGAGGATGCGGAAAAGAATGCGCCAGCCCCCGCTGCAAAGCCGGATGCCATTCCGGGCGTGGTGCGGGGCACTGCCGGGCTGGGAACAGAGCCATCCCGCCGCGACAGCTACGCTTCCGGTTTGGAGATGCTGTTTGGCAAAAAGTGGCACGGGGAAGCGCCGGTGTCGGATCACGAAGCCCGCAGGCTGCTGGATACCTATAAGGAAGCCGCGCTGGAGGACCTTGGCGGCGGCGAGGTGCCCCAGCGCACCGGTTTTGTCCGGCTGGAACCGGAGCTGACCCTGCTGCCCGGCGCGCAGCCATGGCTGCGGCTGCGCATTTCGGACGGCGGGCGGCAGTACGTGGTCAAGAGCATCCCGGATCTTTTGGAGAACATCGAACACGGCCGCAGCGTCAGCTACGGAAAGGCGCTGGCCTTTGTGCACCGGTGGGATGCCTTCGATGAGGAATCCCGCGCCCTTTTGCAGCTGCTGCGCCGTCAGGTGAGCGCAAGGCAGAGTCTGGATAAGGCTGCAGTGCGGGTGTATGGCGGGGCCGAGCAGGGCCCGGCAGGCGGCATGATCCTGACCGGAGAAAACTTTGACGCCCTTGTTCAGATGTACGCACACACCGGCTTTCTGGGCGGCTACGAGCTGCGGGAGGGGCTGCCCGCAGTCACCCTGACTGTGGCACGCAGCCGCGGCGGCGTGCAGGTGGAAGGCGAACCTGCACTTTCCGCTGTGCAGGGGCTGGATTATGATTATCTGTTCAGTGAGGACACCCTCTGGCGGCTGCAGCGGCCCGGCTGCACCCGCATCCTGCCCGCGCTGCAGGCGCTGGGCGGCAAGAGCCTGTTTTTTACAAACGCAGATGCCACCGCCTTTTGCAGCTATGTGCTGCCGGAGCTGGGCAGCAGGCTGAACATCGTGGACCCGGAACGCCTGCTGCTGAACCAGATCCCGCTGGAGCCGGTGGTGCAGTTCTATCTGGATGCGCCGGACAGCTTCCGCATTGAGGCCCACGCGGAATTTCTGTATGGAGAGGATAAGATCACGCCGTTTGCTCCGGCCCCGGCGGGCCTCTTGCGGGATGTGCGTGCCGAGAGCCGTGCAAAGCGGCTGCTGGCTTCCTATCTGCAGCCCGGCGTCGGCGGCAATGAGGAAGTGTACGGCACTGCCGACGAGGAAGAGATCTGCCGTCTGCTGGAAGAAGGCATCCCGGCCCTGCTGGCAGAGGGCGAAGTCTACCTGAGCGATGCGTTCCGCAGCCTGCAGGCTGCACCGCCCCGCATCACGGTGGGTGTTTCGGTGCACGGCAGCGTGCTGGATCTGGAAGTGGACACCGGCGAGTTCCCGGTGACCGAGCTGAAAGAGCTGCTGCGCTCCCTGCACCAGAAAAAGCGCTACCACCGCCTGCGGGACGGGAGCCTGCTGCGGCTGGACGACAGTCTGGAAGGGCTGGATGAGCTGAACGATACGCTGGAGCTTTCCGGCGTCAGGCTCCGGAACGGCCACGCCGAACTGCCGCTTTACCGGGCACCCAGTCTGGACTGGGCGCTCTCGGGCCAGAATGGCCTGCGCTTTAACCGCGACGATGCCTTCCGCCGCATCAGCCGCAGCTTCCACGCTGTGAAGGACAGCGAGTATACCCCGCCGGAAAGCTTGCACAACGTGCTGCGCAAGTACCAGCGGGACGGCTACCGCTGGCTGCGCACGCTGGACGGCTACGGCATGGGCGGCATTCTGGCCGATGATATGGGCCTTGGCAAGACGGTGCAGGTGCTCAGCTACCTGCTGGCCATGAAGGAAAGCGGGCAGACCCTGCCCAGCCTCATCGTCTGCCCGGCATCGCTGGTGCTCAACTGGCAGGAGGAATGCAAAAAGTTCACGCCGCAGCTCGTCTGTGTGGCGGTGGACGGCGACGCCGCCCACCGTGCCGAGCTGGCAAAGCAGTGGCAAAACGCCGACCTTGTGGTGACCAGCTACGACCTGCTGCGCCGGGACGAAGAACGGTATGCGGAACAGGCGTTCTATGCCTGCATTCTGGACGAAGCCCAGGCCATCAAGAACCACACCACCCAGAAATACAAGACGGTGTGCGGGGTGAACAGCAAAGTGCGGTTCGCCCTTACCGGAACCCCGGTGGAAAACCGTCTGGGCGAATTGTGGAGCATCTTCTCCTTCCTGATGCCGGGGTATCTGCCGCCCTACAAGACCTTCTGCGCCCGGTTTGAAAAGCCCATCGTGCAGGAGGAGGACAAGGAAGCCCTGCGGCGGCTGAACCAGCTGACCGGGCCGTTCATCCTGCGGCGCATGAAGTCCGAGGTGCTCAAAGAGCTGCCGCCCAAGACCGAGAATCTCCACCGCATCGAGCTGGACGAGCAGCAGCGCAAGCTCTACCTTGCCGCTGTGGTGGACGCGCGGGAAAAGCTGCGCGCTGCAAAGCCGGAGGATAAAATGGCGGTGTTCGCGGTGCTCATGCGCCTGCGGGAGATCTGCTGCGACCCCCGCCTTGTGGCGGACAACTGGGACGGCGGCAGCGCCAAGCTGGACGCCTGTATGGAGCTGGTGACGGCTGCTGTGGAGGGCGGACACCGCATCCTGCTGTTCAGCCAGTTCACCTCCATGCTGGAACTGCTGGCAAAACGGCTGGACGAAGCGGGTGTGAGCCACTTTACCCTGCAGGGCTCCACCCCAAAGCCGGTGCGTGCGGAGCTTGTGCGCCGGTTCAACAGCGGCGAAGCGGATGTGTTCCTCATCTCGCTGCGGGCGGGCGGCACCGGCCTGAACCTGACGGCGGCAGACATCGTCATCCACTACGACCCATGGTGGAACGTGGCCGCGCAGAATCAGGCCACCGACCGCGCCTACCGCATCGGCCAGCGCAATCCGGTGCAGGTGTACAAGCTCATTGCGCAGGACACCATTGAAGAAAAGATCGTGGAGCTGCAGCAGGCAAAGCAGGACCTTGCCGAGACGGTCACCGGCTCGGCAGACGGAGCGATCCTGTCCATGAAGCCGGAAGAACTGCTGCAGCTGCTGCAGGAAGAATAAGGAGAGACTGCCATGAAAGTCTGGGATCTGCACTGTGACACCCTCAGCGAGCTGCGCCGCGCCGAAAAGGCGGGACGGCCCAAGAGTTTTGCGCAGAACGATCTGCACATCGACCTTGAAAAATTACAGAAAGGCGATTATCTGCTGCAGTGCTTTGCAGCCTTCGTCAATCTGGATGACCCCGCCCCCGGGGCGGACCCGCTGGTGACGGCACTGGAGGAGATCGACTGGTTCAAGCGGATCATGGCGGCATACCCGGACGCCATTGCCCCGGTGTACACGGCGGCAGACATCCGCCGGAATGCTGCGGCGGGAAAGATCAGCGGGATGCTCACCATCGAGGAAGGGGCCTGCTGCAAGGGCAGCGTGGGGGTGCTGCGCCGGATGTATGAGCTGGGCGCGCGCATGATGACCCTGACATGGAACCACGAAAACGAGCTGGCAAGCCCGCAGCGGAACCCCGGCGGCGTGCTGATGCCCCAGACCGAAAAGGGTTTGACCGAGACCGGGTTTGCGTTTCTGGCGGAGATGGAGCGGCTGCACATGATCGTGGATGTGAGCCATCTTTCGGACAAGGGCTTCTGGGATATCGTGGAGCACGGTACCCGGCCTTTTGCGGCCAGCCACTCCAACTGCCGTGCACTGGCACCCCACACCCGCAACCTGACCGATGAGATGATCCGTGCGCTGGCAGAGCGCGGCGGCATTGCGGGCCTGAACTACTATGCGCCCTTTCTGGACGCCGACCCCACCCATCCGGAACGCTGCCGCAGCACGGCGGCGCTCATTGCGAAGCATGCGGCCCACTACAAACAGGTGGGCGGTGCCCAGATGATCGCCCTTGGCAGCGATTTTGACGGCATCGACGGCCCCCACCAGCTGGAAAATGCTGCCTTCCTGCCGCTGCTGGCGGATGCCCTGCGCAAGGAGGGCTTCACTGAGGACGAGGTGGAGGGGGTCTATTTCCGCAACGCCATGCGCTTTTTTGAGGAAAACCTGTAATAACAACGGAGAATATGCCGATATGGATAAAAATATGACGCTGGAAAAGCGCATCGAAGCGGAGCTGTACTGCTATCAGGGCAGGATGAGCGTGTTCGTGGACGACTTGCAGGGCCATACCGTGGAGGTGGGCGCGGACGAGGAATTTGAAACGGCATCCACCATTAAGGCGTTCCTTCTGGCGGCGCTGTATTTGCAGGTGCAGCGGGGCAGGGCCAGCCTTACGGACGAGCTTGTCTACGAGCAGAGCCAGTTTGTGGACGGCAGCGGCATGCTGCGGGCGCTGGGCGTGGGAGCAACGCTCCGGGTGAAGGACACTGCTACCCTGATGATCATTTGTTCGGACAACATCGCCACCAACATGCTCATCGACTATCTGGGGCTGGACACCATCAACGCCTGCATCCGGGAGCTGGGCTTTGCCCACACGGTGCTGCACAATCCGCTGCACTTTGACCGTTACCGCCAGCTTGGTACCACCACGCCCCGGGACTATGCGGCGCTGTTCGCCCGCATTGCAAAAGGGAAGCTGGTCAGCCGGGAAGCCAGTGCCGAAATGCTTGCCATCCTGCGCCAGCAGCACTACAATACCATGCTGACCCACGATTTTCCCCAGTATTATCTGGACTGCGAGGAGACCGGTGCACCGGAGCTCATCTGGGTGGCCAGTAAGAGCGGCAGCATGAACGCCTGCCGCAACGATGGCGGCATCGTTCACACCCCCTACGGCGAGTATGTCATCGTGCTGATGAACAAGGACTTTCATGATATCATCGAGTACAATGAACACCCCGCCATGGTGTACGGTGCAAGGGTGTCCCGCATGATCCTGGATCAGGTGCTGGCCTGTGAGGGACGGCTGTCCCTGTCCTGAAATGCACGTGCTAAAAAACAAAAGACTGGAAAAATAGAGGGAATTATAACAATGGGTATCACGCTCTCGCCATGGATGATGGCGTTTCTCATTCTGATGACGGGCTTTGCAGGCTTTGTGGATTCGGCAGCCGGAGGCGGCGGTCTTATCAGCCTGCCGGCCTATCTGTTTGCCGGGCTGCCGCCCCACTACACCTATGCCACCAACAAATTCAGCGCCGCCTGCGGCACCACTTTTGCCACAGCCAACTTTTTCAAAAACGGCGCAATGAACCTGAAGGTGGGCATCCTTGCAGCCATTGGCAGCTTTGCGGGTAGTGCACTGGGGGCGCACATCGTGCTGCTGCTCAGCGATGAGCTGCTGCGCACCATGATGTTCCTCATCCTGCCGGTGGCGGCGGTGGTCATTTTGTGGCAGCGCGACCTGCCGGACCAGAACCGGGACGACGGCACCCTGAACCTGAAAAAGATCCTGCTGGCGCTGAGCATCGGCTTGGGCATCGGCCTGTACGACGGCATCGTGGGCCCGGGCACCGGCACCTTTGCCATCATTGCCTTTACCACCCTGATGGGCTTTGATCTGCGCACCGCCAACGGCAACGGCAAGGTGCTGAATCTTGCCAGCAACTATGCCAGCCTGTTCACCTACCTGATGAACGGTCTGGTGGTGTTCCACATCGGCATCCCCTGTGCCATCAGCAACATTCTGGGCAACCTGCTGGGCTCCCATTTCGCCCTGAAAAAGGGTGCGCGCTTCATCCGCCCCATGATGCTGGTGGTGCTGGTGCTGCTGCTGGGCAAGCTCATCTCGGACGCAGTGCTGTGAGCGCCGGGTGCGCCCGTTTCCCGCTGCAAAAAACAAGCCGGGCAGCCCGCAGGCTGCCCGGCTTTGGTCGGATGATTTTTTCGGTGGCTGCTTATTCCAGCACCAGCCCTTTGTCGAAGAACGCCAGACCGAACGCGCCGGGGCCTGCATGGGTGCCAATGACGCAGCCGATCTGCCGCACCAGCGGTTCGGGCAGATCCAGAGTGTCCCGGAAGTAGTTCTGGATGGGCTGTACTTCGCGCGGGCTGGCAGTGTAGCCGGCAACCGTGGCAAAATCCGGGCTAATGCCGCCCAGTTCCTCGATCTTCTTGAACAGGGCCACATAGGCACCGGGCAGGCCGCGGGCCTTACCGGCCATGGCTACCTTGCCCTCCTTGATGGTGATGAGGGGCTTGATGCCCAGCATCCCGCCCGCGACAGCCACGGCGGCAGGCAGACGGCCGCCCTTGCGCAGATACTTCAGATCGTCAATGGCAGCGACCAGATGCAGATGCTCCTTGGCGTGCTCCAGAGCGGTGGCGATCTGTACCAGCGTCCTGCCAGCGTCCCGCAGCTGTACGGCCAGACGCACCAGCAGCGCTTCGCCCAGACATACGTTGGCACTGTCCACAAACAGCACGTTGTCCACATTGGCAAGGTCTGCAGCCAGCTTTGCGCACTGCCATGTGCCGGACAGCTCGTGGGACAGGAAGATGCCCAGCACTTCGTCCCCGGCAGCAGCGGCTTCCAGATAGAACTTCTCGAACAGTTCCGGGCTGGGCTGGCTGGTGGTGGGCAGCTTGCGGCAGGAAGCCAGATGGTCATAGTAGGCGCTGGGGGTCATGTCGATGCCGTCCCGCAGGACGATGCCGTCCTCCAGTGTTACGTTCAGAGGAATCACGGTCACGCCCAGCTGCTCAGCCTCGGCAGGCAGGATGTCGGACGCAGAATCGGTAAGAATGCGGATCATAAAAAATACCTCCGGATCTCCGGTGAGTGAGAGATTAAATCATGTTAGTCGACGATTTTTGATAAAAGGTCGGAAAACATTATACCAGAACCGGCAGGGAAAAGTCAATCGTTTTCCAGTACACTCTGGCCAAAATTGCTTCGTCACAGCGCAAAATACTTGCGCAGCGGCCAATGGATGTGATAAGATAGACGCTGGATCGATGCGGCAGGGAGGGCAGGGCCATGGAACGGAATGAAAAAACAAGGGCCCTGCTGGCCGCATTCGGTTGTGCGCTGGCTTACCTGCTGGCGGGCAAGGCTCTGACGGCGGTCCTGCCGCAGGTGCCGGAGGAAGCCGCCCGGATGTGGGCCTTTGTGCACCGCTGTGCCGCTGCGCCCATCGTGGAAGAGCTGGTGTTCCGCGGCATCATCCAGCAGCTGGCCCGGCCGCTGGGCGAAAGGCAGGCTGTGGCTTTGCAGGCGGTGCTGTTCGCCGTGCAGCATAGGGGCCCGGCAGGCATGGCATATGCGCTGGTATGCGGCCTTGTGCTGGGCACGCTCCGCGGCCGCACCGGAAGGGTATGGCCGGGGATGCTTTTGCATACATTGAATAATCTGCTGGTTTTTGCAGCAGGATAAAGGGGAGCCTATGACCGATTTTGAATTGATGGGCCTTGCGCTGGAGGAAGCCCGCAAGGCGGCGGCGCTGGGCGAGGTGCCGGTGGGGGCGGTAGTGGCCCGCAGGGGCGAGGTGGTAGCTGCGGCCCACAACACCCGCGAGACCGAAAAAAACGCGCTGCACCACGCAGAGCTGCTGGCCATCGATGCGGCGTGCAAAAAGCTGGGCGGCTGGCGGCTGTGGGAGTGTGAGCTGTTCGTTACGCTGGAGCCCTGCCCCATGTGCGCCGGAGCGATCCTCAACAGCCGGGTGCGGCGGGTGGTATACGGCGCGGCAGACGCCAAGGCGGGCTGCTGCGGCAGCGTGACCGACCTGTTCGCCATGCCCTTCAACCACCATCCGGTGGTGGAAAGCGGTCTGCGTGCCGAGGAGGCACAGGCGCTTTTGCAGGTGTTTTTCAAAGACCTGCGGGCACGGCTTGCGGCAAAGCCGAAGTGGAAACCGCCGGTACAGCCGGGGCAGAATATGAAAAAACCGTAAAAAAGTGGAAGCTGCGTGAAAAAGCAGGCGGCTTCCACTTTCTTTTTTCGGCAAATTGTGCTATATTATTTAATGGTGTTTTGTCGAAACCCATCTTGCGCACCTGCCTGTCACGCCAAGCGCCGGACTTTGACCGGAAAAGAAATGGACGCTGACCGGGGGCAATGGGCAGCAGAACATCTCCTGCACGGCGCACAGCTGCTGTGCAGAGAACACGACAGGAGGACCATACTCTTGTACGAAGATGAATTTGAACTGACGTTCAATCTGTCGGGCGAGGAGCCGCAGCCGGAACAGGCTGCGCAGGAACCGCCCGCAGCGCCAAAGCCGGAGGCGGCACCGGCAGCATCTCCGGTGGACGAACCCACCCGGGTGATGGTGCTGGAAAAACCTGCGCCGCAGCCGGTCCCGGAGCCGGAGACGCCAGAACCGCCGCAGGAGCCGGAAAAACCGGCAGCCGAAGAGGCAGCTGCGGCGCGTCCGTCTGCGGGCAATGGCCGGGGCGTTTTGATCTCCGGCGGCGACCGGGGCATCGGTGCGGCTGCGGCCCGGGCGTTTTATGAGACCGGCTTCCGCGTGGCGGTGCTGTACCACAGCAACGCCGAAGCCGCTGCAGCACTGGAAAAGCAGCTGCCCGGCATTACCGCCGTGCAGTGCGATGTGGCGTCCCGCGCCAGCTGCGAGCTTGCGTTCCGCACCGCAGAACAGGCGCTGGGACATGTGGATGTGCTGGTGAGCAATGCGGGCATCGCCCAGCAGAAGCTGTTCACTGACATCACCCCGGAGGAGTGGCAGCACATGCTGGATGTGAACCTGACCGGTGCATTCCACCTGTGTCAGCTGGCGCTGCCGGGCATGATCCGCCGCAAGGCCGGACGCATCCTGACGGTGAGCAGCATGTGGGGCCAGACCGGCGGCAGCTGCGAAGTGCACTACTCCGCAGCAAAGGCGGGCCTGATCGGCCTGACCAAGGCTTTGGCCAAAGAAGAAGGCCCCAGCGGCATCACAGTGAACTGTGTTGCGCCCGGGGTCATCGATACCGATATGATGGCAGCGTTCACCGCCGAGGATAAGGCGGCGCTGGCCGAGGAGACCCCGGTGGGCCGTCTTGGCAGCGCAGATGAGGTGGCAAGGCTGCTGGTGTTTCTGGCGGGCGAGGATGCCGGCTACATCACCGGACAGGTGTTCGGTGTGAACGGAGGACTTGTGATCTGATGCGCAGGAACACGTTATTACAGGATTTTCCCCGGAGCAAGAAGGAGAGAGCAAAATGGGCATGACTTTAAAGGAACTGTTGACGAAAGGCGAAGGCACCATTTCGGCCAAGGAGGCCAAGGCGCTGGCTGCGCAGTGCAGAATGGATGAGGAAACGCTCTATACCCTTCTGGAAGAACGCGGGATCAAGGTGCTGGAAGAGGACACGGAGCCGATGCTGGATGTGGACAGCATCATGGCGGAGGTGGAGAGCGCCGAGAACAACAATGATGATCTGGGCATCACAGAGGACGAGGACGAGCAGAGCGAGGAGAACCCCGCAGACCTGAAGGCTGCCATGGACGAGCTGCTGGATGACCCCGTGAAGAACTACCTCAAGCAGATCGGTCAGATCCCGCTGCTGAGCGCCGAGCAGGAGGTGGAGCTGAGCCGCCGCATCCATGCCGGTGCCGAGGCAGCGCATATCCTGCAGGCCGACCGTCAGAAGTACGGCGGGCCGGAGTACATCAAGAAGAACAGCGCCCGCTTCTCCTTTGAAGAGGACGAGAACAGCCGCAGCTATACCGAGGAACTGGACGAGGAAGGCAACGAGAAGCCCACCGAGGATGCCGAGGAAAAGGCCGCAGAAGAGGAAGCCATGGAGGCCGTGGAGAACGGCCCCCTGACCGACGAAAAGCGCGCAGAGCTGCTCAAGACCCGCCGCGACGGCCTGAACGCCCGCCGCAGCCTGAGCGAGGCGAACCTGCGTCTGGTGGTATCCATTGCCAAGAAGCATGTGGGCCACAATCTGGCATTTCTGGATCTGATCCAGGAGGGCAACATCGGCCTGATCAAGGCTGCGGAGAAGTTTGACTGCGACCGCGGATTCCGCTTCTCTACCTATGCAACATGGTGGATCCGTCAGGCCATCACCCGCGCCATTGCGGATCAGGCCCGCACCATCCGTATCCCGGTGCACATGGTGGAGACCATCAACCGGATGCGTCAGGCCACCAACCAGCTGGTGTACCAGAACGGCCACGAGCCGACCCCGGAAGAGCTGGCAAAGGCCATGGATATGAGCGTGGAGCGTGTGCGTGAGATCCAGCGCATGGCACAGGAGCCGGCAAGTCTGGAAAGCCCCGTGGGTGAGGAAGAGGATTCCTCTCTGGGCGATTTCGTTGCAGACGAAAACGCCGAAGCCCCCGGTAAGGCCGCAGACCGCGCCATGGTGGCACAGCAGATCAATCTGGCGCTCAAGAGCCTGACCCCCCGTGAGGAAAAGGTCATCCGCCTGCGTTTTGGTCTGGACGATGGCCGTCCCCGCACGCTGGAAGAGGTGGGCCGTGACTTTGGCGTTACCCGTGAGCGCGTGCGCCAGATCGAGGCAAAGGCCATCCGCAAGCTGCACAGCCGCAAGTGCCTGTCCCTGCTGAACGGCCTGATCGAGTAATACGGATTGAGTTTTGAACATGCAAACCGCCCGGCTGTGGAAAACAGCCGGGCGGTTTTTGCGTAAAAACCGACTTTTTGCGAAAGATGCAAACTATTTTGCAAAAAACACTTGCAAAACGGCAAAAGCTGTGGTATTATAATCGAGCTGTGATTGTGCTGCTATAGCTCAGTTGGTAGAGCGCATCCTTGGTAAGGATGAGGTCTCCAGTTCGAATCTGGATAGCAGCTCCAGCTCAGACGCCTCGAAGCGGAAACGCTTCGGGGCGTTTTTGTCGTATAAAAGCAGGCCGGACAAAACAAAAACCGGCTGTCGGCTCGCAGAACCGCGAGACCGGCAGCCGGAATGGGAGGCTTATGCAGTTAGGCGGTCAGGTTCAGAAATCCACCTCGGTGTCGTAGTAGCAGCACTTGAGCAGCTTTTCCATCTCTTCCTGACTGGGCTGGCGGGGGTTGGAGCCGGTGCAGGCATCGGCAATGGCGTTCTTTGCGATCTCGGGCAGGCGCTGCAGGAACACATCCTCCGGCACAAAGCCCTGCTCGGCGGGGTAGGAGTCCGGGCCGTAGTGCTGGATGCAGTGGGGAATGTTCAGCGCGTCGTTCATGCCGCGCAGGTACTCGATGAGCAACGTTACCTTCTCGTCATCGCTGGCACCGCCCAGCTTCATCTCGTCTGCAATGACGCCGTAGCGCTTCTTGGCTTCGGGGTCCTTGGCGTTAAACGCGATGACCTTGGGCAGATACATGGCGTTGGCGGCACCGTGGATGATGTGTGCGCCGTAGTCCGCAAAGGCAGCGCCGGTCTTGTGGGCCATGGAGTGCACGATGCCCAGCAATGCGTTGGAGAAGGCCATGCCGGCCAGACACTGGGCGTTGTGCATGGAGTCGCGCTTGGACATGTCGCCGTTGTAGCTGTCCACCAGATCGCCCTGGATCATGCGGATGGCAAAGATGGCCAGCGGGTCGGTGTAGTCGCAGTGTGCGGTGGAAACATAGGCTTCGATAGCATGGGTCATGGCGTCCATGCCGGTGTGGGCCACCAGCTTTTTGGGCATGGTCTCGGCCAGATCCGGGTCTACGATGGCCACGTCGGGCGTGATCTCAAAGTCCGCGATGGGGTACTTGATGCCCTTCTGGTAATCGGTGATGATGGAGAAAGCCGTCACCTCGGTAGCGGTGCCGGAGGTGGAGGAAATGGCGCAGAAGTGGGCTTTGCGGCGCAGCGGCGGGATGCCGAACACCTTGCACATCTCTTCAAAGGTGATCTCGGGATACTCGTACTTGATCCACATGGCCTTGGCGGCATCGATGGGAGAGCCGCCGCCCATGGCGATGATCCAGTCCGGCTCAAATTTCAGCATGGCCTCAGCACCGCGCATGACGGTCTCCACCGAGGGATCGGGTTCGATGCCTTCAAACAGCTCTACTTCCATGCCGGCTTCCTTCAGGTAGGAGACCGCACGATCCAGAAAGCCGAACCGCTTCATGGAGCCGCCGCCCACGCAGACGATGGCCTTTTTGCCGGTAAAAGTCTTCAGGGCTTCCAAAGCGCCCTTGCCATGGTAAAGATCACGGGGCAGGGTAAAACGAGCCATAGTAGTTACCTCCAAAAGTTCCAATACTCTCTATGCGGCCAGACTGCCGCCAAATGCATTATGCTAATTGTATAACAACTGGACGGTGACATCAATTGACGGCAGCGGAAGAAAGTTTCCGCTGCTTTTGGGCAGAGTAGACAACTAGATGGATGCAACAAAGGACCGTAAACCAAAAAACACCCCGAAGTCCTAAGACTTCGAGGTGTCTGCGCATGGAGCTGCTATCCAGATTCGAACTGGAGACCTCATCCTTACCAAGGATGCGCTCTACCAACTGAGCTATAGCAGCAAATGGCGACCCGGATCGGGCTCGAACCGACGACCCCCAGCGTGACA
>Ga0129310_1000868_pt1 | contig 31088 bp, 32 predicted proteins | sample Go1ome_2_FD_94433 | JGI IMG/M metagenome (GOLD analysis project Ga0129310, IMG submission 94433) | Western lowland gorrila individual fecal microbial communities from Wisconsin, USA - Go1022A metagenome | ecosystem: Host-associated > Mammals > Digestive system > Large intestine > Fecal | place... | reverse complement strand
GATCTCTTTTTCATACTTCTGTATGTGTCTGTAACTTCTTGCCATAACAAAACCTCCTATGGTTTCTATTATACCATAGGAGGCTCTTTTTGTCATTGTACGTTTTTACTGGGGCGGTTCAGACCGCCGACTGTGCTTTTATCGTTTAGCTTCAAGACCAGTCCTCCTCTCAGTGTATTTTTACTCTACTATATTATACAACATTCTTTTGTTAATGTCAATCCAAATTGGCTATTTTTTAAAATTTTATCTAAATATGGCTGTTATTGCCAGAATGTTCAGCTTTTAGGCACTTCAAATTCATATTATCAAATATTTAAACAAAAAAAGTCAGAATGTGAAAATTAATTGACTTCAAAATATTGTGTTTAACATTTTACTCACCCTCAACATATACCGATCAAAGACTTGTTTTTATGTTGAAATATATAACTTTTAGCTAATAGGCTTGATAATTTTAAAATTAACTAGTAAAATTATACAACAGCATTTCTTTGGTTTGTGCAATTGACTGATTTTGGTTGTTAAAAATATGAATAAAATCCTAAACTCTTGACACTGAAAACAAAATGCTGTATAATTATGTCAAGTTAAAGAAAACCACTCCACAGTGGTAACATTCGTGGAAGATTTGAATGATCGGCTACGCGAGCCGAAATCCATTATGAAAGGAAAATGACTATGAAAGCTAATACTAAGAAAAAGGGTAATCCCATGAAGAAGTTAGTGCCCGCAGCCGGTATGCTCGCGATCTCTGCTACAATGTTGGCTACCTCTACATATGCTTGGTTTACGATGAATAAGGAAGTTGAAGTTACTGGTCTGACAATGAAGACAAAGGTTAGCAGCAACCTTTTGATTTCTGAAAACAATCTTGAAGGCACTTATGTTCCTGACCAGAAGATTTCCGCACGTAAGGCCTTGCTTGAACCTGTATCATCTACTACAGGTGCGACAGGATCATTCTTCTACACACTGGATGCAAAGGAATCCGGTGAGAAAGCTCATGCTGCAAGCGGAACGGGAGCCATTGCTTATGTTCCGTATTCTGAAGCAAAAACAAATCTTGCAGATCCGGGCGAACCTGAAGCATATAACACTAATGCTACTGCGGCAGTAGCAGGTAAGTACTATTATGATAATACTTTCAGCAGAGCATATGGTGTTGAACCCGCCGATAAAGATTATGGCACAGCTTACGGCTATGTAGATTATGTGTTCTATCTCAAGGCTACAGGCGATACCGATAATCAGCAGCTTGTAATGACCGCTTGTGATCTTAATTACACTTATCCAGGCGGAACACTTTCTGACGGTACAACAACGATTGACGCCAATGTCGATCAGGCTTGGAGAGTTGCTGTATTTGCTAGTGATATTACAGCGAACGGTGGCAAAGGAAATACCGGCGATGGCGCTGCAGTAGGTACTCTTGACCCTGCTGCAAGTGCTACAACTGCTACTAATTTAAAGACAATTCTTGCTCCGAGTGATGCAGATAACTGGACTGATGGCAAAGCTGTAGCAAGCACAAGTGCAGTTGACACTGTTAATTACGGAACAGCTGCTGTTCTTGACGCTGATATCGATGCGGGTGTTACAAAGTATTATAAGGTTCTCATTCGTATCTGGCTCGAAGGCGAAGATGAAACCTGTAATTCTGAAACTTATGCAAAACTGACAAGCAATTGGACACTTGATACTGAGTTTAAGCTTCAGAATAACGCTACGGGTGCTGTTACTGTACTTACTCAGAATGGCTTCACACCTGATATAGCAAATACTCAGACCATGACCGATACCACTAATCCTGATGTAAACAGAGCTGAATAATCAGATTGTTATACTAACAGTGAAGTAACGTACCCAAAATCCCCGAACGGAGAAATCCGTTCGGGGATTTTTCTCACCTCTCACAAAACAAATCCCCCGACCCTTGCATTTATCTGCGCTTTATGCTATAATATATAGTAATATATTTTAGTGAGGTGTACTTGAATGACAGAGTTAAAAGAATACAGAGGTCATATCCGCAACTGGCGCGGGCTTTGTGAAGAGTTGGGCGTCGATGCGGGGCTGGCACGCGCTGAACGTGAACGTGCGATCATCGTCAAGGCATATGAAAAGTGGGGCAGGGAAGTCGCTGACCATATTTACGGTATGTTCGCTTTCGCGTTAGAAACCGATGGTGAGATCTTCTGCGTGCGCGATCAGTTCGGCACAAAGCCTTTTTATTATTACGAAACATCTGACGGCAAACTGCTGTACGGCACAACTATCCGCCGCATCATGGAGCAGGAAGGTTTCGTCAAAGAACTCAATGAGAAGATGCTCCAGATATACATGACGCTGACTTACGTTGCGGGCGAAGATACTTTCTTTAAGGGTGTCAAAAAGCTGATGCCGGGTCACTATCTTGTCCACAAAAACGGCAAGACCGAGATCACCCGCTACTGGCACCCCGAATTTCATGCAGATGAAAGCAAGTCACTTGAAGAATGGGCTGACGAGATACACACTACCATTCAGAATATAATGCCCGAAGTTAAGGAGGACGGCGAAACTGCTGAAAGTTTTCTGTCGGGCGGTGTTGACTCTTCTTATGTGCTGGCGATGTCCGACGCACAGGTGACAGATTCATGCGGTTACGATGACGAGCGTTTTGACGAATCGGGTCTTGCAAAGCAGACTGCTGATATCCTCGGCAGAAAGAATAACCGATGCAAGATAACTCCCGAACAGTATTTCGATATCGTGCCTTACGTTATGTATAATATGGAACAGCCTTTGGGTGATGCTTCAGCCATCGTGTTTGCAATAGCCTGCAAAGCCACCGCTGAGCATACCAAACTCTGCTATTCCGGCGAGGGTGCAGACGAATTTTTCGGCGGCTATAACATGTACAGAAATGCTGAACGCTACGGCGATAACCTCAAAACTTTCTATGTCGGAAATACCAACATCATGAAAGAGGACGAGAAACAGCGTATTTTAAAGCACTATGACCCGAATTATCTTCCGATCGATCTGGTAAAGTACATTTATGATGAAACCGAAGGTCTTGACCCGCTGACTAAAATGTCAGATGTTGATATTCAGATCTGGCTTGAGGGCGACATTTATCTGAACGTTGATAAGATGAGCGAGGCTGCGGGTCTGGAGATAAGAATGCCCCTGACCGACCGCCGCATATTTGATATAGCTTCCCGCCTACCATCACGCTTCAAGGTGAACGCTGAGCAGAACAAAGTCGCTTTTCGTACTGCTGCTGCTAAAGTTCTGCCCGAAGAGATAGCATTCCGCAAGAAGCTGGGCTTCATAGTTCCTATACGCATATGGCTGGCTGACGAGCGCTACAACGCTGATGTCCGCGCAAAGTTCAGCAGCGATATGGCAGCAAAATTCTTTGACCTTGACGAGATCAATGCCATATTTGCAGATTATATCGGCGGAAATTCCGATAACTGGCGCAAGATATGGACGATATACACCTTCCTTGTATGGTATGAAGAGTATTTCGTGAAGAGATAACAAGGTTACTTTGTATTTGATTTTAAAACAATTTGCGAACGTTTTGTTAAAACGCAGAACGTTCGCGGGCTTTTGCCCGAAATCACTTGATTTCAGAGCTGAAAAAATTTTTTGAGAAATTTCAAAAAAACTCTTGACAAATCAGTACCCTTATGCTATAATAGATACTGTCATCGGGGTGTGGCGCAGGTGGTAGCGCGCTACCTTGGGGTGGTAGAGGCCGTGGGTTCAAGTCCCGTCACTCCGACTAGACAAAGAGGAAAACCGTCCGATCTACGGGCGGTTTTCTATTATCCGAGGTGTGGCTCAGCTTGGTAGAGCGCTACGTTCGGGACGTAGAAGTCGCGTGTTCAAATCACGTCACCTCGACTATCATTATCAGCAGTCCTACGGGGCTGCTTTTTTATTGATCGTGAGGTACACCTATGAAGATAGTATGCAAAAGATGTCTGTTGACAGAGATCGACCGCGATGCCTATACCGAAAAGCTGATGGAGTACATTGCTGCTGTACCGGAAGACAAGCGCGTTGACGAAGACGAGTATCAGCGCAGGCTTGAACTCTGCCGCAGCTGCGAACAGCTTGCGAACGGCATGTGCGCTGTCTGCGGGTGTTATGTGGAACTCAGAGCGCTAAAACCAAACTCTCACTGTCCGGGCTCAGGGAAATTTTGGTGAACGACAGTATACAATTAAAACTAATGGTTGACAATTCTGTAAAAATGTGCTATAATGTATACCATCGATAGAAATGAGGTAAACAATATGAGCGATAATAAAAGTACAGAAGCATTCATGTCAACCAAAGATCTTGCGCTGACAGGAATGTTCGCAGTGGTGATAGCAGTCTGCTCTTGGATATCTATCCCGACTGCTGTGCCTTTTACTTTACAGACATTTGCGGTTTTCAGTGCGTTGGGTCTGCTGGGCGGAAAACGCGGCTTTTTTGCGGCGTTGGTTTATATGCTTCTCGGCGCGGTAGGTCTGCCTGTATTTGCAGGTTTTAAGAGCGGTGTTGCCGTACTTGTGGGTTCAACAGGCGGATATATCGTTGGATTTCTTATAATAGCAGGCGTTTACTGGGTCGCTGAGGTATTTATCGGCAAACAAATTATTGTCAGAATAATTTCGATGGTGATCGGTCTGGCGCTCTGCTACCTTTTCGGTACAGTCTGGTTCGTTACAGTGTTCACCCGCACTAACGGCGATATCAGCCTTTTTAAAGCGTTGCAGATGTGTGTGATACCATTTGTTATTTGGGATCTGCTGAAAATGGCTTTAGCGCTTTCTGTCACTTCGGCGGTCGGAAAACGCATAAAGATATGATCTTAAGACCTGCGCTCGCAGGTCTTTTTTGTTGACATATCAGGCGATAGGTGGTATAATATCTGTTGAAATTAATATAAGGAGAATCATGATGTCGAAGAAAAAGAAAGTCAAGCACAGCAATATACCTCTTTTGCTGATACTTCTGCTTATAACAGGCGCTTGCAGTATAGCAGCTGTTTACCAATATCTGAAAAACCGTCCTGCCGAAAATGTAACTGCCGCACCACAGAATGTAAGGCGTGAAAGCGAAAAAACATCTGTTTCAAACAGCAAGCAGGGAAGTCCTGATGAGAAGAATGCCTCTTCCGAAAAGAACAATGGTGCAGAAACAACTCAGGTTGATCCAGAAGTAAAGCCCGCAGAAAACGCCTCGCTATCAGATGCAATATCGGACACAAAACAGGATAATTCCGAAACAGAGGAAGCATCTGTCAGCGCTGACCCGCAGATAAATGAACTTATGGCTAATATGACACTGCATGATAAGATTTGCCAGATGTTCATTGTCACCCCCGAAAGTTTGACAGGCTACGACCTTGTGACACAGTCTGGTACAGCAACGCTGGACAGTCTGCAAAAATACCCTGTCGGCGGTCTTATATACTTTGCTCAGAATCTTGAAGACAAGGCGCAGACTAAGGAAATGATATCTGCCACCCAGTCGAGCAATTCTGTGGTTTCTGATATCCCTCTTTTCATATCGGTCGATGAAGAGGGCGGTATTGTAGCAAGGTGTGCTGAAAAACTGGGAACGACCGACCTAGACCCCATGTATACCTACCGCGCCGAAGGTGCTGAAAAAGCCTACAGCAATGCCTACACAATAGCACAAGATATAGCATCTCTCGGCTTTAATCTTGATTTTGCGCCTGTTGCGGATACGTGGTCGAACCCCGACAACACTGTTATCGGAACACGCGCCTACAGCGATGATTTTTCCGAAACTGCGACTTTGGTAGCATCAGCAGTAAAGGGTTTCAACGATGGCGGAGTTGCCTGCACCATCAAACATTTTCCCGGTCACGGCGACACTGCTGAGGACTCTCACGTAGGCATGGCTTGTTCTTATAAAACGATAGCTGAACTTGAAAAGCAGGAGTATCTAGCCTTTGAGAGTGGTATCGCCGCAGGTGCGGATATGGTCATGGTGGGACATATCACAATGGTAAATGTTGACAATATCCCATCGTCACTGTCAAAGACTTTCATGACAGACGAACTTCGCGGCAAATTGGGCTTTAAGGGATTGATAATCACAGATGCACTTGGCATGGGCGCTTTGTCGAATTATTACAGCAGTGATGAGATAGCAGTAGAGGTCATCAAGGCGGGCGGAGATATCCTGCTTATGCCGGCAGACCTTTCACAGGCTGTCACAGGCGTGGAAAATGCCGTTACAAACGGTGAGATAACCGAACAGCGCATCAATGAAAGCGTCATCAGGATACTCGAACTTAAAAAGAAGAGAGGTATCCTCTGAATGGAATAGTTTCAAAACGTCTGCGTTTGCAGGCGTTTTTTGATTGTTTCTCGTTGACAAGAGCACGTAAATATGCTATAATAATTAGATGATAAACTATGACTTGTGAAAGGAATATTACTATGACCCCACAGGATAAAATAAGAAATTTCTGCATTATCGCACATATAGATCACGGTAAATCCACGCTGGCTGACCGTATACTCGAACTGACCGAAACAGTCGAACTGCGCGAAATGGAAGACCAGCTGCTCGATAACATGGATATCGAACGTGAACGCGGCATAACCATCAAGGCGCGTGCCGTTAGGCTGACTTATCATGCAGATGACGGCGAAGACTACTATTTCAACCTGATAGACACCCCCGGTCACGTTGACTTCAATTATGAGGTCAGCCGTTCACTGGCAGCTTGTGAGGGTGCTGTGCTGATAGTTGACGCTTCACAGGGCATCGAAGCTCAGACACTGGCGAACACATATCTCGCCATTGAGCATGACCTTGAAGTTCTGCCTGTCATCAATAAGATCGACCTGCCATCTGCTGACCCCGACCGCGCATGCAGCGAGGTGGAAAATGTCATCGGCATTCCTGCGATGGATGCACCACGTATCTCTGCAAAGATGGGTACAAATATCAAGGAAGTGCTTGAGAGGATAGTCACTGATATACCTGCCCCAAATGCAGATGATGATGCGCCGCTGAAAGCGCTTATCTTCGACAGCTACTACGATCAGTACAAGGGTGTTATCATCTATGTGCGCGTTATGGAGGGTCATATAAAAGCAGGTAATACCATTCGCCTGATGGCGGCTGAGGCTGAGTTCCAGACCGTTGAGGTGGGCTATATGGGCGCTAAGGATCTTGTGCCTGTAGGTGAACTGCACGCAGGCGAAGTCGGATATATAACTGCTTCGATAAAAGATATCGGTGATACCCGTGTGGGTGACACTGTGACCAACGCAGAGCGTCCCTGCGCGGAATCTCTGCCGGGATATAAGAAAGTCAACCCGATGGTCTTCAGCGGCATATATCCTGCTGACGGTGCAAAATACGGCGACCTGAGAGATGCGCTGGAAAAGCTGATGCTCAACGATGCCTCGCTGTCTTTTGAGCCTGAAACTTCAATCGCACTAGGCTTCGGTTTCAGATGCGGTTTTCTGGGTCTTCTCCACATGGAGATAATACAGGAACGCCTTGAAAGAGAGTATAACCTCGACCTTATCACCACTGCGCCTTCTGTTATCTACAAGGTCACACTTACAAGCGGTGAAACAAAATATATCGACAACCCGACAAATTTCCCCGATCCGGGCACTATTTCTTCGGCAGAAGAGCCTGTGGTAAATGCGCATATCTACACGCCGTCGGAATTTGTGGGCAATATAATGGAACTTTGTCAGGACAGGCGCGGAACATTCATGGATATGCAGTACATCGATGAGAACCGTGTCGATCTGCATTATGTTCTCCCGCTGAATGAGATAGTATACGATTTCTTTGATGCACTCAAATCACGTACAAGGGGATATGCGTCATTTGACTATGAGCTGAAAGGCTATGAGCCTTCAAAGCTGGTCAAGCTGGACGTTCTGCTTAACGGTGAGATAGTCGATGCACTGTCATTCATCGTACATGAAGAGAAAGCATACGCACGCGGCAGAAGGCTCACTGAAAAGCTGAAAGAGAACATACCGCGTCAGCTGTTTGAAGTGCCTGTTCAAGCGGCGATAGGCGGCAAGATAATCGCCCGTGAAACCATCAAGGCACTGCGCAAAGATGTCCTTGCTAAATGCTACGGCGGTGACATAACCCGTAAGAAGAAGCTGCTGGAAAAGCAGAAAGAGGGTAAAAAGCGTATGAGACAGCTGGGTACTGTTGCAGTACCGCAGGAAGCGTTCATGAGTGTGCTTAAGCTCGACGACTAAAAGGAAGTGAGCGTTTATGGAAGCCCTGATAATCCTTGTTATCATCATCGCGCTGCTTGTAATAGCGGGCATATCTGCTGAAGTGATAATGTTGGGGATAATGTGTCTTATGGCACTGGGCATGCTGTTGCTTTTTGTATTTTTCGCATTTTGCATCATAAGACTTATAAAATGCGAAAAGACCGACGGACGGCTTGCAAAGGTCGAAAAACACCCCAAATTCGGCTACAGCACTCCGCACTATGAAATAAGCGGTGATGTATACGCAAATGTTTTCCCCTGTGAGGTCGTTATGAAAAACAGACTATACGCAGAGGGACGCATCTGTAAACTCAGGCTGGACCGTAAACGCGGCAAAGTCTTCGATGGCAATGCTGCAATAAGTTCGGTGGCAGGGCTGTTTCTTAGCGGACTTTCGGTTTTTATGATACTCTCGCAGATCATTGAAATGTTTGGCGAGGGTGTTGATATATTCAGATAGACAGAAAAAAGAGGTAAGATAATGTTAGATCTGAGGAGATCAATGAAATTGGCTATAGGTTTCGGGCTGACAGGTGCGGTGCTTATGCCTGTGCTATATGAGATCTATGCGAATATTTCGGCGGGGATCGCGCTGGTACTTGTCTTGATCTGGGTGCTGTTTGCAGGTGTCAAGTTTTCATCATTGACATTCAAAGAAGCAGTCATCGGTATCACATGTACCATAGCATACAGCGGAATTCTGGGGTTTGTATGCTATTTTCTGATACACCCCGCTGTGATGAAACTGTTGGTAAAAAACTCGGTATATTTTCAGCTGGGGATAAGATCACAGCTGTTGTTCGTTGCGTACTGCTTCTTTATTTTTCTGGGAATGTACCTTGTATGGCTGATAAGGTTCTGCGGACGCAAAACGTTAGAAAAGTTCCGCAGCAACAGTGAAAAGGCGGGCGAATATATCGATAACGCCTTTGATGATGAGGATAACTGAGATGCTCGGGATATATGTGCATGTGCCGTTTTGTCTGCGCAAATGTCCGTATTGCAGCTTTTACTCACTGCCATATGACGAAGATACTGCTGAAAAATATGTGCAGGCGATCTGCCGAAATATAGCATATTACAAAGACCGTGGTCTGCGGGCTGACACTTTGTATCTCGGTGGTGGAACACCATCTGTACTTACGGCTGAACAGCTGGGCAGAATACTGAACGAGTGCAGACAAGTTTTTTTACTTGACGATGCTGAGATAACACTTGAAGCTAATCCATGTACGGTCGATGAGCATAAAATGCGAGAACTCAGAGATGCCGGGTTTAATAGAATATCTTTCGGTATACAGTCGGTTGATAATGACAGACTGAGATTTCTGGGACGGCTGCACGACAGCAGTACAGCTGTCAATGCAGTGTTTAACGCCCAAAAAGCAGGATTTGAAAATATCTCAGGTGACATAATGCTTGGTGCTGCAAATGAAGATATAAACAGCTTGTGCTCATCGCTGGAAGCAATTTGCAGTCTTCCGCTTAAACATGTGTCGGCTTACATGCTAAAGATCGAAAAAGGTACCCCTTTTTATAATGACAAGTATCAAAACTCGATAGCTGATGATGACCTTATGAGCGAATTGTATCTGACAGCAGTCGAAATGCTGGAAAAGAAAGGTTTCAAGCAGTATGAGATATCAAATTTCGCGATGGACGGATATCAGTCACGCCACAATAACAAATACTGGCAAGGTGAAGAATATCTCGGCTTCGGACCATCGGCGCATTCTTTCTTCAATGGTGTACGGTACTGCTGCCCGCCTGATCTGAAAGATTTTATTGAACGTGATCTGCAAACCTGTGATATTGCCGAAGCAGATCCCGATAAAGCCGAAGAGTACATCCTATTAGGGTTGAGACTGCGTAAAGGTATTTCTCTTGACAAGGTATCAGAACTATATTCTACCGAAGCCGCTGAGAAAATACGCAAACTCGCAGAGATGTATAAACGACATGGACTGGTTATTTGTGATGGCAACACAGTCAGTCTTACAGCTAAAGGATTTCTTGTATCAAACAGCATAATATCTGAATTTATCGGTGTTTGTGATGAAAAAAGATAGGTGTACGGTTGATCTGCTTGATACAGTCCATCATTCATAATAGCTAAAATCAACACATTAAAGTTGTGCATGAACACGATTTTTCAGCACGATGTTGTCAAATCGAGCGAAAAGTGTTATAATTAATTAGTTAAATCATGTACTTATCTGTGGAAAGGACGGTAATGTGAAATGAGAGCATTCAAGATGATCATGTGTGCAGCTGTTTTTGCTGCTTTATCCGTTCTTTCAGGCTGTGCTGAGAAAAAAGAACAGCAGGAGATAGCTGTGCCTATACTGGAAGCAAAGAGCGTTTCCTACAAAACCAAGCCTGCGGAAATTCGTGATATCTCACAAAAATACGAACAGCCGGGTTTTTACGGTTATCCCTATTCTAAGTCAGTAAAGTTCTCAGTAAGCGGTCAGATCGAGTCCATCGAAGTTGAGTCACCGAGTGAAGTCACTGAAGGTCAGCTGCTCTGTACTCTCTATACCGACGATGTTCAGGAAGAGATAGAGAAAGAGAAAATAAGGCTCGAACAGGTGAAAAAGACCGTTGATACGCTGTATGAGAATGAAGCTGATGCAAATCAGATCAAAATGGCACAGTATGATGTTGAGATCGAACAAATGCGCTATGACAGACTTGTAAAAAGTCTGGAAGATTACAATGTCTATGCGCCTTGTGACGGCGAGTTTTCTATGGAAATGGGAAGATATCCATATAATGTCAACAGTCGTGTTGATCAGGGTGCGATTTTCGGTCATACAATTGACAGAAGTGAAAAATTTCTGTGTGTTGAAGTCTATGACAACAAGCTGTCAAATGTTAATTTTGGTACCTCTGTTCGTCTGGAACAGGGCGCACAGTCATCGACGGGAACCGTGACCGACATCGTTTTCAATGATAACGGTGACTTTTCGACATACACATATGTCATCACTCCGGATAATGAAGATGAACTGCTCGATTTTGGCGATATCACAGTTGTCTTCGATATCTATTCACGGCTTGACACAGTTGTTATCCCGAAAAAAGCAGTTAAAGAACTTGGCGGCAGGACTTTTGTTTACCTGCTGGTAGATGGTGTCAAAGTCGAACAAGATATCGAACTGGGTATCGAAGATAACAATGACGTGGAGGTCATTTCAGGTCTGAGCGGCGGGGAAGAGCTTATAATGAATTAACAAGTTGATCTCATTGACATCGCTCTTTGTGCGACAAGTAATATTACTTGCTGCATTGTTTGCGTGTTTAGCAATATTTTTTGATAATAATGTTTCGCATTTTACCTGTGGGTTATGCAAATATACGAATTTTTTAAAATCGCTTGATTTTTGGGGAGAATTAGTGTAAAATAATATTATGTGGTGCTAGTGTTAATAAAGAGATGCACAGCACTGTCTGACTTCAAAACGATGGCTGGGAGGAATTTTGGTAAAATGAAGGAATTTTTATCAAACATCTGGGTCAAAAGGGCAGTCGGCGTGTTCAATTTGGTTTATTTTGCTGTAATTGGCTTGCTGACATTTGCTACTTTTTTGTATGACCTTGAATTCACTGAGGGACAGGAACAGTCTTTCTTTACGATCTACGTTGCGGCAAGCGTCATCTTCCTTTTGTTGATGATCTACTCCCGCGAAGTCATGGTTACGAAGATAATCAGTGTATTGATGCTGCTTGTGGTGTTCTGCTTGCTGCTGTTTAATATGTACGATTGGATACTGGTAATACCGCCGCTGGTAGTTGCGGTAATAATGTTCTTCGTATCAGGCACACATGAAACTGTCAAGGTCGTTATGGGTACGATCTATCTGCTGATGTATGTTCTCGGTCTGGTAGCTTATTTTGTTTTCAACATGCTTTTCGGCGGTACTTCTACACTTACCGAACTCAATGCTAATCTTGACAGAGATAGTGATGTGTTCAGGACATACGCTTCTGAGTACACCAAAATATGCGATGTCACAAGAGATAATAACGTACTCTCCCCCGATGGTGAATACAGGATCGTTCTTTACGATGTACAGAACAGTGATAAGGGCGGCGTTAGCATTTGTGTAGTACCTAATGGTCAGGATATTAAGCTGAGGTTCTTTACACTTAAGCAGAAAGGTATCCGCAAGACAATATCCAATAAGGGTATCAGGGGTACTGTGCCCGATGTAGGCTGGACTAAAGAAGACGATGGTACTCTTGTTGTACTTTACAGGCTTTCTCCTGAGTCCGAACTAAAAAAGACTTCAGTTACGGTAATGCCTCAAAAACAATATCTGGAATTTCTGGGTATCTCATAATGGAAGTGAGCGGTGCAGTTTATCTGCGCCGCTTTTTTGTCAATCTGTAAAAGTCCTGCATAGTATGATACTAACCAAAAGAAAGGAAGAGGACTTATACTATGACAGGTTTGATGTGGACTGCCTGCGGTACAGGCTTTACATTTCTTATGACAGCACTTGGTGCTGCTGTTGTTCTATTTATGATCAGTGACGATTTCAACGACAAAACGCGGCGTGCATTTCTTGGATTTGCAGCCGGTGTTATGATCGCTGCATCGGTCTGGAGTTTGCTTATACCCGCTATCGAAGAAGCAGAAAAGTTGGGTAAAAAAGGCTGGATACCCGCCGCAGGCGGATTCGCATGCGGTGTTATTTTTCTTATGCTGCTTGATAAGCTGCTGCCGTTTTTTCACCCTGAGCCTGACCGCGCAGAGGGTGTCAGCAGGGGACTTCGGCATACAGCAATGCTTGTTTTCGCCATAACTCTTCACAATATCCCTGAGGGGATGGCTGTCGGACTGGCATTTGCAGTCGCTGCAAATAACGGCGATCCTGCGATGTTTGCGGCAGCGGTAGCGTTGGCAATTGGTATGGGTATACAGAATTTTCCGGAGGGCGCTGCCATATCCATTCCACTCAGGCAGCATGGAATGGGGCGTTTTAAATCTTTTTTATACGGCATGGCATCAGGTGTCGTTGAACCGATATTCGGTCTGCTGACAGTCCTCGTTGCGGGAACAGTTGAAGCAATACTCCCATGGATGCTGGCTTTCGCAGCAGGTGCTATGCTCTATGTGGTCGCTGATGAACTTATACCGGAAGCACATCTCGAAAACTCCCGCACAGGTACTATAAGTGTAATGATAGGTTTTATGCTGATGATGACCCTTGATGTGGCTCTGTAAATAAAGCGTTTACGGGCGGATCGTATTCAATTTTAATGTATATCGTCCGCCTGAAATGACTTTCATGTTAAGAAACTATAAACAATTGTGACTGTGTATTGACGTTTAGTCATAAGTGTGCTAAAATAAATTATTGACAGTTCGTTTGCGCCATCCTGTCATTAAACAAAACCAGGGCATACAAGAGAAATTTAAGTGGGGTCTTTGCTCCGCTGTTGTCTTGATGCGCCTGTATTTTACAGACGCATTTTTTGTTTTTCGGAGGAAAAAAATGTATAGATTAAAAACATCAGCGACCTTTGACAGCGCTCATTTTCTTGCAGGATATGATGGCAAGTGCGCCAATATACACGGGCACTGCTGGCGTATAGAGGCGGAATTTTCGGGTGAAGAACTAGAACCGGTTGGTCAGGAACGCGGAATGCTAATGGATTTTTCTGTGATAAAAAAAGCAGTAAGAAGTCTTGCTGACAGCTTTGACCATACCTTTATCTTTGAGGAAGGTTCTCTCAGACCTGCTACGATAAGTGCGCTGACCGATGAGGGATTCAGTCTGACTCCCGTTCCTTTCAGACCTACAGCAGAAAATTTTGCAAAGTGCTTTTTTGATAAATTTGCGGCTCAGGGTCTTCCTGTGACTAAGGTCCGTGTTTACGAAACACAGGATAACTGCGCCGAGTATGAGGTGGGCTGATGGAACAGCTTTTCAGTCTGGCTGAACACTTTATCAGCATCAACGGTGAGGGTCAGCGTGCTGGCGAGTTGGCTCTGTTCCTGCGTTTTACAGGCTGTGACCTGCGCTGTGTCTGGTGTGACACACTTTGGGCTGTACCTAAAGATGCGCCACACGAAGATAAGGATCTGGAGTCGCTTCTTGATATCGCACGCGATGCTGTGTCGCATGGAGTCAGGAATGTAACGCTGACAGGCGGTGAACCTCTGATGCAGAAAGGTATCGTCAGACTATTTGAAGCACTGCTTGACATGGGGATGAGGGTCGAGATAGAAACCAATGGTTCTGTTGCACTTGCGCCATTCATCAAGGATAAGCGCCCCGACTTCAACATGGATTACAAACTTCCCGACAGCGGAATGGAATCACGGATGATAATAGATAATATCTCACTTTTGCAGGCGAACGATACGCTGAAATTCGTATGTGCATCGCACAGAGATCTGCTTCGGGCGTATGAAGTCATTAAACAGACCAAGCCCAAGTGTAAAGTGTATTTCAGCCCTGTTTTCGGGAAAATTGAACCCGCCGATATGGTTGAGTTTATTAAAGAAAAAGGACTGGGAGAAGTTCGGCTGCAATTACAGCTGCACAAATTTATCTGGGATCCGCAGAAGAGAGGAGTCTAACTGATGGACAGAGAAAAGATCGAATATCATATCAGAGGTCTTCTGGAAGCCATAGGCGAAGACCCCGACAGAGAGGGACTTAAGGAAACTCCCACCCGTGTCGCACGTATGATGGAAGAAGTGCTGGAAGGCACTAAATACTCAAATCATGAGATAGCGCAGATGTTTTCAAAGACTTTTGCAGAAGAAGAAAGCAGTGCTGATGAGGCTGTGGTAATGAAAGATATAACCGTTTTCAGTTATTGCGAACATCATATGGCACTGATGTATGATATGACTGTCAATGTGGGATATATACCTCACGGAAAAGTTCTTGGGCTCAGCAAGATCGCGCGTATATGCGATATGGCAGCAAAGCGCCTGCAATTGCAGGAACGTCTTGGCAGAGATATCGCTGAGATAATCTCAGAAGCCGCAGGCACACCCGATGTTGGTGTAAAGATCGTCGGCTCGCACAGCTGTATGACAGCACGCGGTATAAAAAATGTATCCGCAAGAACAGAAACTCGTACATATCTGGGACAGTTCAAAGAGCGGCAGGAACTCAAAGATATGTTGATCTAGGGGGATAAATATGAAAGCATTGGTATTATTCAGCGGCGGACTTGACAGCAGTACATGTCTGGGGCTGGCTGTTGACAAATACGGCGCTGATAACGTTTTAGCGCTGTCTGTCTACTACGGGCAGAAGCATGATAAAGAGATCAGAGCATCCGAAAAGGTTGCCGCACATTACGGCGTAAAACAGCAGACTCTTGATCTGGCGAAAATATTTGAAGGTTCTGACTGCACTCTGCTAAAGGGTTCAGAGGGAGATATACCTAAGGAAAGTTATGCTAAACAGATCGAAGAGTCAGCAGGGAAGCCTGTTTCAACTTATGTTCCGTTCCGTAACGGACTTTTTCTTGCTTCCGCTGCAAGCATTGCGCTGTCTAATGGCTGCGATGTCATCTATTACGGCGCACACAGCGATGACGCAGCAGGTAATGCCTATCCCGACTGCTCTGAAAACTTCAACCGCGCTATGAATGAAGCGATCTATCTCGGCAGCGGCGAACAGCTCAGGATAGAAGCACCTTTCGTATCACTTACAAAGGCAGATGTGGTCAGAAAAGGTGTGGAACTGGGCGTTCCTTTTGAACTTACATGGAGTTGCTATGAAGGCGGAGATAAACCCTGCGGTATCTGCGGTACCTGCCGCGACAGGATAGCAGCTTTTGAGGCTAACGGTCTTATCGACCCGCTTATGAAAGGAGAATGAAAATGACAGGCAGAAAAGACAATGAACGCGGAGATATCTCTCTTCTGGGTCAGGCAGGTACTAAATACAGCAAGGATTATTCTCCTGAGGTGCTGGAAACTTTCCCGAATAAGCACCCTGACAGAGATTATTTCGTAAAATTCAACTGTCCTGAGTTCACTTCGCTTTGCCCTATCACAGGTCAGCCTGATTTTGCGACAGTATATATTTCTTACGTACCTGATGTTAAAATGGTCGAGAGCAAATCGCTGAAACTCTATCTGTTCAGCTTCCGCGATCATGGTGATTTCCACGAAGACTGTGTCAACATCATCATGAATGACCTGATAAAGCTGATGGAACCCCGCTATATCGAGGTCTGGGGTAAATTTCTTCCTCGCGGCGGCATCTCCATCGATCCGTACTGTAATTATGGTAAACCCGGTACTAAATGGGAACAGGTCGCGTGGGAAAGACTTACTCACCATGACCTTTACCCCGAGATTGTCAATAACAGATAACGCTAAAACCTTCTGATACAGCTTTATGGTACAATCCTTTCGTTGGTTTAATGGTTTTTGCAATTATATTATACCACAAAAAGAAGAGCTTGGCACTACCTTTCAGGTCTGTGCCAGGCTCTTTTTCTTTGTTGGGGCTACAACAGCCCCTATATTTTTACATAAAACAGCAATTTTGTTTTACTCAGAACAAAATTACAACACAGTGACACTAACAGCGTGTTTGATAGCCTCGTAAACGCCCCATGTGCCGTTTACCTTTGCGGCGACAGCTACTTTGTAGGTCTTGCCCGGGGTCATGTTCTTGGGAGTGGTATAGCTTGTTGAAGAAGCGGAAATGTTCTGCGTCTGTATTCTCCACTTGCCTGCAAGATATACTGCAATGCCGTAGTTTGTTGCTCCGCTAACAGGTTTCCATATGAATCTTATCTGATGAAATTTATCGCTGTACTCTATATTCGTTATCTCGGGGTATGCAGGAGTTGAATCAACTATCAGATCAAGATATTCGATGTTTTTGATAACTGCATCAGCAGGGTCATACGTAAATTTGACAGACACCTTGTCTCCGACTTCATAGAATGCAAGATTTTTGCTGTCGTTGTCAAAGTAGCCCTCAGCAGGAAAACGGTACGTGCCGTTGTTTTTGAATGTTACGGAAGAATAACCGTTCGTGTTAAGGTCAATGGCGGTTATCTCATCGGTAAATTCGGCAGTTGAAACAACGATCGGGCAATTATTGCCCGATTTTGCAGCCATGTTTTTTGAATGCTGCTTGAAATAAGAGAGGATCTTGTCGCCGTTCATGACGGTGAAATGACTGAGCTGTCTTGTGTTGAATTCCCAGAACAGACCGCCTGCTGCGTCCTCATCTTCGATAGTGTCAAACACAGAACGCCAGTACTGCTCGTAAGTATCGTAATCGAGCGAGGAATGAACGTTGAACTCGGTCACAAGGAACGGCTTGCCGACCTTTTCGTGCGCATCGGTTATCCACTGACGCATGGTCTCGGCGTTTTGTTCGGGGGTAAGGCTTGCCCAGTACTCGTCGGGATAGGGGTGCGCCGAACAGAAGTCGATGTAGGGCGACTTCTGGATATAAACGTAAGGGTTGCCCTCATCGCCGCCGAAATTGTACTTCGTGCCGTGACCCTCGATACCGGCATAGACCATGTGGTTCGGGTCAACGCTCTTGATGAACGCGCCCATTTCATCCACCCAAGCTCGGAGAGTTTCGCCGCTCGTGTTTTCGCCTGCGTCCTGATAACGCGGTTCGTTCATAAGATCCCACGCGAAAATGGTCGGATCCTCCTTGTAAAGCTCGCCCGTGTAGTAGTTCCTGCGCTCCGCGAAATGCTCGGCGTAGTCCTTGTACCACTGCTTGCAGATATCGCTCGTGAAATATCGCGCACGGTTCTGATGGTTGCCGCCGCTCAAGCCAGCCCAGCTCAGCTTCTTGTCGATACCGCCATAAGCTTCCCAGTAGTTTTCGAGGGTGATTATCACGCGGATATTATGCTCCTGCGCCGAGTACATAATGTAGTCAAACAGCATGAACTCAGCCTCGTTGTACTGTCCCGGCGACTGTTCGAAGCCGTGCCAGCTCTCGTTGGAAAAGCCCCATGTGCGAACGACGTTCACGCCGTTGTCAGCCATCTGCTGCATTCTTTCGTCTATCTGAGACTTGTACATATAGTTGTTCTCGATAGCGTCGAGCGAGTAGTCGCTTGAACCGTCACCGAGGGTGAACAGGTCGTAGGAGTTGCAGCCTGTCACATAGAAAGTCTTTCCGTTGCAGACGAAGTGTGTGCCTTGTGCGCTGACGAAATCCTGCTGTTCAGCAGCGCTGACTGTCATGGTGTTCTGATTGTCGGGCATGACAGAGCCGACAGCCGACAGCCCGAGTACCGCTGCAAGAGCAAGACCTTTGAGTTTGAGTTGTTTCATGGTGATCCAATCCTTTCTGTTTTGTCAATGTTCGATATGCTAAAAAAATAAATTTTGCGATAATTTTATGATAGCATAAATTTAGCTGAATTTCAATAGTTAATTTAATCGAAGAACAAGCTAAATTTTTTCCAATTCTTATGATATATTTATAGATAACTCATCAAAAATGCAGCGATATACTGTGACTTTTTTATCTTTAATATAAGAAAAACAGCAGGCGGTACGTGACCTCGCCTGCTGTTTGATCAAAAAATTGGTGGAAGATTTATTATGATATTTCTATTATATTGTTCCCCAAATTCTTATGTATAAATATTTTTCTTTCTGTTGATATATGATTGACTTTTTTATTGTGGTGATGTATAATAGAAAAACAAGTCTAACCACATTTTTAACCATAAAACGGATTGGGATGGTGATGTATAATGCCACAAATGAATAAGGGCGGCAAGTTTATTTTTGGGAAGTCGCTCATTCGAGAAGATGGTGTATTGCAGTTTCCGGAACAAGCGATACAAGAGTATGACATTACTGCGGAAGGTCGAATTTATTTGATAACCGGAAGTAAAAAACAGGCGGCTTTTGCGTTACTCGGAAGGGGATTCTTGAACCTTCAAAACTTGGTCACATATTATCTGCTACTCCCGAATTGAATGATTACTCGGTAAAGCAGGGAAAATTCATTAAGTATAAGGGACGTTCTTATTCATGGGTCGAAATAAGTGATGACGGTAAAATCGTATTGACTGACGAGATGTTATCATTTCTGAAAATCAAATCGGGCATGAAACTACTTTCTATTCGCAGCAGTGATATAGCCTTCACTATGGGAGCATACGGTCCATTGATAGAAGAATCAATGAAACATGAAGATGAAATATCTGTATTCTGAATGTATTTAAAACAACAACGCACTTATCATGTTACAGCAAGGAGAAATCGCTCTCCTTGCTGATTTTTTTATTCGAGTTGACCTTTTATATCCAAGACTATTCGTTCTGTAAGTAGCATTTGAAGATTTGCTCATGTTTTTCCGAAAGTTTACAGCTTATTAATGGCGATTCTCTCTTTGAACTTCCTTTTCCTGTTCCGGTGTCAGTATTCTTTTCTCACCTTTACTGCGCCCACGTTTTTTAGGTTTTAGTGCAGCAAGACCGCCTTATGCAGATAAGACCGACTGCTTTCACAATCGGTCTCATCATACACTTTTCTATTGCACTATTTTGCGTTTACACAGAATTTCGGATCAACTCTCGGGGCGTGTTGTGAGGTGTTGCCTAAAGATATGATCATAATTCTTACTATTCAGGGCGATACATAAGTATGCTTACATTAAATATACCATTGTGTGTTTCAATGACCATTGAGCCTTTGTAGCGTTTCACAATGTTTTTCACTGATCGCAGACCGATGCCATGTCCATCTCTATTGGTAACAGGAAATCCGTTCTTGTCAAGTTCTACCCTACCGTGATAGGCATTGTATATCGATATAACCAGCGTTTTTGGATTGAGCAGACCGATGCGTACATTCACAAGGCGGTTATCACCATCAAGTTCAGATGCTGCACGAACAGCGTTTTCAACCAGATTACCCATCACTGCACACATATCAGATTCTTTAACAGGCAGCTCATCATCAAGTTCTATAGACCAGCTTATGGTAACATCAAACGACTTTGCTACTTCATCATAGTGGCTTGCAATAGCATCGACCGCCTGATTCCGACATATCATCTTGTGACGCTGTGAGATGTGTTCGACCAGCGGTGCTAGGTATTCTTTGAGTTTATCTGTCTGCCCTTGTCTAAGATAGTCGTTGATTATAAGAATATGTTGACGGAAATCATGACGAAGCTGTGAAGATTCCTGTAAATAGAGCCTTGTTTTTTTGTATTGGTTTTCTTCCATGTGAAAGAGGTCAAGGCTTTGCTCCAATTCTGCACGTTCGGTCAGCTTCTTAGAAAGCCACCATAGAATGTGGTATAGAAACAATGCTATCAGCAGCACCGTCAGAAATAACACAAGGCTTATCTTTCGTAGCCTGCCTGTCATGACATTTGCAGCACTGAGGGGATTTGTCCAGATTATCAAAAAAGATGCCACAACAGGTGCGATGGAGAGTACACGCCAAGCCTGATCGAGATTTTCGTTATCAAACATTTCCGGAAACTTCTTAAATAACGTTCTCGAAAATATGAGCCCAACGATCATTACGACACCGATACAGATGAGCCCGGATATCTGGTTATAAACGTTGTCTTTATTATTTAGTTCCAGCGGTGCGGTCAGAAATGTGTTGTATGTGGTTGAAAAACCGCTCAAAAACACTGAGTTTGCAAAGGCAAAGAGCTTTTTGTGGAAAGAAAGTCCAAAGCAGAAATCATAAATTAAAAACAGTACTGCCATTGAAGGAAACAGTAGAGTATTCGCAGGCAGCATGAATGATGAACAAAATACAGCGCCGCCCACTGTAAACGCAGTGAGAAGTATCGCCAGTGAACCGAACAGAAACGGCTTGTTGACCTTGCGGCTGCTGTATACAGGGATTATCGCGATAGCTGCGGCAGGTATGATCATTGCAAGCTCGGTAAAATATCTGAGCGTTAGGCTGAAATTCATATTTCAAGCCTCCTGCGCATACGTGATGCAGCATATTTTGTAAATTTTGCAAGAAGTTCCTTGCGTCCGCGTCTGCGAACAGGATATATCATATCGTCCTGCATGATGATCTGATCGTCCTTTACCTGTGTGGCGTAATCCATATTAACAATAACACCGCGGCTGCAAAACAAGAAATTCGGCTCTTTTTCCAAAGCCGACACAAATTCGCTGAACAGCATTATGCTCTTTTTTACTTCACCGGTGATCAGTTTCAGATCAACCAAATGATTATTTGAAAGCACCGCAATGATCTCAGACAGCGGTATCTCCAGTACCATATGAGGGACATTGACTTTTAGCAGCTTGTCCTCGACATTCAAGTCATGTATTGTCCTGTCCATGATCTCTGCAAAAGCTGGATATTCAAAGGGTTTGCAAAGGTAGCCTTTTGGCTGTGATGAGAATGATTGAAAAACAAAGTCACGCGTGGTTGACATAAAAATGATGCCGATATCTCGATCAGCAATACGAAGTTGTTCAGCCAGTGAAAGTCCATCCATCTCACCCAAGCATACATCAAGGAAAATGATCTCGAATATTCCTTTGCGATAGCTTTTAAGAAACTCCTCAGCTGATGAATAGTTCGATATCCTGAAAGAGCAATTGTGTCTGCCGTCAAAATAACGGTCAAGGCAATTTTTTTATGACAATGCGATCATGTTCGAGATCATCTACGATCGCAATATTCAACTCCATAGTTTAACCTCTCCTAACTTAAGATCATACTTAATTAATATAAATATTATACCATAGTGCTAATTAAAATACAAGGTACAAAAACAACCTTTCACGTAATTTTTATACAATTCACGCAACTTCTATTGACATTTTAGTATAACTGTATTATAATATCTAACATAGTAAGGAAATTTATTATATTCTTTATTTATTCAAAAAGTTTAAATTTCAGCATCTACATTTTAAAGGATATAAATACCGAGACGAATACTGTCTTTCGGCAGATGTAATTATTCTGTCATCGTTAGACAGTTCTGAAGACACTTCAAAAAATGAAGCTGAGCCTTACTATAGCAACTCAACTGTTTAAATTCACAAAATCTGGTCGAAATAGCTAGGATTTATGGGCTTTATGACTGAATTTTGTCTGAATTTTAAGGCGGATTGCTATAATACACTTTAAAGGTTAAACGGGTGTCATGTGAAGTATTGTGGACGATGTTATTTTATTCTTGCTTTATTGACAAGTAGTCTTATCATGAGTAAATAAAGTAAATAATTAAATAAATCAATAAATCATTTGTATATGTTAAAATATATGGGAAGTTATCATTTAACATGATAAACAAATTATATATTAAACGACTTATTATTAAAGTTTATATGAAACTTCTACACCTATCAAGTATTTATATTAATAAACAAGAAATAAAAAAACAAGAAATAAAACGTGTGGAATATTTGATGTTTTTATGTGAAGTTGATTGGTTAATAAAAGCATATTCTTTTCAATGAAATATGAAGAATACGCTTTTAAATATATTTTACGTTATAGGAGGATATAAGAAATGAACGAAAGAAGAAGTTGTAAAAAGGTAACAGCTGGTTTGATGGCACTTATAATGGCAGCAGGTATGCTAAATGCAGGTGTCGGCAGTTTTGCAAGCATGCAGACTGTAACTGCAAGTGCTATGGTTATCAAACATACAGCCCTGTATGATGATGAAATAGTTACCGATGAAGAAACAACCGCAGACAGCGATGTTATGCTTAGTGAAGAGATGACTGAGCTCAACAGCGCAAATTACTTCGTTGACGGCGGCGTTGTTACCATTGACAGCGTTATCACTGTTAAAGGCGAAGTAAATCTTACACTGAACAACGGTGCAGAGCTGATCGCAGCTAACGGAATCGTTATCGAAGAGGGCGGCGTGCTCAACGTATACGGTGACGGCGTACTTACTGCAACAGGTGCTCCAAATGCAGGCACAAATCAGTATGGTCATAACGCTATCAAGGGTACTATAAACATATACAGCGGTACTGTTAATGCTACAGCAAGTGATTCTGCACAGGGTTATGGCAGCATCGGCTGGTTGCACGGCAACACAGGTATTGAAGGCGTAGCTGCTATCGATGGTGATATAACTATCTACGGCGGTACTCTTATTGCGAAGGGCGGCAACGCAGGTGATGGTGGTGATGGCTGGTATGCAGGCAACGGCGGACACGGCGGCTATGCTCTGGCAGGTAATATCACCATAAACGGCGGTAACTTTAAACTCGAAGGCGGCAAGGGCGGCGAAGGCAGACCAAGCAGTGGCCCCAGTAATGGCGATTATACCGATGGTCAGAGAGGCGAGGACGGCGCAGCATTCGCTCCTGATGCTAAGGTAGTTGTAAATACTTCTAATGTCAGCACTTCCAAGACTCCTGAGATCGTATACGAAAAAGGCAGCGGTTGTGCTAAGCTGACATGGACAGCAGTTGCAGGCGCTGAAAAGTATGCTGTAGCCGCTTTCCAGAACGGTTCATGGACTCTGCTTGATCAGGGTTATCCTACATCTTATGTACTCAATGGTCTGAAGGCAGGTACTGAGTACAAGGTAGCTGTTATAGCAATGTTCAACGGTGAGTGGAACATGGATTTCACCAATGCGATCACTGTAACTGCAAATGCTGCAAAGAATGAAATGTATCCAAAGGTATCCAATATTGAATACAGCAAGGCAACACATCAGTTCAGACTGAACTGGAATGCTGTAGATGGTGCTTCGCAGTATGGTATTGCTACTAAGGTAGCCGGCAAGTGGAAGATCGTGTCATACACTGACAAGACTACATTCACATCGCCTAAGTTGACAGCAGGCAGTACATATGAGTTACTGGTATGCGCAAAGGTAGACGGTAAATGGGATATCAGCTCAATGAGCAGCAGAGTATTCACAGTTACTGTTAAGTAAGCTAAACTACTTCGATAAAGCCGACAGTTTCACAGTAAGCTGTCGGCTTTTTATTGTCTTTTTTGCAAAATAACATCAGAATATTTTGCCCCGAACCGATATTGACAAAAGCGATCAATGCGCATCAACAGATCATACTTTGGGTATGGCACCATTCCACTTGCTTACTATCGTGTATTTTTCTTTTTGATAGATCTCATCTATAACATTGCTCAGTACTCTGACAGGTGAGTTTTCTTCGATGTAGATCTCATAATTCATGTTAAGACGCACTTGACAATTTCTCATTTTTGTGGTACAATTCTTTCGTTGGTTTAATGGTTTTTGCAATTATATTATACCACAAAAAGAAGAGCTTGGCACTACCTTTCAGGTCTGTGCCAGGCTCTTTTTCTTTGTTGGGGCTGCAACAGCCCCCTCATATATTCTTATAGTTTTATATTAACAGTATTATTATCCGAACTTGTTTTAAAGCTTATCACAAGAGTACAGGGCTCAGGTGCATCTTTCAGGGCGTACCATTCAGATTTATCTGCTGAGACAGAATTATCGGCAGATGATATATTGTTAACATCGTTTATGTGATAATCAAAACTGTATTTACTGTCGCTGTCGATATGGATAAGCAGGTAAGGGAATACACTGTTTTCATCGTTGTTGACATAATATATGCAGCTGATATCGTCAAAATTTTTTTCATAACGTGTATAACCTGACAATTCACCATCAGAAGAAAAATCATTTATAAGGCTGTTGCCGCCGCATAATTCAAGCTGTACCGATTTTTTTGTTTTAATTGGATTCGCCTCTTTAACAGATATAAAAAAGCATGATAATATATTAAAAACCAGAAAGCCTATAAAGAAGAGCTTTACAGGCTCTATAAGCTTTTTGTTATCGTTTTTATTCTTTATGCCGTTTGTTATTCGCTTTGATAAGTAATTATTGTAAAAAGCAAGATATATCATAGTTACAATAAAAGAAAGAACAGCAGATAAGCACAGCAATACCAGCAATGAGAAGACCAGTTTCATATATAGTACCTCATATTCCTAAAAATTCCTTGAAAATATAATAGTATGTGCGTGTAACATCAACAACAGCACCATTACGCATAGTTATAATGAATTTCTGTGTAAATGCGGGTTTAATACTTTTTATATGTTCGGTCGATATTATGACCGAGTTACTGATACGGATAAATACCTCGGGATCAAGAAGCTCGGAAAGCGTTTTCAGACGTTCATTAATTCTGAACGCACCTTCACTGGTGTATGCTATAACTTCATGGGCAAAGCTTTCTATATGTGAGATGTCTGATGTTTTCAGACGATATATCTCTTCATTTTTTTTACCGATAAGATAAGTGATACTTGCGTTTCGTTCAGTCAGTATAAATTCTGCGTTTTCACTTATTGTTATTCCGGCTTTATTAAGTTTATCAGCTATTTCATCGTAGTGTTCGGGATTTACCATTAGCTTGACTTTCAAATTATCACTTCCTAAAGTAACTACATCGCTAATTATAACATATCATCAATTTAAAGTCAATGTAATTTATTAAGTTTATTATGCAAAGTGTGTCCGTATACTTGTAAGTTATTAAAATGATATTGTATTTTATAAAGCCGTTCAGTATAATATATTAAGAAAGGAGCTGATCATATGGAACAATCAATCACAATCAGCAATATTAATAAAAAATACGGAAATAAAGAAATACTGCACGACATTTCCTTTGAAGCTCAGAGAGGAAGAATAACAGCTTTCCTCGGGCCAAACGGTGCAGGTAAAAGCACAACGCTCAGGATCCTTCTCGGACTTGACAGTGCAGACAGCGGAAAAGCACTTATAGGCGGAAAAAATTATTCCAAATGGCATGAACCGCTAAAAAAAATAGGAGCATCTTTTGATGGAGTGGGTTCGCCTAACGATAGAACAGTTTATCAGCATCTGCGTATTATTTCTGTAAGCAACGGTATTCCTAAAGAAAGAATATCTGAGGTCATGGATATAACAGGCATAGCTCACAAGGCGTCTTCACAGATAGGAAGCCTTTCACTTGGTGAAGGTCAGCGTTTGGGAATAGCAGCAGCACTTATAGGTGATCCTCAGTTCCTTGTATTTGATGAACCGACAAACGGTCTTGATCCAAGCGGTATACGCTGGTTCAGAGAATTTGTAAAAAAACAGGCGAAAGAAGGTAAAACTGTACTGCTTTCATCTCATATGCTTTCAGAGGTTGAAGCTGTTACCAATGACGTAGTTATCATAAATCACGGAAAGATAGTTACAAAGGGAACTCTTGATACCGTAATGAAAGATATCTCTTCACTTGAAGATCTTTTCTTCAGCCTTACAGATGAGGTGAACTGATGATGAAGAATTTCGGATATAATCTTTATAGTGAGCTTATGAAACTCTGCTGTACAAAGGTATGCAGGATAGTAACTCTTCTTGTTATAGCATTTCAGAGCCTGTTGGCATACGTTTCGGCAAAGCAGGTGCTTTCAGTAGGTTTTGACGCTGTTCCGACAGCTGAAAACGGACTTGCTGAGCCTTTGCCGCCTCTTGAATACATGGGATTTGATGTTATTATGTTTGCAACTATCCCTATGATAGTTCTTGGAGCTATATTTGGTGCAGCTGAATTCAAGCAGCATAGTCTCAGAACAACGCTGCTTTATTTCGGAAGCAAAAGAAATCTGTTTATTTCAAAAACTCTTGCTGTAACTATCGTTACATTTTTTATATCATTGATTTCAACTGTTCTTACTATAACTATAACACATTTTACATTCGGTGCTGAGGGACTTAAACCGTTTGTGTTCAATGGAACAGTATGGAAATTTATTATATTGTCTGCACTTTCGCTGACACTTTTAACATTATTATCATACGCTATTGCCTTTTTATGCCGTACAGCGGTAGTTCCGCTTCTTTTCCTTATTATACAGGCATACAATGTCGGAAATATGCTTGCGGAAAAGTTTGAAGTGTGCCGTTATTTACCGGTAGCACTTTCAAACGGAATGATAGCAAGTTCGGAAAGCGCAATGACAAATATGCCGTTAAAAAATACTGTTGGTCTGCTGATGTGGATAGTTTTATTTATTGCAGCAGGTTATATGGTATTTCGTAAAATTGATCTGCAAGGAGAATATTAAATGCTGTTTCAGTATTATAAATGCGAACAAAAAAAATTTTTATACCACAAATGGAATTTAGTGGTTCTTGTTGGTATATTGGTATTTGTTCCCGTTATGGCTATGACGCTTGATTCATTTACGGGCGGAACAGAGGACATGATAAACAAAAGTAAACTAATACAGGGATTTTATCTTGGTCAAGCAGGATATGCAGTATTAACCGCGCTGTATTTTGGAAATGAATATCAAAGATCTGCATTGAGAACCAGTTTACTGAGTACACCGAAAAGAGAACTGTTTTTGATATCCAAGCTGTTATGTATACTGACATGGTCAGTGATACTGTTACTTGCAAATACAGTTTGTTCAATTGCAATTATGAATATTTCTTCACCGGGATGCCTGAATGCGGGCGAGGCTTTAAAACTTCTTTTGCCCGATTATTTATCTACACTTGAAATTGTTGTTATAACAAGCGGAATCGTTTTACTGACCCGTTCTATGATAGTTTCAATGGCAATAATGGTATCACTTGTCCTCGGACTTGGAAATATACTTTTACAGTACAGTGCAGAAATGAAATATCTTCCTGTTTTATCTACAATGAATGGATTTTTCATTGTAAAAATGCCGCATTATCTTGAAATCGGTGCCGGAGTAGCAGTACAGGCTTTATGGGGCATACTTATATCTTTAATTGCGTTTTTAGTTTTCAGAAAAAGGTATGTCAGATAAAGATATTTTAATTTCTGTATTAAAAAAGAGGCTGTTGCAACCGCAGCACCCTCTAACCATATCCGAACATCAGAGTAAAAAAACAGATTAACTGGTGAAATAAGCTGTTTCAGTGCGCACACCCCCAAGCCCTCTTCAAAAAAAGAGGACTCGGGGATGTTATGTTCTGCTGTTTTTTATGCCGTTTTCAACTCAAAAAGAGAAATTCCTGTGCGGTTTCCGGAAACCTTGGCAAATAGCTTCTTTATGTTGTATGCAAGTCCCAGCAAAAGGAACTCAGTTCTGATGTTGTTTTTGCCCCTGCACAGGAATCTTCTGATTTAAAACAGTATTTGTGTTTTCTTTTACTAATGGAAACACTTATTGTATTGACTTTGACCTTTATCTCAGCAAGGAACTGCGAGATCAAAGATACGACGTTATTTCGGATGTACTAACCAATGAACCGCATAGAGAACTGAAGTACATACGTTGTAAAGAATGCGGAAAGCTATTCGCTCTCACTAAAAATGAGATCGAGTGGTTTGATAAAAAGAAGTTTTCGTTACCTAAAAGATGTGAGGATTGCAGAAATAAACGGAAAATCAGATCTGACCTGTCTTAAATCAATGTCTCGCTTCGGCGGGACATTTTTTTTGTGTCACACGTGACACAGATAAACGGTGTTTAATCAAAAATGATTTTGTTGCTTTCAATTTTCTCGTATAATAATAACATAGATGTTTGTTGATGACCGGAGTAGATAAGTTATCGAAAACACTAAATAATATTATACGGAGGAATTTCAAATGATTTTTTATGACAGAGTGGAATTGAAGCACTATGAGTAAACGCTTTGAGCAGGCGAAAGCCTACACGGAAAAATACAAGGACAAATTGAGTCCTTGCCGCTTCTGTGGCAACACGGATATTCGCATAGCATATGAGCCGTTGCTTCCGCTTATGACAGACGATTTTCACAATAAATTTGGGCAGACAATGGACTCTCACCCGGATTTCATAGAATTTAGTAAAAGATTTAGGGATGAAGCATTAATTGCCTGTATATCCGAGAATTATTCAGAAGAAATGTGGGAGGAATATGCTGATCATTCAAAAGGTTTCTGTGCCGTCTTCGATACAAATGAATTAATTGTTCGCAGTCTTGAATTAGGTTTTTTCATTTACCCTGTTCGGTACGTAGAATCCAGAAATAAATGTACGGATATATGTTTTTCTTCAGAAGATTACAGGGATGATGAATCAATTGATTCTTATACTAAAAAGCATCATTTATCATGTCTGACCAAGGATATGCTGCCATATTCTAAAGAAGGCGAATGGAGACTTATACGATTTAACACCGATATTTCTGAAGAAGAACCAGGAAGAAACTACCCCTTTATTAAGCCGCATACTATTATAACAGGGGAAAATATGGATCATAGTTCAGAAGTATACAAGTCTCTGGTAAAGATCTCAAAGGATAATGAAATCGTTCTGTGTCATGCGTGACACAACAATATTCTCAATTCTCATCAATGATCTTTTTGGAGGTGATATAAATGATTTTTAGGATAGAAGACAATGAAAGTTCAGATGGAGTACATAGAATTTATCGATTAGAGGATGAGGATTTACCTATAATTAATAAGAATGAACTCGATATTTTTATTGCAAATGAAATAAGAAAAGAAGTTAATGGTGCAAAAGATAGAAGAGTTTTAAGTTATTCAAAATCTTTGGGGGTATGTTTACTCAAGTATAATAAAAATGCTGATAATGAGATTCATATTAATAATGAAATTGATATTATATATGATGATGGTTTTTATGATAGTTTTGCTTATCCAGAAAAAGTAGTATATTATAATATAAAGAAAGAAAAATTGAAGAGTGAATGGTATGATCTTAGAACAGCTATTTGTGAGCACAATTACAAACAAGAAAATACGCAAGTTGTGAGTGCAAAAAAACAAGAAACGACCCAAATAAAAGTTTGTAATTTTGCAATTGATATTTCAAATAATGAGTTATTGAATGACTATTTGAAATTATTTACTGGGATGGGGCTAAAGAGCCGTGCCTCCCCAGAAAAAGATAAAGAGTTTATATTGTTTCAATCACCAAACGATTTTGTCATTAAATATTTCAGCGATTCAGTATATTTATTGTATGCATTGGTTATTAAATATGGTATGATGAAAACAATACATGATGATATTATTAAAGCAATATATCATCAAAACCTTTTCTGAAATACATAACGGAGGAATCATAATGAATAATTACAATGAACTTAAAGGCGCAACAGTATTTTCAGCTTTTTGTGACGTACCTGATGAAGCAGCAGAAAAAAGATGGAGCATCTATAACTCGAAGGAACATAATAAAGTCGTTGTAAAAAATTATAACGAACATACAGGACCGGAAGATGAGATAGATGCCATGACAGTAGTAAGTATTATCGAACTCAAAAATTCTGTAAGAGTTTACGCAAGATGATTTATTTCAGTCGGACTTAGTTTAACTAAGTTCGGCTTTTTTATTTGACTAAAAAACTCTTATAAAATTTTGTATCATAATGTATTTTATTTTTTCAAAGAAATCATCTATAATATTAACAGGGAAGTGCCGAAACTTCCCCACAATGAGTAAAATATAACATGGCACAAAATGAATGTTTTGTGCCATGTAGAGGAGTGACCTTATCGTGAAAGAGCGCTACAAGGAAGACTGTCCCTATTATCTCGAAGATTTTCTTGTAAATTTGAGTATAATAAAAAACAGAGGTGATCTTACTACAGATGAATACTATCTGGACATAAGAACTTTTTTGAGATACATAAAGATAAAAAATAAGATCGTACCTAGTGAAACTAAGTTTGAGAATATTACGGTCAAAGATACTCCGATAGAACTTTTAGAAAACTTCACTGAAAAAGATGCTTATCAGTATATGGTCTGGCTTAAAGATGAAAGACAGAACGGAGTTGCTGCAAGAGCCAGAAAAACAACTTCCCTGAAACAGTTCTATGAATACCTGG
>Ga0129310_1000864_pt1 | contig 31182 bp, 33 predicted proteins | sample Go1ome_2_FD_94433 | JGI IMG/M metagenome (GOLD analysis project Ga0129310, IMG submission 94433) | Western lowland gorrila individual fecal microbial communities from Wisconsin, USA - Go1022A metagenome | ecosystem: Host-associated > Mammals > Digestive system > Large intestine > Fecal | place... | reverse complement strand
TGCACTGCATCTTACTATCTATTTCCGCAATAATAGAATCATATTTATTCTTTATTCCATCATAGTTTTTCTCAATTTTCTGATATTCGTCTGCTGGATATGTTTTAAACCGTATAACATGCTCACAAACTAATACACACAATTCTTCATAAGTGAGTCTTGAATATTGCTCCTGACTATAGCGTAAATTCATGCAAATAATTTGTTTTATCTGAGTAATATCAACTTCTGCAATTTCTTCCAGGAGCATATTTATTATAACATTACCAATTACTTGAAAATCCCTTTCTTGAATCATCTGCACTTTTTTCGCTAAACACTGTTCATCATGCAAACAATCCAAGACCTTTATATATAATTCTCGTTCGATCACTACCAATCGCCCTCTTTTCTATCTCTAACTATTAAATAAGCTTCTCAAATATACTATTTATTTTACCATATCACCTGTTATTTTACCATCTGCCAAAGAGCAAGAAAAAGCCGATTCGGAAATGCTACAACTCCCAATCGGCATTTTTTAAACTTGCATCATGCTTGCGAATCGATTTTATCCAATGAAAAATCTTCATCTCTTCTACATATAATGCGCAACTTACGAGGTGATTTTATTTTATGGGAGCTTAATTTATAAGACCAAATTATCATATCAAGCAATTCCTGCTGAGGAATAGATGCACCTGAGCCTCCGTCAAAGCGAGTTAATCCAGCTCCTAAAATCGGTATACATACATCTTTCTGCCCATAATACTTATCTATTTCTTCCCATAATACCGATAAGCAAACCAAATATTCATCACGTGTAAAAAATCTACCCAATCCATTTTTATCCAGTTTAGCAAATGCCAGCAACAGGTCATCCCCATTCGGTACTATTCTCCCTGATTCATACCGTTCTTTGCTCTGATATTTCGATTTAGTCTTAAGCGGCTTTAGCTGTGAGTTTGATAACAGTGATTGAATATTTAGATTCGGATTTGCAGTTAAATATTGCCCACAAATCGAAGTCGGTTTTATATCAGCAGGAGTAGTGCCAACATGTGTTGAAAAACATTCATCAAAATTAATTACTCTTTTACATTTCTTCATTTTGAGCAAATCGCCATATTCTACTGTAATTTTATAATTGTTCCCTTTTATACTAACTTTATTTCGCAAAAGTAAATACGCTTTATATCCAAACGCTGCAATAAACCAAACAATTACAAAAGTAAGTACACGATTCACGATAATATTGATTTCTGAAGTATAGCCCTCTAAAGTGAATTGTTTAAGAACATCTTCTGATATCAATATAACCTTTCCAAATATAGCTTCCGGAACGAAAGTAAAAACTGCCGAAATGATAGCAAAAGCACAAGCCGCACTTTTCTTTAACAGATCAATCAAAATCCAAGCACCTCTTTTATGTATGAATAATCTCCTACTTTATCACCTCGATAATTTGTTGTCCAGAAAGGTCTTGCGATATCTTCATAATTCTTCATATAAGAAGGAAGCCAACCTGATTCTTTTCGAAGAGAATTATAAACCACAATAATTGTTTTATTTTTCTTCTCAGCCTGTTTAAATTCATGTTTCAAATACGAATATGAATTAATGCATCCCACATCATCGTTTTCACCAGGAGTAGAAGTGAAAAATACTTTACATGGTTTCGTACCATTTGTATTTTGTTTATAAGGTGTACAATTACAAGAACTTTGATCATTGCCTGAACGCTTACAAACACTCCCTGCTGTACGCAATGCAGTCTTATCTCCAACAACAAAGATAACAGCAGATGAAGCATTAATTTGTCTGTTAAATTCTTGTTTCAAATCGCATATACGACAATCAGGATCTTTTGAAACGCTCCCTGATGCAACTTTAGACATATCGATAAAATCAACCTTATGAAGATTATCACTTCCCCATTTGTTCAACTCTTCAACAACATCACGATCACCATCGTATTCTGAATAATCTGCACTAATATATACTTGCTTACTCATATTATTCTATCCTCCCAGTATATAATTTTTTATTGTTAGCACTCCCTTTCATTGAGTGCTAATTTAAATTGTATCACTAATTAAAGAATATTACAAGTAACCAATACTAAAATGGTTGCATAAATTTAGCTTCGGAGTTAATAGGTTAGAGTTCACCTATGATGCGCTGATAAAGTATCAGGCAATGACTTGTATTCCTTCTTAAAGTCAAATGCCATCTCTTACACCTCCCGAACATAATAAGAACCATACTTTGTCCCATCATGCCCTATTACAGCTTCCCCCGACAGATAAAATCCCTTTTGCTCCAAAGCCTTAATTCGTTCCTCAGCAATCGGAATTGCCTTAGTTGCAATCATTTTACAGACAAACATTTCTTTTGTTTCAGGAATGACAATACCAAGAATATCCTCAATAATATCTTGTTTTTCATAATCACTTCTTAAATCCAGTCTAAGCAATCCGCAATTATTGAAATAATCCTTTGCCTTTCGGTTGAATAATTCTATTGTACCAATTGCACAGTTAGCATTTTTGTCAATAATAGCCCACCGTACATAATATCTACTTTGATATTCTCTCTTCCAAAACGCAATGGTATCCTTCATTTCTTCAATTGAAATATAGTAAAAACCATTCACACAATTATCACTGTTAAAAAGCGGTACAGCATCCTTATCGGAATATACCTTAAGCAAATCCTCTGCATCTCCATCCTCAATTTCTCTCAGCAGAAACTTTTCACTTTCCATAACAGGAATTTGTTCATACACATCAATACTCATCTTCTTATCAACCTCCATATCGTAATTTGTTAAAGATTAAATAACTCATACACATTATCTCACACAAATTACGACACCATTATGTCATAGTTTTTCGTATAAAAAAAGAATATCTTTTACACTATTAATAATCCGTTCTTTTATATGCTCCGGTTCTATAATCTCGACTTCTTTTCCTTGTGACAAAACAACACCTATCCACCATTGTTCCTTCTCTACAATATGAACCTCCACAATAGCACTACCATCATCACATGTTTCTATTAGCTGTCCGTTTAAATATTCCTTTATTCTGTGTATCGCATTTCCACAGCATCGCATCCGAACTCTTGTGGATATGTCCTTTCCCTGATAGGAATTGTCACAATCATTTAAAATATCCTGTGCCGACTTGTGCTCCTTGGAAAATACATCTTCCGTTATGCAAACATCTTCCATCCGAACCAGCTTATATGTTCTATAATCCTGTTTCGCCGTATTATAAGCCAACATATACCAAGCGTACCATTTGTAAATAACCGCTATCGGTTCTACACAATGTTGTCTTGTTTCTCCACCATTATTTGTATATGTAAATCTAACTACTTGCTTATTTTTAACTGCAGACTGTAAAGTTTGAAGCAATATCTCATCGCCTTCTCTTAGTACAGAAAAATCCAAAATCATACCTGTATTATTGTTCTTGGATATAACTGAAATTTTCTCATAAATGTCGTCAGCCAACGAATTATTGGTAACCGTCTTTAATCCATTTATCGCAGTTGCAATATAGGCATATTCATCTTCCGACGCAAGTTGATTATTCATTTTGAAATCATTTAAAATTTCATACCCTCCATTTGTACCGGTAAAAGCACAAATAGGAATGCCTGCCTGACACAAAGCATCGATATCCCTTTGAATCGTCCGCTCAGATACTTCAAAATGCTTTGCCAGATCCGAAGCAGATGTTTTTCCGTGATTAAGCAGATATAAAGTTAATGCATATAATCTGTCTGTTTTCAATACTACTTTTTCCTAATCATATATTTTTCAAGAAATAAGCTACAATACCAAGAAATTTCTTAGATAGTCCTATGTATCCAGCTTTATGTTTTCTGAAATAATTAATAACTGAAATGACAAAATAAGATATCACTTGAATAGGTAAACTTATAACATAAAACAAAATCAATATAAGTCCACCAGATACAATCAATTTCAGAAATAGCATTAATGTATTTGTCTCGTCGTTATAATTCATTAAACTTGTGAATGTATTTTCTATTATTGCAAAATCCAGAGGAAGCTCTTGCACTTTCATCCCAGTAATAGTAAAACAGAATCCCAACACTGTGATAATAAAACCTAATGGTAAAAACGATAATTTGAGAAAATCAATATTATTGTCCAATATTTTTTCATAATATTGCTCATTTCTTCCACATTTTCTAGCCATTCCGACAAAGTAAAACAATAGATATAAAGCCGATGCTACAATAATCCCCACACCATTCTCATTCGGCAATACTAATGCCAACAACGAAATTGCCGTATATGAAAAACAATATGTAAATAACGGAGTTTCATATCGTAAATATAATTCTTTTGGTTGTATTTTTCTCCACAGTTTTACAACTATCGGAATATTCTTGATTTTCGGATATTTTCCACTTATAAAATGCCCCAGACTTATAAACGCATTACCAAATATACTATCGTAAACAAATCCCGCTATGTATACTACTGAAATTAACATAACGAATAATAAACCAACCAAAAATATCATTATTACTGTTAATGACATCAATTTTATTAATAATTCAAATAATACATCCATACCTTTTCCTCTGTATCAAAATCATATATTTTTTATCAATTAACTTCTTCTAAATCATAAATCTTTTTAAACTCCAACAGTTCCCCGGGATCCGTTTTCCGCCTATCTAATTCTTCAGTTAACATATTATCGTTACATTATTTTCTCTATTTCAAACGCCACAACTCCATACTGCACCTGTTGTTCTTTTGAATAATAATTTTCCATATCTGCTGGATTAGCAGTTGTAAGATTTTCCTCTGTATAACCACATTTTAGCAATGGTAACGCTTGATATAATTCAGTAAAATTCTTAAATATATGTATGCTTTTAACACTTACTACAAGCGGTTCGTCAGTCTTAGTATTGACAAATTCTATCTCATCACCTATTTTAATACATTGACGTTTTTCATCATATAATCTAAGTTCATATGTCTTTTCTCCACATAAAATCATACGAAAAGGATTGGGACGTAATTTCATCGTGTGTTTCATATCTGCCTCCTTAATCTAGAACACTCATCGCCTGTTGATACTTTGTTCTATAAATCTCTTTACTTCTGTCTGATAACTTATTATAGCTTCTCTCTAACTTTTGCTTAACAAAAGAAATACCTTCTTCAATATCCATTTTTCTTTCAACATAAGCTAAGTAAAGAAGACTTGGAACGCTATCAAAATGTGAAATTGCATCGGCATCTGCCACGCACAACTCTTCCATTGATAGGCGTTCTCCCGATATACTTCCTCTATGCTTTAACACACACGACTGTACTTGTGCAATTTTCGCTTTATCATAATCAAACTTCTCCAGTATTTCCTTCGCCATTTCGGCACCGTGTATGTGATGTTTTTCATAAAAATTATAGTCCATTATGGAAGCTACATCATGTAACCAGGCTGCAATAATCACAATCTCTTCGTCAGCACCAAATTGTTTTGCAAGCATTGCTGCATTATCTACTACAGCTCTAATGTGATAAAAGCAACCCATTCCAAAGAAATTACTTGGCAATTCGCACCTTCTTTTTATTTCGCTTTGCAAATATTCAATAATATCCTGCCTCATTTTCTATTCTACCTCTAACAAATCCGCATATACCTTTTCTACAATACTATCTGCATCCATTTCACAAGTAATAGTTTTTTCGTTAAGAACAGATGAAAAATCTTTTTCTCGCCACCATCCGCGCATATGTTCTTCCCCGAATTCTTGGCTTTTACTCCTTGTTTGATGACGTCTTACGGTTTCCTCAAATAGTATATCAAAATAATATGAATACACATTTGCACCATATAATTCATTAGCCACATTAAATAATGGACTATACCACTCGTCATACATAATTCCTTCCAAAATAACAATGTCACTATGTTTATTTCCGTATTTCAAAAGTTCTATCATAAGTGGCAACGCTTCCGTATCTATGCCGTCTTTAACCCAAAGCATATTTCTTCTAATTTCATCCTGGGAAATAAGCATTGTATTAAATCCTATTTTTCTTTGTAATGTTCTTGCTACTGTCGTTTTTCCACTTCCTGAATTACCTCTAAGTATAACTATTTTTTTCATAGATTCTCCATATCGTGTCCCATTATTATCCTAAAGTAATTTTACCGTTCACAATGTCAGCTATTACTTCCACCAAAAATTCATGTTCTCTCTCCAACACTCTCGCTGCTAACACTTCCGGTGTATCTTCTTCCAACACTGGTACTGTTGTTTGAGCTACAATTTCGCCACTATCATATTCCGCATTTACTCTATGAATTGTTACTCCTGTTTCACTTTCTTTTGCGTCAATAACAGCTGTATGAACATTCATTCCAAACATACCTTTACCGCCAAATTTAGGTAATAATGCCGGATGAATATTAAAAATTCTATTGTTATATCTTTCGAGAACTGATATATGTAACATCCTCATATATCCTGCCAAAAAGATCATATCAACATTATATTTTGACAATACATCTAAAATCTCTGTTGCCAAACTCTCTTCACTTCCTGATTTCTTAGCACTAAGGTGATAGTTTGGGATACCTTCGTCAATAGCTCTTTGTAAAGCCATTGAATTTCCATTGTTACTAATAACAACTGCCACCTTTGCATTAATTTGATTATTTTTACACCCATCCATAATCGCTTGTAAATCACTTCCGCCATGAGATGCAAATACTGCTATATTCATAATTGTTTTCTCCATTCTTTGGTTTGATAAAGCCAATATACATACTCTATATATTTTAGCATATTATCTACCTTATTTCCTCTGTTTTTTCTCTTACTATTACAGTTATTTTTGCCATGAAAAAAGGAGGATTACCAAACTTAGTAATCCTCCCTAAAACTAACGTGTTCTGCCTCTTTCAAGCGACGGAACATTCCCATAATACTGACTATCCTTCGCCGCTTCAATCTTCGCCCTAACACACTCTTCCTGCCATTCCTTACAATCCTCCTCATACTTCCGCTTCTCCTCACGCACCGCAAAGAGTTCCGTAAAGAATTCCGCAGCATTAGCATATCCGGCATCTTGAAGCAGCCTTGAAAGGTCTGTTTTCATCTTCTCCGCCTTTTTATCCAAATCCGAAATTCTCTCCTGCAATTCCTTCCTCTGCTTTTTCTTAAATACTCCTGTACATTCAGACAACTCAATTTCCAGATTGCTACGCTCCTGTTCAATTACAAAAATTTCCTCATTTCTACGCTTCAATTCTACATCCAGTTTCGTAATAGCCGGATATTTTGACAACAGCAAGGGTTCTATCGGATTCTTAGGAAGCTGCACCTTTTCCTGCACTTCTGAATCTAACTTAGGTTCGTCCTTTGGCATCGAAACAACTTTCCCCACAACCTTCTCATGAACATTATCCACAACTCTTTCAACCACTTTAGCTGCCGCAAGTAATACCTTGGATATCAGCAATTCCAATGCCTTAATTGCAAGTCTGATAATTTCAGCCAGAAACGACGGATTATTCCCATATAATTCGATGGAACGCTTAACTTCCTCCGAAATCTTTTCTCTCTTCACTCCCAAGATATCCTCCTCGGCAACACCTGAAATCAATGCTCTGTCCACAGTCTGATTCCATCTTACACGCTCCATATTGTCAGCTTCTATCTCTGCCGCCTTGGGATTGTTTTTACCAATCTTCTTGGTAGCAAGATACATTCCGTTCCTATCAAATACATGAAGTTTATCTTCCTCATTTATGGCACAGACATTAATCAGCTCCGTATATAAATGCTTCACCTCATCTAAGAATCCGTCAGCCTTAAATAGCTCGTTTTTCTTGGTAAAAAGATTTTGCTCATACACTTCCCCCTTCCTGATAACCTTGCACCTCTTACGGATGTTCCCGGTTTCATCCAGGATTTCCTTCTTGGTACGCCTATGCCTACCCTTCTCGTCATAAAACATATTTCTGGTAGCAATCTTTTCGACTGGTTTATCCAAAAGCTGGCGCTCTGCAAATATCAGATGAATGTGGTAATTGGTCTTTCGCTTGTTATGATGCAGTGCTGCGATACATTCCACCTTATAATTCTGCTTAAAATGGTCTGTAAATCGCCTAAGCAAATATTCCGGCTCATAATATACAAAGGATTCCGGCAACGCTATAATCAGTTCCCTTGCCTCAATACACTTTCCCTCTGACCCACTCTGCCGAAAACTTTCCTGGTTACATTTCGCCAGTTTTCTCCAAAAACTCCGCTCCGAAACCGTAGTATAAGTAGCATACAAATTCTCCTGCTTTGCCATACTTGATATATAAGTAATTCTGCCTGACACATTGGTCAGCTTATTCATCTGCACAAATGAATTTCTTGGCATCCTAATCATCTCCCTTCTAATGCTTAATGTGAGTGGATGCATAGGCATCCGTTTACGAACCCATCGCCGTATCCGGCGTAATAGCTCGATGCAATCGCGAAATACACAGAGTACAAAACGAAGTTTTGTGCGATGGGTGTATTTCGCTCTCAAACGCCGAGGGCTGGATAAAAAATCTATCTTTAGCAAATACAGAAAAAGCCATATATCTTCGAAAAGATACATGGCTTCATCAAAGCTAATAGCTGTATTTAATTGGCTACATAATTTGCCGTTTCCGGCACCACTTATTCCTACCTCAATTATGGCTACATATTCTTTCACAACTGATGCTACATCGCTTTTATTTACAAAATCTTTGTATCCATCTGCTATCATTCACCACAAAAACTGAAATCAAGGAACTCGTTAATATCAGGTTCTATCTGATACTTTTTCTCATCCTCCTCGGTGTAATCTCTTTTTCCACATCCATCTCCGCCAACCATAGCCTCTTGCCTTTGATCCGACTCTTGTACGGATGCCGATACCTGCCCTGACATCTTCATTCCTGCTACCATCTGTGGCATTGGCACCTGTTGTTGTTCAGGCACCATCCCCTGCAATCCCAACACAGATAAAAGCGACTGCTGTTGCATCATATACATTCCCGCCAGCCCCGGCAGATTATCAAGTACCTTTTGCTCTACTGCCTCAATAATTCCTTTTACAAATGCATCCTCCTTCTCCCTCGATTCCAGATAGGGATCTCGTTTGAGAGCAAAATGCCTTGCATAGTAGTCATTGATAGCAGCTATAACAAATTCATTCTGAGAGCGAAAGTCCTCCTTCACTTCTTCTGAGTGAAGAATTTGCCATGCTTTTCTTTCCGCTTCTTTTTCCTCATTGAAACGGAAATTGTGATTCTTTACAGCCATCTAACCACCTACTTTCGATTCTTCTGACGAAGCATCATATAACAGAAGTATTCATAGCCCTTGGCATTTGCACAGATATCATGGTTAAAGGTTGTCCTGTCCGGATTATACTTTCCAAACATCTCCACCATTCTGGCACCGCCACCCATAACATACAGCTTCATCAAATCTTCGTTATACTCATAATCCCGAAGCTTCTGAAACAATTCCTGTACATACTGTTCAGCAACCTGCTTCATCGCTGATAAATATGACTCACTTACATCCGCATCGCCATATCTTAAGAAATCATTGATAATTTCATCTGGTAATTTTGTTCCAGTCCTATCCATTATTCGATTCTGAATACGAATAAAGCATTGATTCACACCCAGTTTTTCTGTCCATGACTTACTTTCAATCGGTCTGCCATTATTTAGATACATAACATTCATAGTACCGTTGCCAATATCCACCAGCAGGTTCATTCCCTTGAAATCCTTCAAATTCTCAGCAACTGCCGCATAGCCCTGTGGCATGACTGTGCAATCCACAATTTCAATCAGATAGTCCACCTTCTTGTATTTCAGTGAAACATATCTTTCTCTGTTCAGATACTTCTTAAAGCTCTCCCTCTGTGCCTGTACCCACTTCAAAGGAAGTCCCACCGCCAGATGAATTCTAGCCTCTGTAAGTCCTCTTGCCTCAAGCTCCTTTGCAATCGCTGCAAGAGTCAGAATATAAGTATCATCATCCTCCTGCTTGTCTGCAACAAAGCCCTTGTGACCTTCACCAATAATATAATAAACACCATCGTATTCGATATACTCCTTACTCAGCACCGGTTCACTGTCACACTTTATAATTCCCGTAGGAAATACTCTGTGGGCGGTTTTCACATTGCCATAACCATTATCCACGCCCAAAATAATAGTTCCATTCATATTGTATTCTCTAATCTCTCTCATACTAAAACCCTCCAATTTCTAATGATACTGGCGTACAATGTCGCTAAGCACGACCTCTTCCGCCATTTGTTTTGCCTGTTCCCGAAGCTTCCACATTTCCACTGTAGAAGCTGAATTATGCGGCTTATACTTTGCCAGATACTGATTCACGATTCCTTCCAGCATTTCATAAGCCTCTTCATTTAGCTCAAAAGCTCTGGCACTCAAGGTTCCCATACGAATATGGTGCCTGTACCTTTCTGCATGATTGGATTTCATATAATCTATCCATAACAGACCATATTTTCCAATCCACACATCTGCTTCCACTGATACTTTAATATCCGGATATAGCACTCCATACACCTCTGTATAAGTACCACCCATTGCTTCATAAGTTGATAATTGTCTGCTCATCGCTACTACCTCCCTTCCATTATCTTGCTCTGCCCAGGCTGCTGCCAATGCTTTCCTGCTTACTGTATTCCTGCTTCTCATACCACTCCTTCAGAAGCTGTTCGATTAAATCTGTCTTCTGTTTTGGTGTATAATCCTCCGGGAAATACTTTGCCAAAGAATCTGCACGAAGCTTTATCTGCTCCCGCTGATTTGGCTTTTCTTCCTCCAAAACCATACAAATCGCATCCATATCCAATGTTCCGTGCTGGCTCATTACCTTCAAGCGACACGCCTGAGATAATGATGGGGTACACTGCTCCAAATCCATAATGGCATGAAGCTCGTACTGCTCCTCTTCCTTCAGATATGAAAGCTCCACAGCCACTGTAAAAGCAATCTTTCCTTCGTCCACCATATCCAGAATCTTAGGAATAAGATTGGTAAGGCGGATATATCTTTTAATCTGAGCCACGCTCTCCCCTGCCTGCTTTGCAAGCAACTCGTTACTTCGCATAGCACCATAAAAAACATCCCTCGTGTCCTTTTTGGCAGACCTCGGTTCAACTTGAGCCAAAGTTATATCATCTGCCAATACCTTTTTCCCCTGATGCTTCATTGCCTCCAGTTTCATTCGATAGGCAAATGCTTTCTCACTGGGCTTTAAATTCTCCCGATGCAAATTCGAATCCACCATCGCCACAACTGCCTGGTCATCATCAAGCTCTCTTATGACAACAGGAACCTCTGTTTCCCCAGCCCATAGAGCTGCTTCCTTTCTTCGGTGTCCCGATATGACCTCATATCCATCTCCATAAGGATTCGTCCTCACCAGAAGTGGCACAAGCACACCTTCCTTTTCAATACTTCTCATCAGCTCGCATAATTCCGTATTGGTCTCCACCTTAAACGGGTGATTCCTAAAACTATGCAATTCGCTGATAGATACATTCTTAATCGTTTCCATACAATCGCTCCTTTCATCAACGCATATAATCGTTACTCTAGAAAACTAATTCCTTTAGCCAAAAGAAAGACCGCTCACTTTCAATTTTCTTGAAAATGAACGGTCTCTCACGCTACTTTTATTTAGTTGAATGATGATGATATTATTTTGACTTGGATGTGTTTCCACACACGCTATCCAATACAACCGACACATTTACACCGTCGGAAATTGCTTTTTTGTATGTTTTTCGGTCACTCTGGTCAAACCTAAAAAACCTCTCAAAGTGCCTAAACTCAAGGATTTTTACATATCGGTTCGATGTAGTGCAACTATTGTCTCCACATGTGTCGGGTGCTGACGAAGAATACAATTCATCAGTAGTGTCTGATGAAGAAAAACACAATTCTTCGTCATGCTCCTGCCCCTCAATAATCTGTCTTTTATCGTTTAATTTCATCTCATTGCTAACATTCAAAAGCTCAGTCTGATTAGCCATAATCAAGTCCTCCTTATGAATGTTTTTATATCAGGGCACCTGCTACTGATAATGTAACAGATGCCATACTACCTAATAGTATAACACAACCTACGCTGTCTTTGTTGTGCTTTTTTCTGCTTTGAACCATTCCTTTGCATTTGGTATAACACTGTTGCCATTACCTTTCATAACAAAGGTCAATTTAAAAGGATCCACAGTTCCGTCTTCGTTCGTTTCTCCAACGATAACCTTCTCTACAATGCTTTCAAATACCACTCTGTCAAATTCATCCAGAATATCTCCTTCAGCAAGCGCTTTCTTAAGAGTTGCCATTCTCTTGCTGACATCCTTCTGGTTAGAAACATTCTCCTGAAGAATCGCTATAGACTCCTTTGATTTTTGAATCTTCACAGAAAGCTCCTCGTACTTTTCATCATAGGCTTCCTTTGATATTCCATCATCAAGATACAAATCAGTAAGCTTCTTTCTGCGCTGTTCTAAATTGTCTAAAGCCTTCTGTTCTTTTTTCAGTCTGCCGTTATCTTCGTTATTTGTGCTGACACTTTCAATCGTATCAATCACAGAATCAATTACATCATCAAAGTTACCGGCAAGCAACTTATAAGCCTCAATAAATGCATTTTCCAAGATAGATTCATGCACCGACTTGCTATTCGGGCAGTTATGCTTTCCTTTATTGGCTGCATTTCTGCAATACCAGACTGGAGTCTCGTATTTTGAACTGCTATGAAGAGTGCGCCTCGTCAGCTTCGTGCCACAAAAACCGCACTCGCACATACTGGAGAATGCATATTTCTTCGTGTACTTCTCCCTCTTTCCATCAGCCATTTTGTTGGACTGTCGATTTCTGGACAGGCGAATCTCCTTTGCCTGCTCCCACACCTCTCTGCTTACGATAGGTTCATGGTGGTCGTGAACATAATATTGCTCCTCTTCGCCAAAATTCTCAATACGTCTCTTTGATATCGGGTCAGTGGTAATAGTTTTTTGCAGTAGTAAATCACCCTTGTACTTCTCATTTTTGATGATGCCACGAACTCCGCTGTCCGTCCATTTTACCTGTCCTTTCTTATTTACTCTGCCTAATTCCGTTAATCGCCTAGCAATCGTATAAGTGCCATATCCCTGCAAATACAGTTCAAAAATCAGACGAACCGTTTCAGCCTCTGCTTCATTTACCGTAATGGTCTTATCTTCTGGATGATAGTCATAGCCTAGACACCCGTTAAAGCCCATAAGCTCTCCACGTTTCATCTTCATCTTAATGCCCATCTTCACATTCTTGGATGTGGATTCCACTTCGTTCTGTGCAAGCGTTCCCATGAGGGTAAGCATCATTTCTCCCTGCTCGGTCATGGTATTGATATTCTCTTTTTCAAAAATAACTGCAATCCCTCTTTCCTTTAAGAGACGCACATATTGAAGAATATCCACTGTATTTCTGGAAAATCGGGATACCGACTTTGTCATAATCACATCAATCTTTCCATCCAAACAATCCTGAATCATCCGCTGAAACTGTTCACGCTTATCCACCTTGGTTCCGGTAATCGCTTCATCCGCATAAATGCCGACCATAACCCAGTCTCTGTTTTCTGAAATCTTTTCCTGATAATACTTCTTCTGAGACTGAAAACTCTCAAGCTGTTCATCATCATCCGTGCTGACACGTACATATGCCGCAACTCTCTGTCTTCTGATAACAAGCGGATTACCCTCATAATCCCTCTTGCGAAGAATAGGTCCATCCACCGCCTTAATAACTTCTACTTCTGCCATAATTAAAATCCTCCTTTGAATCTGTGCTGGTGATTTCCTTCACACCAAGCATACTAAAAAATAAAAATATGAACGAACATACGAAAAGAGCCTGCATATACATTTTCATGCATATACAGACTCTTCTCTTTTCCCCAATACAATTTGTGGTTGACTAAGCAACTCTTTTTCCTGTACCGGACTTGAAATATTCTGACTCCAGAATGTGATAAGAACTCATAATCTTATTCTTCGCCAGAATATATTCATTCTCTGAAATCAAGCCTAGACGGACCAGCTTTCTAAGCACCGCCATTTTCTTGCTGAATTCCAGACACTTTCCTGCATCCATCTGATACCACTCCATAGCAAAACCTCCTCTCAAAATACTGTTTTTTCACGAATTACAAGCAACCAGTCACACACAACCAGCAGTTACCATTCACAGCCACTCCATCGACATTAGCAAACAAATATTCGATTTTCATCAAATAGTTGTAGAACATATGTTTGTTTTGTGCTATACTGATTTTATGAATCACTTCACGCTTTGATTACCTAAAGTAATACTTTTGCATCTAAAAAGATTACTCTCTCACTTATAGGAGATTTAGAGGTGGTTTTGCGGAAGTGTTTTTGAAAAAACAGATTTTTTGCAAAAAGAAAGCTTCGCAGAAGCACTTTTGCGAATGATAATCTCTGATTATTATTCATAAGGCAGGTATTACAGATAAATGAACCATACAAAACAACAGGAATTGCTGGACTTTTGGGAGTATGAGCATGGCTTCGATAACGAAGATGGCGCTGTCTCTATTGATGAGGATATCACCTTTGAAGCCACACAGCAGGAGTTCCAGAATGAATTAGAAAATAGAAACAAAATAGAATTAGAGCAGGAGCTGCATCCTATAAAGGATGATGATATCCAGCCGGAGGATGAGCATCCGGACAGGACTCTTTTGAAACGGGATATTCGTGCCATTGCACTAAAGCGAATGGAAGATGCTGCAAGAAGTGTTTCCGATTTTGAGGAAGTCGTAAAGCAATGGGATCATCTGGATGACAACCGGGAACGAAAAGAACGCTACCACGAAATCGGCAGGGAAAATATAGACAGCAAGAAAGATGTAGCTCCCCTTGCTATTATCATTCCGGCTCCTATCAATTATTCTTACTGGCGTCAGCTTATGAAGGGAGACTTTATAGATATCATCTTCAGCTGTCCTTTTGAGATGCATGAATCCCTGACAGATGAGGATTATTCCAAGATTATATATGAGTTAAAGGACGAACATAAAGAACTTCTATACTTCCTATATATCAGGGACTACAGTACCCAGAGGCTTGCTGCCATGCGAAACCAGAGCGACCGAAACATTCGTGGTGTCCGCTCTACTGTCCTTGGACAGATTGAAAAGAAAGTACTTCTTGTACTGGCTGACAGGCAGGGACAGGATTTCTCTTTTACCGGTGAGGAACGGGATTTTCTGTCCAGACATGCAAAAGATTTACCGGCATCCCTTGAAAAACTCGATAAGGAAAAACTTGCCCTTATAAAAAAGATTGGGGTTATGGCGAGAAAGATTGCAAGGGAACAGGAGAAACGTGAAACAGAACAAGAGAAAAATAGCAAGAAGAACAGCAATAAAAATAGTAATGTAAATAATGAAAAAGCTGTTTGAAAATGCATTCAGACATGTTATGATAGTAATAGTTTTTTTGCAGAAAGGAATTACAATGAAGAATATTTTTCAGAAATTCAGTTCCAACTGGGTCCGATACGATAAATACGAATGGCGAGCCGCTGTAGATGGAAAATGGTATATCACACCTGTCGCCGATGCCAAGCCATCCATTTACAATCCCATCAAGGATTATGAGAAGCTGGTACTGGCTGCCATCAACATCGGTACTGCTGCTATGAATAGAGCAGACGAATCTGAATTAAAAGAAGCCATTATGAGCTTTGTATCCGAGTACGGTATGCTGGGACTTATGACAGCATTTCCCACCACACCAGATTTTATTACATATGAAGCAGTCTATCTGCCGAAAAATCATTTTATCAGAGAAGAATGCATTTCCACAGAAAAGTATCTGTCCTACTTCTTCCCTTTCGATAAGATTGATTTCCATAAGAATGGCATCGAATCCGGTTGGAGTACAGACAGCCCGGAGATGATTGCACTTATTATGACCATGAAAAATAAGCCACAAGCAGTGATGATGAGCTTCCAGCGGGAATATGCCGAATCCTATGACTGGCTGGTTGAAGTATTTCGTGACTGGGCATTTACCTTTTTCTCCAGTTTCCTTTACTATCAGGACTATGACAAACTGGATGAAAACGAACGGAGCCTCTATCGTCAGGGAATGGCTGCATTTGGCGGCGTGGCTCCCACCTATCACATTGAACTGCGTGAACGCCCTACCTTAGTCTGGGATTTCAATTCCCTGTTGTTATGCGTGCAGATGATGTTTTCCTTTATGCTGACCAATGAAAATTCCAGCCTGAAGGTATGCAAACACTGTGGCAAAGCATTTGTTGCCACAAGACCAAACATGGAATTCTGCTCTCCACAGTGTAAGAATCAATACAATGTATATAAGAGCAGGGCAAAGAATAATAATATTGACAGTAACTAAAAATTCATACTTTTTTAATTGACTACCCGGAATATTTCCCTTATAATGAACATATAATAAATCAGCAGCATTGCTGATTGGGCTGGTCGAAAGACCCTGGTCCATCTACCGGCAGGGAAGTTCCCTGCCACTTTTTTTTGGAGATTTTGCCTATGAAAGAATTAAGTATTTTCGTGGATGAAAGCGGTGATTTCGGAGAATATGATCATCGCTCACCCTATTACATCATTACTATGGTTTTCCATAATCAAAATGATGATATATCCGAAGACATAAGAAAATTCAATAACGAATTAGCTTTGTTAGGATTTGACCAGTATCATTGTGTACATAATGGACCTATCATCCGCAGAGAAGCTCCTTACGAGCATATGGACATAAAAGACCGCAGACGTATTTTCAACAAGATGGTAGCCTTTACCCGTCAGCTCAATATTTCTTTCAAATGCTTTCACATCGAAAAGAAACATATCACAGATACTATTGAAGCATCCGGTAAATTATCGAAATTGCTTGCTACATTTATCCGTGAAAACTTTGATGAATTCCTTTCCTATGACAAAGTCAAGGTCTATTATGACAACGGACAGATTGAGTTAACACGTATTCTATCATCTGTACTAAACGCCCTGCTCCCTGAAGTTGAGTTTCGCAAAGTGCTTCCTTCAGAATATAGACTCTTTCAGGTTGCAGACTTAATATGTACCTTAGAACTTATCCGTCTGAAAATGGATAATAAAATTCTATCAAAGCATGAACTTGCCTTTTGGGGTAAGGAAAGCGATTTGAAGAAGAATTATTTGAAACAGATTTATAAAAAAGAATTTAAGTCATAAATCCACCAACTCCAACCGCATTTGCCCATCAACCCATCTCTTGCGATGCCCGCTGACGGTAGAGTTCCATGCGTGGGCTCCAATTTTTTATGCCACAAATCAGGAAGAAGGGATACATTTGGCAAAAACATTTTTCTTTCGCTTAAACGCGGTATTTTTTCTTTTGGGAGTTTTTTATAGTCTCTCTTTCTATATCACTTGTTACGTATAACTCTATTTCCCCCAAACCTCTTCGGCAATCTCTTTCACTAATGCAAGCTTTGTCCATTGTTCTTCCTCGGTGAGCTTATTTCCGATTTCACAGGAAGCAAATCCACACTGCGGACTTAAATACAGTCTGTCAAGTTGCACATACTTTGCTGCTTCATATATTCTTGAAATCACTTTTTCCTTATCCTCCAATATAGGCGATTTTGTAGTAATCAGACCAAGCACAACCTTCTTATTATCTGAAACCTTTGCAAGAGGTGCAAACCCACCGGATCTTTCGTCATCAAACTCAAGGAAAAGTGCATCTACATTTTCTTTTGCAAATACATAATCAGCTACTGTATCATATGCTCCACTTGCAAAGTATGTTGAATGATAATTTCCTCTGCAAATGTGCGAAGTGATTACCATATCATCAGGCTTTGCTTCCAATGCAAGATTATTTACTGCAAGAAGTTGTGCTTTTACATCCTCAAGATCAATTCCAAGAGATTTATATCTCTGCTTTGCAGCATCACCCACAATAGCTCCCCATGTACAGTCATCTAACTGGAGGTTGCGGCATCCTGCATCATAAAACTGCTTAATCACATTCTGATAAGCAACACCGATATCTTGAATCAGTTCCTCGTTTGAAGAATAAAACTTTCTGGTGGTCTCATAATTCGCAGGTACAATCATTTGCTGAAACATCTGTGCCGGTGCAGGAATCGTATATTTCGCAACTGTATTCTCATCTTCAAACTGCTTCAAAAATTTGAAGTACTCTACAAAAGGATGTGCCTTTGCCTTTATCTTTCCGACAAGGTAAGTATCATCAAGAACAGCTAATTCTGCATTAAACTTAACTCCGTTACCTGTATTTTCATGGGCAACACCGTCAAATCCCCACATAAAATCAAGATGCCAGAAGGTTCTGCGAAACTCTCCATCTGTTATAACATGAAATCCTAGTTCCTTCTGTTTTGTAACAACCTTGATAATCTCATTATTTACCACATTGTCAAATTCTTCCTTTGTAATTTTTCCATCCTGATATAATGCTTTTGCATCCTTAAGTTCCTGTGGTCTTAAAAAACTTCCTACAAAATCATATCTAAAAGGTGTCTGTAATTTACTCATAGTATTTCTCTCCATTTCTTGTTATTTATTCTATGCCTGTTTTCTTATCTTTCCTGCAGCCTTTACCATATTCTCAAGACTTGCTTCTGTCTCCGGTACTCCTCTTGTCTTTAACCCACAATCCGGATTTACCCATAATTTTTCTTTGTCAATTTTGGTAAGCATAATATTCAATGCATTCACAATTTCCTCTACAGAAGGAACCCTTGGAGAATGAATATCATAGACTCCTGGTCCAACCTCTGTCTCAAAATGATTTTCTCTTAAAGAATCCAGTATCTGCAAATCAGAACGGGATGCCTCAAAGGTAATCACATCTGCATCCATATCATCAATTGCCGGAATAATATCTGTGAATTCACTGTAGCACATGTGGGTATGTATCTGTGTTTCCGGCTTTACACCACTATGTGTCAGACGAAATGCAGGGATTGCAAAATCAAGATACTCCGTATACCAGTCAGATTTGCGAAGTGGCAGTTTTTCTCTCAGTGCTGCCTCATCAATCTGTATCACTTTAATACCATTTGCTTCCAAATCCAGCACTTCATCCCTGATTGCCAATGCAATCTGTGAAATAGATTCCTTAATGGAAATATCTTCTCTTGGGAATGACCAGTTTAATATCGTTACTGGTCCGGTAAGCATTCCCTTCATGATTTTCTTTGTCAATGACTGTGCATAAACAGACCATTCCACGGTAATCGGATTCTTACGGTATACATCTCCCCAGATAATTGGCGGTTTCACACAACGGGTTCCATAAGACTGTACCCATGCCTTTTGTGTAAACAGGAATCCTCCTAAAGATTCACCAAAGTACTCTACCATGTCATTTCTTTCATACTCTCCATGTACCAGTACATCTAAACCGATTTCTTCCTGCCATGCAACACACTCTGCAATTTTCTTCCTGTTAAAATCCACATATTCCTGCTTTGAGATTTCTCCTCTGCGGAAAGCAGAACGATTTGCCTTTACATCCTTTGTCTGCGGGAAAGAACCAATCGTAGTTGTCGGAAATTCCGGCAATTCCAATACTTTTTTCTGCAATTTCTGACGTTCACTGCGCTTTGGTAATCTTATGTAGTCACTTTCTGTTACATTGGATAATCTTTGTTTCACATCCTCATTTTCACAATTCCTCTTTTCTGCAAAGAGCTTCTGATTATCTTTATATGCGGTTTCTAATCTGTAGTCCTCTGCATCTGCAAGTGCACTAAGCTCCTTTAGTTCTGCCAGCTTTTCCTCTGCAAAAGCAAAATGTGATAAATACTCCTGTGAAAGCTTATCTTCATGCTTTAAGGTATAAGGAACATGGATCAAAGAACATGATGTCGACAATACCATTTTGATATTCTTATCCTTAAGCACAGACAATGTCTTTAATGTTTTGTCAAAATGGTTCTTCCATATATTTTTTCCGTTTACCAAGCCGGCAAATAGCACCTTATCCTGTGGAAATCCGTATTTTTCAATCAGATTTATCGTTTCTTTTCCCTCTATAAAATCAAGTCCGATTCCATTAAAAGGCATCTGAATGAAATCCTGATAAATATCCCTTACATCTCCAAAATAAGTCTGTAACAAGATATTGCACCGCTTCTTACAAGCCAAAACCGCATCATATATTTTATGGAATAATTCAATATCTTCCTTTTCCATATCCTGTACAAGCGCAGGCTCATCAAACTGCACCCATGCAATCTGATGTTCCTCACACCTTTGAATCAAATCCTGATATGCTTTTACGATATCCTCCACATAATCTTTGGCAGTCTTTTCACCTGTATATCTGCACAATTTCAGCATCGTATATGCGCCGATTACGACAGGCTTTGTCTCGATTCCAAATGCCTTCGCCTCTGCATACTCATCCCAAAGCTTATTTCCGGATAGTTGAATGACCGTATCATCCTCCACCTCCGGAACAATGTAATGGTAGTTCGTATTAAACCATTTTTTCATTGCAAGCGCCTTAACATCTCCTGACACTCCCTGATATCCTCTTGCCATGGCAAAATATGTTTCAAGCTCAGATATGTTCAATTCCTTGTAGCGTTTGGGAACTATACCTAATAATACTGCGGTATCAAGAACCATGTCATAAAAAGAAAAATCATTGCTGGAAATATAGTCAATTCCTGCATTTTTCTGAGTATTCCAATGTGTTTTTCTTAAATTTTCTGCTGTTTCAAACAATTCATCTGCTTCAATTTCTTTTCTAAAGTATTTCTCAGAAGCAAACTTTAATTCTCTTAATGTTCCAATTCTGGGAAAACCAATTACTGATGTCTGCATAATGTCCTCCGATTTATTAATGAAATAATTTTCTCCATTATAAATGGAACTGTTTTCCTTGTAAAATTTATAAAAATACAGGTTATCCATAGTTTAAAGCTATGGATAACCTGTTTAACTAATAGTACTACAATACTGTCTCATATTTTTCATATGATTTCTTGATTTTTCCTGTATTCTGTAAATATCGCTTCCCTCACTACCACATTCATTATACCTTCCCCGCGATTCTAATGTCCTCCTGCAGTATATTTCCTTAATGCCTCCAGATAGGAAATGCCCAATCTGCTAAGCATACTCTTTTTATGTGTAATATAGCCGATTCTCATATCACTTTCATCTGCCAAAGGAACTGCAATGATATCCTTTCCATTTAATTTTTCATCAATCACACCGCTGCACACTGTGTAACCGTTTAATCCAATCAGGAGATTGAAAAGCGTCGCTCTATCCCGTACTCTGATATTCTTCTTCCGTTCTGATTCAGAAAAAATTTCTTCCGAAAAGTAAAAGGAATTATGCTCTCCCTGCTCAAAGGATAAGTATGGATATATCTCCAGTTCTTTATTTGTAATCACACTTTTTCCCGCAAGCGGATGTTCTCTTCTGATAAATACATGTGGTCTTGCTGTGAATAATGGATAAAATTCTAAATCATTAGATTTCAGAATCTTTCCTATCACTGTTTCATTAAAATCATTCATGAACAGAATTCCAATCTCGCTTCTCATTCTAGCCACATCTTCTATAATTTCATAAGTCTGTGTTTCTCTCAAACTAAAGTCATATTCCTCCTGCCCATATTCCTTGATTAAATCCACAAACGCATTGACAGCAAAGGAATAATGCTGTGTAGATACACAAAACTGCTTTTTACCACCATTATTTCCTTTGTATTTATCTTCCAGAATTGCAGCCTGTTCAAGTACCTGCCTTGCGTAACCCAGAAAATCATCGCCCTCTTTAGAAAGGCTGATTCCCTTATTTGTCCGATTGAAAATAACAATATTCATTTCCTTTTCCAATTCATGAATGGCATTTGTAAGACTCGGCTGGGAAATATACAGCTTATTTGCTGCCTCCGTAATTGTCCCTGTCTCTGCTACTGTTATCACATATTTTAATTGCTGTAAGGTCATCTTTTCACCTGCTCTTTCTTGTTTACTCCATGCTCCTTCTGAAGGAGTTTTTCTAACTCAGAAGCCGCAATACTAAGTGATGTATCCTTTCTTTTCAGAATACATACATTCCTTTTCGGTATAGATGGTTTCATGTTAAGTATAACCAGCTGTTCCATATTTTCTTTTTCCAAAAAATCGGTAGGAACAAACCCAATTCCCAGATCTGATTTTATCATCGGTAAAATCTGGTCTGCAGTTGCAGCCTCCACATCAGGAGAAAACGATAAACCTACGCTGCTAAAAAAATCAGAATAAAAAGAAAAGGAACTCGTTTTTTCCCCAAGACCAATCAATGGATACTGTTTTAATTGCTCGTTTGTAATCACTGTTTCCGTAGAAAGAAAAAACACACTGCTGCATACCGGTACTTCCTGAATCAACCTCAGACTCATAGAGGAAATACCTGTGGAAAGATCAAAAGGTTCCGTAACAACTGCAAAATCCGCCAATCCTTTTTTCAAGACATCTATTGCCTGTGGAGTGGAATGGTTTAGTATCTTAATGCGAATACCGGGATAAGCATTACGAAACTTTTTCAGTGACGGAAGTAACACACAATGCAGGGCAATTTCACTGGCAGCAATCGTAACAATTCCTGATTGCAGGCTTTTATCTCTGGCAATTTCCTGTTCTCCACTCAAAATATGTTCAAACGCAATAGAAATGTGTGCATACAATTTTTCTCCTTCCGGTGTAAGTGATACACCTCGTCTTTGCCTTATAAACAATGTACATCCCAATTCCTCTTCTAGTTTTTTTATCATTCTGGTGATATTGGGCTGATTATTCAAAAGTGCTCCTGCCGCACCCGTAAAACTTTTATATTTTGCAACATAATAAAATACTCTGTAATAATCGTAGCTGATGTTCATAGTCGCTCCTAATATATTATATTGATATATCTGAATTGCTATATTGATATTTTACACATATCTTATGACAAATTATAATACACATGGTAAGAAAAAACAACATGAAAAGAAAGAAGGACCCCTGAAATGAATAAAGATCTGACCGTAGGAAATCCACAAACTGTTCTTTGGAAATTCTGTATGCCGCTCTTTGGCAGTATTATATTTCAGCAGTTGTATAATATCGCAGACAGTCTTGTCGCCGGCAAATTTGTTGGTGAAAATGCATTGGCTGCCGTTGGAAACAGTTATGAAATCACATTGATTTTTATTGCATTTGCCTTTGGCTGTAACATGGGATGTTCTGTCATCGTTTCAAAATTGTTTGGTGCAAAAGATTTTAAAGGAATGAAAACCGCAGTTTACACAACCTGCATTTTCAGCGGTGTGATTTGTCTTTTGTTAATGTTGATTGGAATAGACGGTTCCGGACTTTTGCTTCATTTAATCAGGACTCCCGATGAAGTGTTTGCAGACTCCAAATTGTATCTGGACATCTATGCATGGGGATTACCCTTCGTATTTTTCTATAATATAGCAACCGGTATTTTCTCAGCACTTGGCGATTCCAAAACACCATTTTATTTTCTGGCTGTATCTTCCATATCCAATATCGCCGTAGATATATGGTTTGTGAAAGCCTTTCATATGGGTGTTGCCGGTGTGGCATGGGCAACATTTATCTGTCAGGGGATTAGTTGTATTCTAGCAATGACCGTTGTATTCAGAAGACTTTCCAAAATTGAAGGGAAAGAAATGGCACCGATTTTTGACTTACAGATTCTAAAACAGATTGTGGTAATCGCAGTTCCGAGTACCTTACAGCAAAGCTTCATCTCTCTCGGAAATATAATTATTCAGAGTATCATTAACGGTTTTGGTGCACCGGTCATGGCAGGATATTCCGCAGCCGTCAAGTTAAACAATTTAGTAATTACATCATTTACTACTCTTGGTAATGGAATTTCCAATTACACAGCACAAAATCTTGGTGCCGGAAAGCTGTCACGTATAAAACAGGGATTTAAGGTCGGAGTAAAACTGGTCTGGATGCTCTCTTTACCGCTATTTCTACTCTATTTCTTCGGCGGAAATATTGTTTTGAAGCTCTTTCTGGATGAGCCGTCAGATCTTGCACTGCACACAGGCATCATCTATTTAAAGATTCTGTCACCGTTCTATTTTGTGGTTTCTGCAAAGCTGGTGGCTGATGGCATCTTAAGAGGTGCCGGACTGATGAAGTACTTTATGATTGCAACCTTTACAGACTTAATCCTGCGTGTTGTATTGGCATTCTGCTTTTCCCAAACGCCGCTTGGAGCGACGGGAATCTGGTGCGCATGGCCTGTGGGATGGTGTGTTGCAACCATATTATCCATTTCATTTTATCGAAAAGGCTCTTGGTCTGTTCAGCCGAACTCTCGCTGAATCATAAAAAACTCATGAAACAATTCAGACTGGTGCCGTTGTTATTCAGATAAAAAAGTGACTACCTTAGTCTCATGTTAGAAGTAATTCCTCCTCTTCCTTTATCTTTTTTATGACTAATCTCTTTTCCATTTTCATTCTTAAAATAATTACGTTCTCTGTAGTTGTACTCTTCCATAAATTCATCATACAAAGACATCTTATATCGAATACTGTTTATCTTTTCTGCTGTATATCCCATACGTTCACAATAGGCATCATACTCAGCTTTGATATCATCAGTTGGCACAGGAAGAAATACCGCTCGCTCCTCAATGGTAAGCTTTGTAAAGTCAATAGGGATTGCTTCAACAACCGGCTCTATCATTTCCACCATAGGTGGCTCAGAAATCACTTTCTTAACGGTTTCCACAATAGTATCGACGCTCTGGCCGTCATCTGATTCTTCAGATGATTTAATAGTAACAGTGTTATCCACTTCTTCATCCGACAGAACATCAACTGTCTTTTCCTTCTCTTTTTCTTTAATTGCCGCTTCCTTAATACCTGCAAATTCCTCATATGACAGAATCTTTTCTTTGGCATCATAAAGAGTTACATTCGATAAGTCCTTAAACTTGATTGCTTCAAGATAATCCATATATTCCCATTTCCAAGTATGGGTCACACTGGATAACTCCGACAATGCTTTATCCCAAAGGGCACCTGCTTTATCTGCCTTTTCACGATACAAAACAATCGCCTGTTCTTTCTCAAACCCTTCCCTTGTCATAATCGGTGCTGTAAGTTCTTCCTCGGATAAAGAAGTAGAATCTCTGACTAATTGTGTGTCCAGATACTCTATATACTCCCTGTTCCAGTCAGGACGATCCAATTCCGCACTATAATATTTATGCTGAATATTATTACGTTCATAGGCAAGTTTCCGTTTCCTTGACCGGATTTCTGCCTGTTTTCGTTCTTCTTCAAGCTTATTTTTCCTTCGACTCTCTTCCTCTATTGCAGCAGCTTCTGCCTTTGCTTTTGCTTTCTCCTCTTCAATCCTTCGTGCCTCCTTTACCGCTTCTCTTTCTGTTACAATCTGGGCTATCCGTTCCACAAGCTCCGCTTTGCCATATCCATCACCAAGCTTATTCCCACGAATTCCCTTTTTCATGTCCGAAGTGGCAAATGTTACTGTTTTATCGGTAACACGGATATTCCAGCCATATATCCCCTTCAGACATTCCACCATCTGTTCAAAAGAATCTACAACGGGCAACATCTTATCAATAGTATTACGAATCAGTTCTCGATTCGATGTGACACCGACACCGTCGCTGGAATTTTTATCCATAAGCCGCTTTTCTACCCAGTAATTATCCCTGTGCTTCTTGGTAAGCAAATCTACCTGTCCAAACCCACGTTTGATACAGTTCTCCATCACCCACTTTTTTGCATGGTGCATCATCTTTCCGGTATTTTTATGCTTACAGCCCTGCTTCCATTCACAGGGTTTGTCATGCCACTTTTCTTTCCTTCCCTCATACTTTCTGACAGAATTTATCACGATATGGACATGCATATTCTGGCTGCCATTGTGACCATCCGGATGCACCGCAAGCACCGCCTGATGTCCCGGAGCAAATACAGATAACCACTGCCTTCCAAACTCCAGTGCCTGTTCCATGTTAATAACATCGGTTGGCTCAAAGCTGATAATGTAGTGATGAGCCTTCACATCTTTTACAGAGTTATTCTTGCCATACAGACAGTTTGTTTCAATGCATTCTGCCCCAAAGGTATCTGCATCACAGTTTACCCCTTCTATCAGATAAGAATCTCTCTCCTGTATTCTTCCTTTTTCATCCAGAATCGGTTTATTCGTGTACTCATCAAACTTGCAGGTCAGATACTCCACCGCATCCGAATAAAATCTGTTCTTCACAGAAATATGCTTTATAATCGCCATTATACTTCACCATCCTTTTCAATCTTTCGTCTGTGCTTTCTTCCACAGGCAACATTCTCCAACGCTGGAAGTATCTTAAACTTTAAATCCAGCAATTCCTTCACTGCCTCTTTCACATCGCCGTAAACACTAAAATAGGAACCTCCACTATTCAGATGCTTCGCTATCTGATTTAGGTTGGAACCAATCTTTCCAAGCTGCATGGAATACTCCTTTAACAGACTTGTATCTCCGTAGCATGGAAGCTTTCTTCCTAACGCACATCTTCTAATATATTCCGATGTAGTAAGTCCGGTTTTCCTTGCTTTTTCCTCTATCTGCTCCTTATCCTCTGCAGATATACGCAAAGACATAAGAACCTTGTTATCTTTCTTTTTATCTGTACTTTTCATAAAATCCTCCGTTCTGACATAAAGAAAAGCAGGCATCTCTACCTGCTTTAACTTCATATCTGTAAAATTGTAATAATGTTAATTGTTATTCCTATATGAATAATGAAACTGACGGATACGGCAGATGCTTTCCCCCGATGCAGATTCTGCATCTCCCCTCCCGTGCATAGCCTCGCTCCCCTAAGGTCGCTCACCAATACGCTCACTTCACTCGCGAATATTTCCAATAGAATTGTGTGGCAGCTCGTTATAATTTGCTCGCCGAATATATATAGAACTCTGTCATACACCTGTCTTACAGAAATCTGCCTATCACATTTCCTATAAGAAGTCCTACTAAATCCACCGCATCATTTTCCCAAAGAAATCTTTTCTTAACTGATGCCAGCCGACCTAAGTCGGCTGGTGCTCCATTAAAGTCGCATAAGGTAGAGCAAGTTCCGCCCTGTATATACAGGGCAGAACTTGTTGGGGATTTGGCATCCCCAAGCCCCAGCTTCTCCCGGCTTTTGAAAGACAAAAAACAGCCCGCAAGCGGACTGTTTTCTGCTTCAAAGCCTTGACATACTCCGTAAGACCTTTGTATGACACCCTTTCCCAAATAAAAAGAACTGTCTTACAAATTCGGTTATATCCTCATACAAGTAACCCTTTTGTAAGACAGTCCGTCATACAACTATATGAATTTGCATCTCAATCATCATCCATATCAAACAGACTTCCCAGCATGCTTTTTGTGGAATCATCCATATCCACAGAGGTATCAGCTGCAAGTTCATTATCTGAAGCCTCAGCATCTGTTACATGAATACTCCCATTACCAGACACATTACCCTGTGCTGTATTGAATATCATATTTTGCATATTACCGGGCACACTGTTCGGTACTGTTCCTGTCATCTGAGACATCGGAACTGCTCCCATATTCATCTGCTGTGCCATTGCACCAAGAACTCCGGCAAACATATTGTTTGCAACATTCTGGGATGATTCTTGTACAATCTTGATAAACTCTTCTCTAGAAAGCAAGATAGCTTCACTGATCCAGTCCTCTATGGACTTTTCCCTGTTCTCTTTTCGCTCGTCGTCGATTGCAGTGAGTATTGCTTTCTTAATTGCCTCCGTCTGATTAAGGAATCCGGGCTGGCTGGATTTTTCCCCCAGCCAGTCAAGAATTTTCTTATCACTTTCATTCTTCGGATTTAACCGGAATGATATTGCACTTCCCATAAAAGCCTCCTATCCCAGATTTTCCGCAAGATAACGATAGCCGATGGCATTTGCTTTCACATCCGTTACATACTGGATATTTCTGCCCAGTGTTCTTCCAAAACGCTTCATCACACATGCTCCGCCGCCCACATATACGATATTCTCATGCAGTAAATCCACCTTAATCTCACGAAGCTTTGCTTCTACTTCATCTGCATACTGCTGTAATCCCTTTTCGATAAATGGAAGAAATTCTGCATTCACATTGGACTGTTTTCCGCGGATAACATCAATAATATCATCCTCCGGAATTTCGCATTTAAGCTTTGGCAGTGCGTCCTTCTTAATTCGCTCAATGGCTGTAATCAGTCCCAATTCATAAGTGTAAGCATCCTTATCCATCGGAATCCTGTTACGGACACTTAACACATCCAGTGTCCAGGAACCCAAGTCTACGCATCTTAATCTGTCCATGTCTCCCATACGATTCGCAATTGCTGCGTAACACTGGGCATATATCTTTACCTTGTCAATAAAGAAGGAATAATGAACTCCTTCAAAGGTAAAAGAAATTCTTTCCTTATGCCACAGATAATCACGAAATTCCTTTCTCTCAGCTCCAAACAAAGTAAGTGGAACTCCTGCATATAATTCCACATGCTCTATCTGTGTTTTTCCCTGATATTGCAGCTCCTTTGCAATCCCTGCGAGCGTCAATAAAAAATAATTCTCATTCTCCGTCTTGGTTGCCTGTTTTCCAAGTCTTCCCTGACCTACGATATACTTCTGTCCCTTATACTCCAGCAATCCATGATTAGTAAGCGGCGTGTAATCCACAGGAACAACCGAAGTCTCCATAAAAATGTGCTCACCTTTAATGGAACTCCAACCGTGATCCAATGCAACCTTTACAGGAACATTTTCTTTTATCAAACCATTTTCTGTCATATTAATACCATTCTTCATAAAATCCTCTCTTTCTCCGGCATAACAACCGGTGTGCAAATCGTTGTTGTTTTGTGTTAATTCTTCATTAGTGATATTTGTAAACAATCTCTCCATAAATATCCTCCTCCGCAAGCATCTTTGCCTGTTCTCGTATTTTCCACATTTCCATAGTGGAATGCTTGTCTTTCGGCTTATGCTTTGCCAGATACCTCTCTACAATCCTATCTAACATCTCATAAGCCTCCTCATTTACTTCCTTTGCCTTAATTTGAAGCTGTCCCAACCTAATATGATGTCGATACCTGTCATGATGATTTTCTTTCATATAAGAAATCCACAGATGACCATATTTCCCGATATCATAGGTTGTTATAGCTGAATCCATTCCAGAATGCATAACATCCACATCGATATTCGGATATAAAATACCATCCACTGACCTATAAGTACCGCCCATTGCTTCATATAAAGATAAATCTCTGCTCATTGTCACTACCTCCATTCTGTTATCTTGCTCTGCCCCGGCTACTGTCAGAACCCTGCTTTTTTTCACGCTCCTGCTTCTCATACCATTCCTTCAAAAGCCGTTCAATTAAATCTGTCTTCTGTTTCGGTGTATAGTCCTCCGGAAAATACTTTGCAACAGAATCCGTCCGAAGCTTAATCTGTTCTCTCTGGTTTGGTTTTTCCTGCTCCAGTATGGAAAACATCGCATCCATATCAAGACTTTCCGACTGACTCATTCGCTTCATACGGTTCGCCTGCGACAATGAAGGCGTACATTGTTCGATATCCATAACTTCATAAAGCTCATACTGTTGCTCCTCTGTCAGATAGGAAAGCTCTACTGCTATGGTAAAAGCAATCTTTCCTTCATCTACCATATCGAGCACTTTTGGTATCAGATTGGTGAGGCGGATATAACGCTGTATGGTCATGCGATTTTCTCCCACCTGTTTTGCTAACAATTCGTCTGATCTGACTCTGGAAGAAATCATATCACCTTGCGTAATACACCAATTGCCATCCACATCATAATTCGATTGCAATGCATAAGCCTTCGTAGTCGGATTGTACAACTCCGGTCCATCCTGATCCGAAGTTTCTGTCACAACTTGTGACGAAGTTGACTTTTGCCAGACTTGTGAAGAAGTTAAATCCGTTCTTGCCCCCTGCCTCTTCATTGCCTCCAGCTTCATCTTATAAGCGAATGCTTTTTCGCTGGGTTTTAGGTGTTCTCGCTGTAAATTGCTATCAACCATGGCAATCACCGACTGATTATCATCCAAATCCCGAATTACCACAGGCATACAATCCAGTCCCGCCCATTTGCAGGCAGCCTTTCTTCTGTGACCTGCAATCAGTTCATAGCCACCATTCGCTTTCGGTCTTGCAAGTGCCGGGACAATCACACCTTCTTTCTCAATGCTCTGCATTAATTCAAAAAGTGCCATATCGTTTTCTACCTTAAAGGGATGCCCATTAAAATCGTGCAATTCCGATAAAGGAATCATTCTGATATCTGTTTCCACCATAGCTCCATTGTTTTGTTGTGAAAAAGAATACAATTCTTCTTTTTTCTTCATAAAATTAATTACCTCCTAATAATCTTCGTAACGAGAGCTCCAGAACAAGTTCTGTCACTGGCGCATTTTTCTCGTTACTAAACGCAAAAGAGCCGCTTATTTCCAAATTCACTTGAAAATAAGCGGCTCAGACCACTTTGTTACTTTATTGAATTGTTAGTTATTTTTGATGAAATTATTAACGATAGATTTTTGTGTTTCCGAACTACACTCTCACAACCACTTGGACGTTTACTCCGTTAGAAATTGCCTTTTTCTTCTCTTTTCGGTCACTTTGGGAGAATAGTATATGTCGCTCAAAGTGCCTAAACTCGAGAAGTTTTACAAACTTCTCGGTTCGCGGGCAGTCGTCGAATTCCGCATAAACTCGGGCTTTTTGAGCCCTCGCTTCTTCGGAACTCTCCTCGTTGCCTTCGCGAAAATTCAAGGAGTTTAGTCCTAAATCTTTTGGAGCAGTGTCACGCACTCATTTTGTGTATCATTGTCCAAACTTAGGGTAAACTCTTTTTCTATAATCGGCAACTTAAATTCTATGGATTTCAGCCACTGACCATTTTCTTTGCGTTCTTCGTAAATCTGTACATTATC
>Ga0129310_1000857_pt1 | contig 31381 bp, 33 predicted proteins | sample Go1ome_2_FD_94433 | JGI IMG/M metagenome (GOLD analysis project Ga0129310, IMG submission 94433) | Western lowland gorrila individual fecal microbial communities from Wisconsin, USA - Go1022A metagenome | ecosystem: Host-associated > Mammals > Digestive system > Large intestine > Fecal | place... | reverse complement strand
TTTGACATAACGACAGCTCCCTTCGGTTTCTGTCACTATTATACTATATTTTTTGAGTTTTGAGGTCTGTTTATTTGGACAGCTTTGTAAATTATCTGTGGTGTGTTAAAGGGATAACCATGATATTTTATAAAAGAACCTGAATTTCTTCTTGTTTATAAGCTTAAATGCGTTTTCGGTAGAGAAAAGCATATTATAATAGTCAACCTTATCATAAAGATCATCAAGAAAAGCTTTTAATGCTTCTGCTTCATTTGATGTTTTGAAAAAAGCTAACAATTCTTTTTTGCATAAAGCCTTAAAATTTCCTATATAGATATTCTGCCTGTAAAAAGACAAGTACGCTTTGATGTATGTGTAAATATAATCATACAGATTATCTTTCGTTCTGATGATTAATTCTCCCCATATATCCAAATACTTTGAATAAGAGGATTCATCAAGCCTTGAAAAAATATATGTTTTTATCAAATCAATTTCTTCTAAGCGCTTTCCTTTGCTGTTAATAGATTCAAACATCGAGAATACTTTATTTTCCTTGCATCTTGCAGTAATTACAATGAATTGAACATTTTTTAGTAAATAATCTGCAAAATCCAAAAGATTATCAGTTGAATTCTTAAATATTCGAGTGTCCAAAAATGAATAGATTATCTTGAAATTGTTTATTATTCTCTCATCGAACTTAGAGTTGCATTTATACGTTTGACAATGTTCAATAATATCCTTTGGAGAATCAAAACACTTGTCAAAGAAGACCTCAAAACACTTCTTTTCGATACTATTAAGGCTAACTGCGCGATATTCTTTTTTAAAATCTCGTTTTTCGGATTTCCATAAAGATTTCTTGACATTTGATAGTGTTAGGTCTGTATCTTCTATATTGTTTTCTTTTGCTAAACAATAGATTGCAAGAAAAATAAGTGCAAATGTTGTTATTCTTTGCTGTCCGTCAATAATATCATATTTTGAAATTAGTCCATTTATATTCTCGTTGTTATCGTACACAATTAAATTACCAGTGTAGTATCCGTCATTTTTACTTTCAGATTCAAATTCTTTTATTAAATCTTCAAGAAGAATTGACACCTGATCTTTATCCCATGAATATGGTCTCTGATAAACAGGAACACTGTAAATGATGCTTGGGTCAAATAAATCTTCTAAACTCCACATATGTGGTTCAAGCGGTTTTGTCGCCATTTAATTCGCCTTCTTTGAGTAATAAATTACATAATAATGCGATTGATTTTATAACTTCGATTAATTCTTCCACAAAAAAGTGAAGTGGAATTTAATTATTTTACTTACTATATAGTCGATAATACTATTATATCATATACAAGCAAAATAATCAATAACCCACAAACGTTTTGTACATTATCACAAAAGCGAGATTGGAATCAAATATTTTACAAATCGACAATTTACATATTTAATCTTTTAGTATGATGAAATTATTTTAGATTGATATATCATACTTGTTTCTGATATGTAGCCCTTTGCTTATGCGCGAAAGTTACAATTATATAACTCTTGATTTGTGTAAACTTACAAAAAGTGAAAAAATGGATTAGTGGACTATTTTCAGTCCGCTAATCCATTTTACTTTGTGTTACAATAATAGAAACCGAACAGAAAGGAGTGCGTAGGTTGCCACAAAAAATCAAATGCACATCTGGACTTGGGCATCAACTAAGGTGTTTAAGACTTGAAGCTGGTTTTACTGTTGCTGAGCTTGCGAGGGCTATGCAATTATTAGGTTGTGACACAACAAGAGAAACCTTGGTAAAAATTGAGGGTGAGCGACATCATGTGTCTATGGAACAATTAAAAGCAATTAAAGCAGCATTAGGTATATCGTCTTATGACGAAATATTTAATTTCTTAGAGGAGGAATAATATATGGAACATATAGAGGCTATACTGCATCATAAGATTCAAGAATCTGACTTTACTAATATGTACGGAATCAAAAAACCGTCAGGTGGTGGCGGACAAACCTATATTCAAGCTGCGGGGTATTCACGTGAAGAATTAGAAAAAATGTTTAACGAAGCAAATGATATAGTTGAAACTTATGAGTATTGGGATAATGATTCTATGTTACCTAGGTATAAGTATACAATTATTGCTTATGTCGTTGGTAGCAATGATAGTGCTTCGATAGAATTAGCTCCTAGAACCGGAAGAAAGGATTATAGAATAAGCAGGCAAAATATGAAGTATCGTCACCCAGCGTGGCATCCTGATAACGGTTTCCCTGAGCCTAAAGTATCAGGCAATGGTGCTTACTTATTTGAGAAAGGTTATCCCAATATAATTGATAATCTTCACATTTTGATTATCAAAACAAGAGATGATAATGATAAATGTAAGTATTACGCAACCTATGTGGATTCGGAAAATATTCCTGCGGAATGGCCTAAAAGTGCTGGACTTGAAGAAATATTCTTAAAAAGTAAAAAGCAAGGGATTATTTTCTTTGACGAACAGTATATCAGGTTTGAAAACGATAAGATATGTCCTTTTAAATCTGGTTCTGCTGCTGATACAGATATAGGAAATATATCTCTGCCAGAAGATTTTTACGAAATAGCAGATGATGCAGTTGAATATTCAAATAAAGACATCTCTATAAAGTTAGAATATGATAATATTCAATTAGAAGAAGTCACTCCACCAGCTTCTAAAGCAAGGAAAAAAATCAGTTCTCAGAAAAAGATTTCTAAAGATGTTGATTATGAAAGACGTCATAAAAATCTTAAAAATATCGGCGATATCGGTGAAGAATTAGCCATAATAATTGAGAAGAAACGACTAACTGATGAAGGGAGGAATGATCTGGCGAAAAAAATCGAACGTGTTTCTAAAACTATCGGTGACGGATTGGGATACGACATCCGATCTTATGAATTAGCTAATGGACAGTATGTAGAGAAGTATATCGAGGTGAAAACTACTACTGGAGGCAAAAATAAGCCTTTTGATATTTCATTAAATGAAGTTGAAGTATCTGAAGAAAAAGGTGAAAGATATTGTATATACCGTTTTTATGGCGTATCAAGTTCAGCAAAAACAATACGTTATTATGTTGTCCGTGGAAGTGTTACCGATAACTTTGTTTTAGAACCTACTGCATACAAAGCATATTATAAAAAATGAAGCATAAGGGAGTGTTATTATGACACTCCTTTATGCTTTTCTAAGCGAATGATGTATTCATTTAATTCTTTTGATAGTCTACTGTTATTACTTTTAAATCTCGAATATTCAATTACCTTATAAGAAACAGAACCGAATTTTGAGAAGAAATCTATTAATTCTTCAATAGATAGAAGCCCGTCTTCGCTATAGCTAATTAAAAAAATATCACACTTCATAGAAGTAAATATTTTTTCAAAAGACGCTCGAATTCTTGTTTTAGTACAGAATTTTGAATGTTGATCCCACCAATCTCGTAACCCACTTTTTCCAACAGCTTCAGGATAATCTCCTCTGGCAATAGTTTCTAAAATGTGATAATTGGCGGCGTACTGCCGTTTCATATAGGGGGGATCGATATAGCACAAATCCGCCACGATATTCTGAGAAATATCTTCAGCAAATCCTTGAAGAACCACATTATCGGTTGATCCTTCTGTAACAAAAGAAACAGGTTTTAATACAAGGTTTTCTAAAGAATTTTTGTTAAATGAAGAAAGAAAATACCCATATGTACCCGAAATATTAGCAACATCATTTACTGCCATTATTAAAGTATGTTTTAAAACAGATTCCTCTATATTTGTTATCCATCCTTTACTGATCCAAAGATTTATAGTGTCACGTATAGCATCTATTTTCTTTGCATTTTCTGAGGTAAAGTATTTCCTGCTGGGTGTTCCGTTAGCGGGAGTTCCTTCTGGAGAAAACTCTTGAAAAAAATAACCTTCTTTAGGAGTCAAGTTGTTTAGATAATCTAATACAGCATCATATCCTTTATTGCTTAGAGAAATATGCTTATTGAGTTCAAAAAAATCAGGTGCTTTATTGATAAGTAATTGAGTAACAAGATGGTGTTTAGAATAAGTCATCATATCTGATGATATAACATGGAATCCATTGGTTCTTAATGCGACAGATACACTACCTGTTCCTGCCATAAGATCAACCACTGTACTTTTAGGTCTTGTATTCTCTGATATTTCATTAATTATCATTGGAAGCAATTTGGTTTTGTTCCCAATATATCTAAACATCTAACTCTCCATCCTTTATTTTCATATGGTTAATTGCAGATAAATCTGGCAGCGAATTAAGTGTATCGCATATAATGTTTACTTCATCTTTATCGATGCCGTAAAGTGTTAATACTAATCTTTCAATATCAATATCAAGCTTTCTTGTATATTCAGACTGAATTCTTTTTACTTTATTAGCGATTTCAATCACGATATTGTTATTATCATCATTGACTTGTTTTATTGGTAACGAAAAAATAATATCTTTTGTTAAATACGGGTGAGACTTCCATTCGTTTTCACCGTATTTTTTTAAATAATAGTAGTAAACTAATCGTGAGTTTAACACGCCTAAATAGTATTCCAATGGTACCTGATTATTATTTATATAATTTACCGAATAAATAGTTTGACTGATATATGTGCTTTCGTAATCAATGCAAGCATCGATTCCTAACCCTGTTTTCCGTATTAATATTTTGGGTGGAACATATTGCTCAGCATTCTTATAATTTATCCCCTTAACATTTGGCTTAATATATTTAATGCCATTGATACTGTATCTATGAAGATTTTCTCCTACGTACATAGGTGTAAATCCAGGTGATAATATATCTGAAATAATGCTAAATGGACTGCTTGAATTGAAAGATATTTGACTCCCACAAAATTGACATTTTTTTTCGTGGGATGAAAGATGTTTTTTTGTATAACCTTGTGTCATTTGACAACTTGGGCAGGTAACAACATTTCCTGATTTTGAGATTTCAACACCTCTTCCAAATCTGAAAATCTTTTTCCAATTTATGCAATCCTTTTCGATTTTATCTATTAGCTTTTCTTCCTCTTCGTATGTATCTATATCAAATATATAATTAGCATTTTCAAGAAAACGATGCTGAAGAACATAGTGACTTTTTTGATGATAATTGTCAATCAATTTAAGATTCCCATCTAAAAATGCTTTTCTATCAATTGTATCTAATCGATAACAACTAGTTTTACTATTTGAGGAGGGGGTTGTGTTTTTAATCACTATTACACTTGTTGCCCTGTTTACATTAGGAAACAATTTTTCACCTAATCTTGCTATAACTTTTATTTCTGTATTTTCTAATAGAAATCTTCTTAATTCTTTGTTTTCACCTGAAAAAAGTGAATCAGGAATAATAAATGCTAAAAAGCCATCAGGTTTTAAAATTTTTAAGCTGAGTTCCAAAAACAAAACATAGCTATCATATTGACCTATTCCGAATCTATAACCAGCTTTACTAAGGTCTGAATTATCAAATACTTTTTCAGCACTCCAAGGAGGATTTGCAATAATACAGGAGATGTTTTTTATTCTACGTTTCCAGTAATTATCAGCAGATAAACTGGAAGAAGGCAAAATGGTATTTTGGAGAAAGAAATTGAAATTGTCTTTTGGAAAAAGTTGTTTATCATTTTTGATAACATTCTCATCAACGTCAATTCCGAAATTTACAGGCAAAATGTTAGACTTGCTTTTAAAAACTCGGGAAATTGTATGTAGTAATATACCTTCGCCGCAAGCAGGATCAAGAATGTTCACTTCATTTATAACATCTCCTGCTATATTATTAACTTCATTGAATAATAATTCAGCTACAAAGTCAGCTAAATTATTAGGCGTATAAACAACGCCGTAATTATCTAAAGAGAACATATTATACCTCTGATTTCATACTAACTGCCTATGATCTATAAAGCTGTACTCATAATAACCTTATCTTTTATTATATCAAATATCGCTAAGATTGTCAATTATAATAATATCAAATTTCGGCATTTTTTCTTTAAGTTTTATTATAACTTTGCCCCCGCTGGATTCAAAGTTCAGACTTTCTTTCCAAACCTTTCAACCAGCTCATCCGCCATAGCCTTGATCTCTGCCTTATACTTAGCACCAAGCTCAATAAGATCCTTGGTCGGCAGCCCGTTCCGTATCAGGCGTTTTTTGAGCTTGTCCATATCGTCCATTCGTTCCTGCTTCGCCTGCATAAACTCGTCAAACTCAGCAGGGTGATACTTTTGAATGCCTGCTTCAACGAGGATCTTCTTATATCTGCGGACATAGGCATCATAATCACGCTTCACAGCGGAGTAAGCCTTGGTGTTTTCCTTGTATATGGCTTCTTTCTGCTGCTTCTGAGCTTCGATGCACTCAGCAGCGTGACAGCAGACCTCGCCATCCGTTCCGAGGAACAGCTTATGACAGAAACCACACTCGCAGACAGTCCACTTGTTCTTGTGAACGAGCTGCCCGATCTCTGCAAGAACAGTCAGCAGGCAATTATCGCTTTCACGGAACACATTGAATGTATAATCATCGGCTGCAATTATCGTTCGTCCAGGCTGAACCATGAAATGCTCCATAGTTGCCTTATGACTGAAATACGCATCACTGCATATCAAAGCGAGCTGCGTATCCATATATTCCATGAGCTTTCTTGCAACTTCGTCCTGTATCTTTCTCCTGTTGAGCTTGGCGATAACAACGTCATTCGGTTTCAGCAGGACGTACCTCCCCTTGTCATAGAACTCAATAACAGAGCAGACATAGCCACGGAAGAAAACATTCTTCCCATACTCAGCCATAAATCTTGCAATCATATCATCGGTGCTGACATCAATGCTCCTGTCGATACGGAGAGCACTGTTGAGCCTGTCCCTGAACGCATCGTAAGGCTCGGTATGCTCGCAGAAAACCTTATGCTGATTCATCAGCTCGTCAAAGGTGTACGTCCTTGTATTCAGGACAGCACCGTGAACGCTTTCATCGGTATCATCAACAGACTGTGCGATATTTATCGTGCGGTCTGTTTCGTTTATACGGTAAATTGTGGTAGTTCCCATACGCTTTCCTCGCTTTCGGTATCTTTTTAGATTATAACATATCATACGCAATATGTCAATTATAATGCGTATTATAGCGTGATGAACAGCGTTTTCAAAAAATCTTTGCGTATTGTTTTGCGTAAATACGCAAAGTACGCACAAGCCCTCCGAAAGAAATGTTACAATGTTCATGTCAGCAGGCGACGGTCGGCCGACAGCGGAGAAAACCGGAATAACTTACAGGATATACAATGATTATCCGTTGTTAATACAGTTTTTTCTGCACATATATAGAAGCGCTTCTGATTTTATAAGAAAGGACGATGATTGATCGTTGAACAATGAAACACAGTGGGTCCAGCCCACACCCATCCGTCCCGACGGGACAAACCTCTTGCCGTTCCCTGTGAACGCACTGCCGCCTATTATAGGAGACATGGCGCAGGCGATAGCGACTACCACATCAACGGACGTTGCAATGGTAGGCACTTCAATCTTATCGGCAGTGAGTTACTGCTTTTCGGGAGTTTACAGAATGTCCGCCAAGCGTGACCACACCGAACCGCTTGTGCTTGACACCCTGACGATAGCCGAGCCCAGCTTCAAGAAGTCGCCTGTTATGTCGTTGATAAAGCGTCCGTACATTCAGTTCGCTCATGACTGGAACGAGAACAACAAGCAGGACATCTTCACTTCTCAGGCAGAACGCAAGCTGTTACAAAGCAAGCTGGAAGCACTTGAAAAGAAGAAAGATGTCACCGCTGAGGAGATAGCCAAACTGCAAACAGAGCTGAGCAATATCCCTGCAAGCAACTTCCGAAGGATAGCGGTGGACGATGTGACTCCCGAATCCCTTGTGAACCTGCTTGAAGAAAACGGTACTTTGCTTATGATATCCGATGAAGCAGGAATGCTCGGTAATTTCAGCGGACGTTATAGCAACAACGTGCCGAATCTCGACCTTCTGCTTAAATCGTGGAACGGTGAGACCTATATCAGCGACAGAGCCACCAGGGCGAGCATAGTCCTCAAAAAGCCCTACATGAGCATCTGTCTTGCCTGTCAGCCTTATGTGTTTGACGGTATGATAAACAATCCCGTTTTCAGGGGCAGCGGTCTGATAGCGAGGTTCATGTATTGTTTCCCTGTGAGCAATATCGGCTCACGCAAGTATGACACGCAGGCTGTGCCTGAACAGGTCTCTGAGAGCTACAAGAACCTTGTGTACAAGCTCCTCGGGGCGAAGTTCACCTACCATGACGAAAAAGAGCTGTATCTGCATTTCGATGCAAAGGCATACGGCGAGTTCGTTGACTACTACAACAACTTCATCGAACCGCACCTCGTCACGGATATGGCATTCTGCAAGGACTGGGGCGGCAAGTATCACGGCGAACTGCTCCGCCTGTGCGGTATCATTCACTGCATCAAGTGTGCGCTGAACGATGTGAACCCCGTGGAGAACCGTGTGACGCTGGAAACCTTCTGCAACGCCATTGAGATAGGTGAGTATTTCCGAGAGCAGGCGATTTACGCTTACAGTATTGGTGACGTTGACCTCGGCACGATCAAGGCTGAACGTGTGCTGAACAAGATACGCTCCAAGCACATCACACAGATAAGGCAGAACGACCTGTACAAGCTGTGCAGATGCACACTGTTCAAAAACGCCGCTGATTTCGCTGAGACTATGGAGATGCTGGAGGAATACGGCTATCTCCGCCGTGAGACTGTTCCGGCAGCAAACGGCTGTAATCGTTCGGGGCTAATGGTCTATATCAATCCCCACATCCGTACACAATAAACATTTTAGACATTATAGGAGCTATTGTGCTTAAAATGCTTAAAGTTCACAACTATAAAAAGAGAAAGAGGTATTTTACTATGTTAACAAGAGAACAGAAAGAGACAATGCTGAACCAGATACTGGAGCTTATGACAGCTATCGCCTACGATGAGCCTGTGGAGAACGCTCCTGCGCCAGAAAAGAAGCCTGAAAAGGTAAAGATGCTGACCGTTAAGGAATGCACCGAGCTTATTGACGGACTTTCCGAGCACACTGTCCGTATGCTTGTGGCTCAGAACAAGATCAAGTATATCCGCACAGGCGAGGGAGTTCGCGGCAAGATACTTGTCAATAAGGCTGACCTGCTGAACTATTTCCAGAACTGAGGGAGGTGAGAGATATGGTGAGCATCAACGAGAACGAGCTTAACAGCGGTGCCGATGAGCTTTTCGACAAGATGATCTCAGTCCTTCATCAGCGTGGCTTCTATGCTGAGGACAACAAGGACTTTGATCTCTGCCACTTCCTGACCGAACAGGAGCAGACAGTCTTCAAGGAAGCTATCGACTTCTACAACAAGATACCGTTCTGAGCGTGACGGTATTCGAGCAAGTAAAATCTGCTGTTGATATGAGAACTGTTGCGGAGGGTTACGGCTTACATATTGACCGTGGAGGTATGACGCTTTGTCCGTTTCATGATGAGCGCACTCCCTCTGCAAAGATCTATCCCGATAATCTTCATTGCTTCGGCTGCGGAGCACACGTTGATGTTATCGGCTTCACGCAGAAAATGTTCGGACTGGAAAAGCCTATTGATGCAGTTAAAAAGCTCAATGAGGACTTTGGTCTGAATATCGAGATCGGTAAAGCGCCGACAACGAAAGAAGTGTCCGAATATCAGAAGCGTGTGCAAGAAAAACATGAGTATGAAGTATGGGAGAAGTCAGCGTGGCGAACACTCAACGATTACCTGTGGCTGATGCGTGATTGGAGACAGCTTGCTCCTGCATCACCTGATGAAAGATTCGTGTATTCTTTGCATCACTTGGGCTACGCAGAGCACCTGTCACTGGAGTTCATAAACAGCGACAAGGCAGGTCGGATTTCCATGAAAAATATCGTGTCTGAGATAGCAGATTTTTTGAAATTGTAATGCGGATTTTTCGCATTATGTACCCACATTTTCGGCTGCTCCGTCAGCCGTTCAGCCTCGCAGAGCCACAATAGCATTTTTGATAGTCCGGGTAGGCTGTCAAAAGTGCTTTGGGGTTACTGGCGGCACACCGCAAGTAAATCCGGTGCTTCGCACCGTTTGGTTTGCCGATATCCTTATCGTTGCAAGCCAATTCGCCCGTCAGGGCTTTGCATCAGCAATTCCCTCATCAGAGGGTTAAGATACACATTAAAAAGGAGAGATAAAAATGAATATAAAATCTATCTCGATGTGCGAGGGTAAAGGCAGCCTTTCACATAACAACCGAGAGTTCACTGCCAGGAACATAGACAGCTCCAGAACACCGAACAATGTTGTGTTCGTTCAGCAGGCACTGAGTGACGCTTATCACCAGCTTTTTGATGAAGCGGTCGAGAAATACAATGCCCGTCAGAAAAGAAATGACAGGAAGATACACAACTACTTCGAGCACCTGTTCAACCGCCTGCCGAGTAAGAGTGTTATCACAGGCACGAACAAGCAAAAGAGCTTCTATGAGCATCTTGTTTACATAGGAACGAGAAAAGATACAGCGGTCGGTACTCCCGATGCTGAGATCACAACGGAGTGTCTGCGTGAATACATGGAGGGATTTCAGGCGAGAAATCCAAACCTTTATGTGTTTAATGCGGTGCTGCATCTCGATGAATCAACGCCGCATCTTCACATCAACTATATCCCCGTAGGTCACTTCACCCGTGGGCTTGAAGTCCGCAATGCCAAGAACAAGGCTTTGGAGGAAATGGGCTTCGGGAATGATGCGAAATCGAATGACCTTTGGAGGAGAAGTGAGTGGGATATTCTGAAGAATATCTGCAACGCTCACGATATCGAGATCAGCGAGCCTAAGAAGTCAAGAGGTTACAGCTACACGGTCGAGGAGTACGGCGAGCATCAGGACAGGATAAATGCTCTCAATGCTGAGATCGAAAGGCTTACTGCGGAACGTGACGAAGCTGTTGCGGAGTTTGAAAAGGTGTCCAGGAAAAAGGTGAAGCTGGCTGAGATAGACAGCGTGGAGACAGGCAAGACCGTGTTCGGCGGTAAGGTGACTGTTTCTCAGGAGGACTGGGACAACGTGTCCGACCTTGCAAAGAAAGAAGTTGCATCTCAGAAGCAGACAAAGAAGCTACGCAAGGAACGTGATGAAGCTGTTCAGGAGCGTGACAAGCTGAAAATGCAGCTGGCAGCAGTCTCCTCGGAGCTTTCTGAGTACAAGAAAAAGGAAGAAAACAAGCGTTATTTCTCCCGTGAAAAGCAGAATGCCGAAGCTCAGCGTATCAAGCGTGACGAACAGCTCTCCCGTGACCTGCAAAAGGCAAGGGCTTTCATAACTGCCTGCGGACTGGCTGAGGATTTTGCCCGGTACAAGTATAACAAAACAAGAAGCACAGAGTTAGAATAAAAGACGAAAAACTATGGCATATCCCGAAAGGTGCTTGACAAAGAGAGAATAGTGCGCTACAATGCTAAATACAGAGATATGCCATAGTGTAAATTTGGAGGGATTTACATTGGCTAATATAACAAAACGTGGAAACACATTCCGTATCAGGGTGTTTGTCGGCTACGATATGAACGGCAAACAGCTTGTAAAATCGACCACTTTCACTCCGCCTGTCGGAGTGACTGAAAAGAAAGCCGAGAAGCTTGCTCAGGAGTACGCTTTTGAGTTCGAGAGACACTGCAAGGGTTACTCTCTGCTCAACGAGAATATGCGATTTTCCGAGCTTGCCGACTGGTATTTCACAAACTATGCTCCCCAGGAGCTGAAAGAGAGCACTGTCTACACCTATTTGGGGCAGTACAAAAACCACATTGAGCCCGTTCTCGGTAACATCAAAGTCAAGGACATAAACGCTCCCAGGCTGACGCAGATAATGCAGTCCTATGACCTGAACCCTGCGACAGTAAAGAAACTGTATGTCATAGTGCAGAGCATTTTCCGCAGGGGAGCAGAGCAGGGCTTTATCCGTGATACTCCCTGTCGTAACGTGGTACTGCCGAAGCGGAAGAAAAGCCGTAAAAACAAGGCTTTAGAGGAAGACAAGCTCAAAAGGTTCATGGAATATCTCGAAAGTAAGCCCTGGGACGAGGATTTCAAGCGTATCATCAAGGTGCTGCTGTACACGGGTATGCGTTCTGGTGAATGTCTCGGTCTTGCGTGGGAGGACATTGACTTTGAGAACAACACGATCTCCATAAACCACACGCTGACTGATATAGGCGGAAAGCATGAGCTGACCGATCCTAAGACCGAGAGCAGTATCCGCATCATCGGTATGGGGCAGGAGCTGAAAAAAGTCCTTCTCGCTCAGAGGGACTACATTGAAAAGCTGAAACTCGCCCTCGGTGATGATTTCGCTCACCCTGAAATGGTGTTCGTGTCCGCAAGAGGGAACTACCGTGACCGTAATTCGGTTTATCAGTCCCTCAAACGCTTCACCAAAGGAACGGAATTCGAGGATATGACACTACATCAGCTCCGTCACTGCAACGCAACAATGCTCCTGAACAGCGGTATCGACCTGAAAGTTGTGTCAGAACATCTTGGTCACTGTGATGTGAACGTCACCGCCGACATCTACGCCGATGTTCTGCGTAAAACAAAAGCCCGAACTGCCGAGCAGATCGAGCTGTGCCTTGCATAAAGGCAAATAAAAAAACCTCCCTGCGTGAACAAGGAGGTTTTGAATTGACCAATAGTTGACCAAAGAGTTTTGGAACACTCGCAAAGTGCGTAGATACGCAGATTTTGAGGTGTTTGATTATCTCTTTGATAAAGTGCATTCACAGTATTACGTTGTTTTAAGGCAGTTTTGTTAGTTATATGTTAGTTACCCTGCTCGATTTATGGCGATGCAGGACTATTTTATTGTTGCAGAAAGATTACCGCTTTCGTCCATACTCCATGTAATCTGCTTAGGAACAAAAGAACCATCTGTTTCGATTAGTCCATATTTTTTGTAAAGATCTGTCACTTTGGCGAAATAATCACGTTCCTTATCGATAGTCAATTCCTTGACAGTTTCTCTGTTGAAGGTCACCGTATATGATGTCATGTATTCAGGAATTCATTGTTTTATTTTTGCTGGAATACACAATATTCATACGCACTTGACAAATTTTCTTTTTTGAGATGCATAGTGTGCAACAGTCTATTATTATAGGATTATTAATATATGTGATATAGCTATTTTACGAAAGGAATTTTTTTTACTGCTTTTTTTATTTTATCTTTTCGTTTCTTTTTTTTCCTTTCTTTATTAATCTTCTTTTTATCTTCTTCAATTCGTTGTTGATTATGAGGATCATTAACATAGTCTGTGGCATGGTTAACAAGAATATCCATTGCTGCTTTCGTTTCATCGTCTATAGTTATGGTATCATTGGCAAAATCATTTGCAATAGTCCATCCGATTAACTCGGTAATCGAAGCTGCAGTGGCTGCGTTGATTCCATTTCCAAAGCCTGGAATCCAGCCTGTCAGAACATTAGCTATTGTTTTTCCTATAGTTGCACCCAAGAAGTCGGCAAGTAAAGTTTTGGAAACTGACTCTGTTAGTTTTTGTTTGAAAACAGCACCTATCGAAATAATCATTCCTGTCTGAATTGCTATTAAAACAGGGGCATCAGAACCTGGAATATTTGCTAATCCACCACCAACAGCAGCTGCTGATGCGGATGATGCATGGATTATAGAATGAACTTTTTTTCTTTGAGAAGGAGTCATATTTTCACTTATTTTCGTTTTTTTCATATTATCACCTCAGTTTAGACTAAGAAGTAATTTATCTGCCTTATCCTTTGATGCATTTATATCTATATAATTGATACTATTAACATCATTTCCTGAAGAGCTTTGGTTGACAAGTTTCACCTTGCACATACTGTATAGTAATCCAACGAGATAGGAACAGTTCTCTAGACTCATTTTTTCCTCACGTGTAAAGGCATTCCAGTCCGATTTACCATATGTTAATACAGTTGCTTTAATTGCTTGCAGGTATTTTTCGTAAATATAATTCACTTTCTTCAGACTTGAATAGTATGAGTCGGAAGTCTGTTTAAGTTCTTTTAGATAATTGCATATTTTATTGATTTCTGTTTCGGCTTTTTTCATCTGACTCCATGCTTCATCTGCTTTATCGGACAGCTTTGAACCAGTAAAATTAAAAATGATTCCTCCAACAAGCAAGCCAACACCCAGCGTTGCACCACCTAAAACCATAGAACCGAGCGCCATACCTCCGCCACCTACTGCTACTGCACCGCCACCTAATGCAGCAAGTGTGGCATTTGTTGCAGCAGCTCCTGATAATGATGCTATAGCCGTTCCAGTTGAAGCTGTTCCCAGTGCCATTACGGCAGCCGTTGTTGCTCCTGCCGCAGCAAATCCACCTGCTGTACCTGCAGCAGCACCGCCCAATCCACCAATAAGAACGCCTGCACCTACTGAAGTGCGTTTTAATTCTTCAGGTGAATATGTCGGGAGCTTGACACCATTCTTTTCTATAGTTTTAAACTCTGGTTTATTCTGTATTCTTTCAATTACATCAGCAAAGGTTTCAAAACTTTTTATAATGCTCAATTCAAAAGTACCGAGTTTATCCATTGAAGCAGTTGTTTCTTTATTATTCTTTTCAAATTTTGCAACGTTTTCTTCATGCCGCCTTTGAGCTGATTTCATAGTATCATTTGCCTCTTTCATTTTTACGCCGCCATGAATTCCGGCACCGACACCTCCAGCTGCAGCGATAGCAGCACCTATACCTAAAAATAATGGTAATGGCATAAATTATTCCCTCCTTAACTTCTTACAATAGATTTTATTTAATTCATAGTATTCGTTTAGAGACATCTGTTCTTTAAAGAATAATTCGTAGCATTCCTCAACTCTGCAATATATAGGACGCTCTGCATAAATACTACATAGATTGCCTATGAGATATTTGCATTTTCCTGTTCCATCGTCAAGCTCTTTATAAATATCTGATAAGTCAAGATGACGACAGCATTCTCCGCATTTATTACACTCAAACATATTATTCAAATACCATTTTAGCGTTTTTATCACTCATAAAAGAATCAAAATCACTGTGTGTCTGTTCCCATGAAATTTTTATTCCTAAAGAATGAAGTGCATTTTTTAAAATTACATTAAGTTCTTCTGCACTTGTAGATGCAGTAATGCTTCTTGCTATCTGATTATACCTACCTGTTTCTTCTTGGAATGACCTGAGATCAATTTTCATTAATTCAGCGGCATATCTTTCGAATAACAATGCTTGCTGTTTATAGTAATATATGTCATCCTCAATTGTATGAATAAGATTAAGTTTTGAAACTATGGAGTTTATAAGCTTGCTTCTATCAATAAAGAATAATAATGTACAGCTCACAACACCTGTACACAATGTACCGCAAAATGTCTGAACAGTATCCCCGATACCAGGGATAGCAGCTATCGGAGTTTTCCCTATCGCTTCGCTGACGATAGTTCCGAGTACGACACTGGCACCGGTTGCGATTACCTTAACAACAGCTCTCATACGCTCACCAAAAGGATAATTCTGAGGATTTATGAGCAGTATCTTTGTTGCTTCAACCAGTGACGCAAACGATTGACGTATGATCCTGACTATATTAGCAGCAGTTGTAAAAAATATATTACATAATGTTGTGGTAAGACTTGAAAAGATTCCAGCAGTAGCACCGCTTGCAAATTGAGAAAATAGATCTTTATACTTTTCTTTTGAAGAATCGAAACCTTTTCTTATACCGTTGCCTATGGAATTGAAAAAATCTCCCATATCCATATCAAGTCCAGGTTTAACATTAAGACGGTTGAATTCTTCTTTTATTGAAAACCATATCTCAGTAAAGACAAATCCCAACAACTGTCTGAGTCCCATTCCTACACCGACTTTCCCGGCTGCTAATGAAACGTCTTTAGCAAATGCAGGACTAGTATAGTATGCCTTAGCAAGTTTTGCTTCATATGCCTTTCGAGCAATTTCATCTTTTTTACGCATATTGCGCTTTTGTTCCTCGGTGTACTCGTTGCCGTATTTATCAAGGAATTCATCCATAGATTGAGCTTTTTTAGTACGATTGGTATGCGGATTTGTTGCTTGTAAATTTTCGTCACTGTTTGCAAGATCAACCCCGCTTAATCCAGCGAGGACTCTACCTGCATCATCATGTATTTCTTTGGCTGCTATTACATGATCAAGATCGGTTTTAGCGTTTCTGGCAACTTTATCTCCCGTGTATGCGTCATATAATTCGCCGTTTTTTCTCTGCTCACTGATACGCTTGTTCTTTTCCTTATACCGTGCATCTTTATGATATGCATCAGAATCATAATCTCCTCTGCTATCATATGCTTTTTTGTAATCATCGCACTGATAGATACCTTCTCTTACGTTGTGGATAGTATCAACATCGCCGCCAAGATGATCCTTGACCAAGAAATCCAACCCGAATGAAGTTATAATGCTTTGCACGATCACTTTTTCGTATTGATGAAAAATACTGCTGAATATATTTTCGTTTTCATCAGGAAAATAATCTTGTGAGGATGCAAGAATATAATTGTCCATTTAATGTCACCTCCATAAACCCGTTGAAGGATTTTACGCTTAACAGGGATAAATGATTAAGAATCTTTCGTAGTATAATTGTTTCTTAAAACTGATTATATAACGAAAAGCTACATTGGCAAAAGAATAGCACTGAGACGATATATAATCCTTTGTATAAATTATACAATATTTCTCCCAAACAATCAATAGAATATCAAAAAATCAGCGAATTGCATACAAATGGAATATTTGAAATGTATGAAATACCGATGAATGGAGCATTGGCGGTTTACATAATGAGAAAAGGTGAAACAATTATTACTCTCTGTAAAATACGGAACTCAATACGGAGAAGATCTGTATCACCTGTGATGATAGTGAAAAAGGTATGTTTGTATATGGAAAGAGCCTTGCAATCGCAAAGCCCTCTGTTTTTTATTCATTCTCGTCCGAACACTCCTCCAGCCCATGTATGAGCTGAATGTAAATACACTCTGCTCGGTCACGTTCCTCACCCTCGGTAGTCATCATCTGTCTGAGAAAGAAATCCTTCGCTTCTTCGTAATCGTCCCAGACCTCTTTCTTACCGTCGCAGATGGTCGTGACCTTGCGTGTTCTCGGCATTGCGAGTTCGGGTATTCTAAACATAATAATCGCCTCCATTAATTATTATTGTGAATCTATTATAGTGGACAGCAGTATTCTTGTCCAGCTCTGCGGAATGATTGTAATAATTTTTATGAAATGCGCAGCAAGAATTATTATTTTGCCAGTGCATATTGCCTTGAATTCTATTCCCTTGGAGCCAGCTTCTGAAAGAAAAACAGGATCCTCCATATCTCAAGAATACGTTCCTCGATCTCCTTGAAATCATTGGCATAAGTGTCATCGTTTTTCGTAACTCTGACTTTGATCTGATTGACATTATTATTGATGCTGCTTAGCATTGAATAAAGTCCCTGCATTTTTTCATTGTCTATAAGCAGAATCAGACCGTCGAAGACACATCGCCTTACGAAGTCGCTGAATGATTTACTGCGGCTGTTTTTATACTTACGCTTGAACGCTTCAAGCTCTTCCTCGGTGACTCTGATTTTCAGGAAAATGTCACGCTTGTTTTTCTGTTTTTTATTCGTTTTTCTTCTCATAATAATCTCTCTTTCTTTTATTCAGATTCGGGGTCTGAGGGGTGTCCCTCTCACAAGCTTTGTATTGTGTGGTTTTCAGTTTTTGTACCCACACAATACCGTGCTTGCTACTCTTCCCAACGCCCCTGTGGGCGTACTTTCATTTTTCTCTTTTCAAAAGAGAATTCCAGGCATTTCAGTGCCTGTCTGCCATGTCATTTTTCTTTTCTGACAGCTATTCGATCTACACGGTTACACACTTCACACACAGGAATATATCTGACCGAAGTTTATATCATCAAAAAAGAAAAAAACTGTGATCCTTTCCATATCTATGATAGGAAAAGAAATGTGTAAGCGTGTAACTCCTGATATTTCTTCTTTTTAGGTGTGTTATGAAGCGTGTAGCGTACCGTGTAAAATGCGTTTTAATACAGGATAGTCGGCGGTCGGTATGTGTACCTGATTCCGATGAAACCTCTTGCACGCTTGCCTTGCTCGTTGACTGCATTTTCGGAGTAGGTTATTCCGTAATCATCTGCGTGAGATTTCAGATAGCCGGAGAAGGTTCGCCTTGAAAGTTCATCAAGATTATTGAGCCTGCACCAACTCTGATATGCCCAGTATAATTCCTGAGAATGTATCTGCCCCGAAGCGTCAAACTTGAAGTCATGCTCGCTCTCCATAAAGGGAATGATATTGTTGCACTCACGCTCGCTGCGTTTGAGGTTTTCTTTCGCCTGATCGCTTATGGTAAACTCAAAATCATTCGCTATCAAACGCTCCAATCCTTCAATACACCAGAGGAATATTCCTTCCTTTTCAGCAAGCAGTTTTTCGGTCAGATGTTTGTCTGCTGTACGGCCTTTCGGAACGGGCTTTGCTACAAGTATCATCTGCCTGCGGAAGAAGCCTTCACTGCGATCATAAAGTGCAGAGATCGGATTGTTGCCGAATGCGATAACTCTTGTATACAATAACGCCTGAAAAGAAGGACTGCCTTTCGGCTCGATCTCCATAGGTATCTCCGCTGTGATAAGCTGTTTTAGAAACTCTGTCTTTTCAAGTGCAGACATATCCATATCATCATCTATCATGCAGAGCTTTCCGAGGAGCTTGACTTTGTTGAATCGGGCAGCAGGACCGTTATCCAGACCTGATACACTTCCGCTCACAGAATTCTTATATCCCATGATCTCAAAAAGCACCTTGCCGACACGGGACTTTCCCTCGCCGCCGTTGCCTGAGATCATCAGCATTTTCTGTGCTCTTGTGGACGGTATCAGCAGATACCCCATATACTCCTGCAAGGTCATAACGTCCTGTTCGTTCAATAGCTCCTGCACAAACCTGAGCCAGCGTTCAGGCTTCGGTGCATCGGAACGGTATTCAATGCCCAGGCGGTTCATTGTAAACTGCTTTCCCTGAGAGAATACAAAGTGTCCCTGTGCCAGATGAAGTGTGCCGTTTTTCAGATGTATAGTGTGTTCGTTAGGCTCAGGTGCAGGACGGTAGCACTTTATCTTCATGGCTTCCACCAGACGTTTGGTACGGTCTGCGACATTCTTCACTACATAAGGCTTGATACGCTCGTATATGACCTTGCTCAGCTCCGAGATAAGGAACTCGCCGTCTATATCATAGAACAGCCCATTGATGCAGTACAGTGTGTGCTGTGCGAGAAGCTCCGTACAGAATACGTCCTCATTGACCTGTGTTCCGTCCCACCACTTCGGATATTTGCTTTTCTCCTCTTTCTTTTCCTGATGCTCTGCTTCTTTAAGCTGCCGTAATGCCTTTTCCCTATATGGGGCTACAAGGCTGTCAAAGTCCGCTGTCAGCTTGAATTTCTTGGCTACCTGTCTGAATGCCGTGATATACTGCGACACGGCAAATTCATCAGGCAGGGTGAGTATCTTTTCATAGGGTGCAGTACTGTTAAGTATATCATCATACGTTACCGCCAATAGTTCTTTTTTGAGCTTATCAAGCTCGACCTTCTCCTGTTCTTCGGGCTGTACCTCCTCATTAAGTACAATGGGGAGAATATCCCCGTTGTTGTTTTCCGTAATCAGCTCCGCAGTATCATTCATCATTTCCTGCATCGCTGACCTCCGTTTCTGCCCTGAAATAACCTAAGTCCTCCCATACTTTCTTGTCAGGGCAAAGATAGTTGTATTCGCTTGAACCGTCCTTCTTGAAGGCATATCCGAAACGGAATATGCCTTTCTGTAAGCCTATCCTGATGTACTGCGGGTCTTTGCCTGTTGCCTGTGCGATCTCCTTGATCGGTACGTTTCTGCCTGTAAAAGCCGGCAGAGAATTAGAAGTATTATTCATTTGGTCTCCTTCCGATTATCTATTTATCTCTAATCGTGTGAAAAAATCTCAGGGTGTCTCTTGACATCTCTCTGCGATTCTGATATAATTGTACCATACACTTCCAGACATTTCAATTGTCTTAATAAAAATAGTACATTAACAATTTATTCATAATTAGTGGAGGGCAAAATGAAAACAGCAATAGATCAGGAGAAAACAAGAGAAAAGATAGTTGCTCTGCGTACTGAGCGTGGTTTGTCGCAGAATCAGCTTGCAGAAGCCCTCGGTGCTTCACGTACACATTACAACGGCATCGAACATGGCAAGGCGACTATCACAAACAGCTATATCAATATGCTTGCTGAGTTCTATGATGTGCCTGTCGAGGATATAGTTGTCTATGCTGACAGCTATGATGACGATTATTATGAAGCGTTGCAGAAGTTCAATCACCTTATGGGAGACAGCTTCGATAGCCTGAAATCGCAGGCTGTGTTACTTGATACTGCCACATTCGTAGGCAAGCGTAATCAGAACGTGCTGTCAACGGTGCTTGCAAACCTCGGTTACACACTGGAGATCAAGGCATCCCGTGATGTGTGGAGCGATTACTTCATTCTTTCTCAGACAGATGAGGGACAGCCTGTGTATGATATGCCGCCTGAGCTGTTGCAGTTATTTTCCGAGGGATATGTAATTGCTCTCAAAAAGGCAGGAAAGACAATGTGTTATATGTCCATAAGCGAATACCTGCAATTCGAGAACTATCTGATAATGACAGTCAAGGGCTTTACATCGTCCATAATCAGCGATTTTAAGAAGTTCACAGTCAACAAGGACGAACAGGAAGAAGCACCTATGCCCCTTGACGAACTGAAAACACAGATCAACCGCATTTCCGAGATCGTTGACACCTGCCGTGAGGTAGTACGGCTGAAGGAGGAGAAGCAGAATGAAGTTAGCTAACGGTGTTGGCACTGTCTACAAGCTGTCGGGCAACAGGCGTAATCCATACATCGTCCGAAAGACAGTTGGCTGGGATATTGATACTGCAACGGGTAAGCGCAAACAGCAGTACATTACTATCGGTTATGCTCCGACCAGGGCTAAGGGACTTGAAATGCTCATGGATTACAATAAGAATCCCTATGACATTGAAGCTTCTAAGATCACCTTTGCCGAAGTCTTTGAGAAGTGGTCGGCGGAGAAGTTCCCCACGATCTCGGACAGCAACGCCAAAGCCTACAAAGCGTCATATAATACCTGTGAACCCCTGCACGACAGAGTATTCAAGGATTTGAAGCTGACCGACTTGCAGGGTGTTGTAGACAACTGTGGTAAGAACTATCCCACACTCCGCAAGCTGAAAGTGTTGTTCAGCCAGATGTATGAGTATGCCATGAAGTATGAGATCTGCATGAAAGACTACTCTGAGTATGTGGATATTATCAAGTTCAAGGACAAGAACCCGAACAAGACAGACCGATCTCCTTTCAGTAAGGAAGAAATTGATGCTCTGTGGCTGCAGGAAAACAATCTCTACGCTCAGATTGTTTTGATGCTGATATACAGCGGAGTACGTGTGTCCGAGCTGCTTGACCTGAAACGTGAGAATGTCAACATCGAAGAGCATTGCTTCAAGGTGGTGGAGAGCAAGACAGAGAGCGGTATCCGTGTTGTGCCGATACATGACAGGACTTATCCGTTCTTCAAGAAGTGGTACGAGGACGGAAACGAGTATCTTCTTCATACTCCCGACGGCAAGCAGTTTATCTACCGCAACTACTACGATTCCTACTGGACACCTGTTATGGAGCTGATCGGCTGCTCACATAAGCCACACGATACCCGTCACACGTGCATCTCGATGATGACCGAAAAAGAGGTGTCACCTACGCTGATAAAGAAGATCGTCGGTCATTCGGGTGCAATGTCACTGACCGAGAAGGTCTATACGCACGTTAATGTGCAGGAGCTGTTGGAGGCTATTAATAAGATATAGGTATAAAATAACCGCTGAGGGAAGTAATCTCTCAGCGGTTTTGCTATGTATTCAATTGCCTTCGTATTGGTCATCAATTTCTTTAATGCTTTTTAATAATCTATAAACAGTTGAACCTAAATCAACAGGATAATCACATTTAGGCTCAGAATCTAAACATTCAGCACGTAAAATCGCACTATTTATTGCTTCTTTACTATACTTACTATAATACCTTGCATCGAAATGTTTATCCTTTTTTAGAGGAACTTTTAATGCAGTCAACCTTTCTCTAAAATGACTTGTTGATTCATAAGAATGCGAATCATTTACAGCATAACTATAATCTTCTTCGTTTACATCATCGAAGTGAAGAAGAAGCCATAATTCGAAGAAAGGATTACTCACGGCATACTGATATTTATTATTATGGCATTCATTTAATACAGCGTTCCATTTGTCAAGGTTACTTTTGCCTTCACTGTCAATTATAGTTTGATCGGTATGATCGTCAACGTCCATTATCAACCAAAATTCATCTTGTTCATGTTCGTCAAAATCATAATCATCCTTATGTGCACTCTTAAAAGCATTCATTTTATCAAGTAAGTTCTGCGGTTTAGAACTTGACACCTGTTTCTTTTCATCACTTGTTCTGTTTTTATCTCTTTTTTTGAGAGCATCTTCAAGGACGTTTATGATTTTTACTTTTGAACCGATGTTTGCAAACACCATATTAATTATCTTTTCAAAGTATTCCCATTCAGTAACCGAACCTTCACAGGAAATGAAGATTAATTTGTCACTTGTTCTGCGTTTTGGACGTACAGGAGAGAAAGGGAGTGAGGACATTCGCTCAGCAGCCATTTATATGCCCTCCTTTATTACAGGGACGGCTCCAAATCTTCCGGCAAGATAATCTTTAAGAATATTTTCTTCGTTCTTAATATCAAAATCAGAAAAAGGTTTTAATCTTGTTTCACCGTTTCTGTTCTTTTCAATAAACCATATTTCATCTTGTCTGAAATTGTTTAGACTAAGCAAATTCACATCATGTGTTGTGAATAAAAATTGAGTATTATACGATGAGTCGCCGATTGAGTTAACCAGGTATTTAGTTAACTTAGTGTGAAGGCTACGATCAAGTTCATCTACAATATAAATATTATGAGAATTATTATCTAATCTAAACAGTATCGGCAATAAGTCAAGCAAACGCTGTGTTCCATCAGATTCATCATCGATATCAAAATTAACTTTTTTTCGATTTAAAGAATGCTCAAACTTGATCTGGATAAGGGTTATTTTTCGTTTAATGCCCTCTTTAAAAATATAAAATTTGCCGTTTAAATTTATCATTCCGTTCTGAATTTCTTCAATTTCATGAATTACTTCACTTGGAATACCAAACTTTTCTTCAAATTCAGAAAGATCTAGAACATTCTCTGTTGTAGATACTCTATCGACGCCAGTGTCAAGAGAATGAAGCTTTTCAGACAAAAAGTCTCTAAATTGCTCATCTTTTTGAATCTTGATTGGCAATGCTTGAAGTTTAGTATTAGGATAGACAATCTGTAATTTCTTAAACCAAGAAATTACTATCCCTGCATAGGTAGATGCGTTTTCATACAATTTATATAAGAATAGCTGATCTGATTGTTTGCCTTTAATACTTTTAGTTAATAGATCTGCCAATCCTCTTTCAACGGATCCGGGTTCAGCATATGCATCAAATACAGTTATTTTTGTAGATAATTTTTGATTTGTTTTTCTTTCAAATAACAAATCAAATTGTTTAGAAGAATTTAAAATAGCAAGCCATTCCTCGTGAACATACGATCTATCTAAAGAAAAACCATAGTTATATACCTGTTTGTCAACATATATCAAAAACTGGAAAGATGTAACGCCGTCAAGCTCAGAAATATTTCCTTTAAACTGGTTTACCTTCGTTACAGTTGCGTTTTTGGGGCCTTTTGTAATATAATCCTTTGCATAAGATAAAGAATCAATGAAAGAAGTTTTACCAGATGCATTTGGTCCGAAAAAAGCACCTCTTTTTAATACTTTCCATTTTCCAACAATAGTATCAATTTCTATGAGAAATCTATCATCAGAAGTATCTTCAGACGGAAGCATACTGAATTCAATATTGTTTCCGATTGACTTGAAGTTACTAACAGAATACCTTAACAGCACTATATACCACCTCCGATAATAGTATGCAACAATTATGGCTTAATATTCTAATTATAGCATATTGTTCAGCCAAAATCAAGTTCTAATAAATAAGGCATTCACCGCAAGGGCAAATGCCTTAAATTCTTGTTAGTTACCCGTTAGTTACGTGTTAGTTACCGTCCGGAATTCACCATATTTCAGATAAACCCAAACCGAACAAAACAGCGTAAATACGTGATTTTGAATACTCCCAGTAGGGATAAAATTATCTCTTTGAGAACTGCGGAGCGCGACGAGCGGCTTTCAGACCGTACTTCTTTCTTTCCTTCATTCTTGGGTCACGAGTGAGGAAGCCTTCCTTCTTGAGGAGAGGTCTGAACTCATCGCTTGCCTGAAGCAGAGCTCTGGAAAGACCATGTCTGATAGCGCCTGCCTGACCGGTAACGCCGCCGCCTGCAACGGTGCAAACGATGTCGTACTTATCAACAGTATCGGTAACAGCGAAAGGCTGACGAACGATCAGCTTGAGTGTTTCAAGACCGAAATACTCGTCGATATCTCTGCCGTTAATGGTTATCTTACCTGTGCCCTCGTAAACACGAACGCGGGCAACAGAGTGCTTTCTTCTGCCTGTGCCATAGAAATATGGCTGCTTAGATTCGTACATTCTGATTGCTCCTTTCTTACAGCTCGCACTTTACGGGCTTCTGTGCAGCATTGTTGTGCTCAGCACCCTTGTAAACTCTGAGTCTTTTAGCAGCAGCTCTGCCAAGAGTATTGTTGGGCAGCATGCCCTCGACAGCAATTGTCATAGCTCTGTCAGACTGCTCAGCCATCAGCTTGTCATAGCCGATCTCCTTCATACCGCCGATCCAGCCGGTGTGATGGTAGAACTTCTTCTGCTCCAGCTTTCTGCCGGTCAGAACAGCCTTGTCGCTGTTGATGATTATTACGTGATCGCCGCAGTCAGCATGGGGAGCATAAGTAGGCTTATGCTTGCCGCGCAGGATCGTAGCTGCCTTAGCGGCAACTCTACCGAGGGACTGACCCTCAGCGTCAATGATATACCACTTGCGTTCAATATCCGCAGCCTTAGGCATATAAGTAGACATATCGTATCCTCCTTTAAAATGTGTCAGACGGTGCATTACCGCCCGTGATATCGCCCGCCGACGCACCGCACACACCGCAGAATGCACCTTCGGGACTCGCAACATTTGCTATTATACACCATCTGCCCGCGAATGTCAATAGCAAATATGCCGAATTTTTAATTTATATCCCTCATTCTCTCGATATCTCTTTAAATCTCTGCGTTTTTCTCGATTTCTTGAAAGTCATTTCACTTTTATTATTTGGGGGAAATTGCACAGTTAATGGCAGATAATTGCGCGTTAACAAAGCAAAACTCCTGAAAAAAGCAAAGGCGGAGAGCAATCCCCTCCGCCTTAAAATGCTTATTATATATAGTACCGCTCATCGGTAGTCCCCCCAGAAGAACAGCGCCAGCGTGCCGGGACCCGAATGCGCCCCTATAACAGGACCGGTGTAGGCGATGACTACCTCAGTGTCCTGCCCGAATATCTCTTTCATCATCTTTTCAGCCGCCCGCGCATCGTCAATGCAGTCGCCGTGACTTATGGTGACTACAGGGTTGAGGTTGCTCCCCACCCGCTCGCGTATCATCTGCCCCAGCCGCTCAATGGACTTCTTGCGCCCGCGCACCTTGTCCTGCGGTATCAGATGCCCGTCATTATCCACATTCAGCACAGGCTTTATGCCCAGCACAGTGCCCGCCAGCGCCGCCGCGCGGCTGACTCTTCCGCCGCGAAACAGATATTTCAGGTCATCGACCGTAAATACGTGACAAATATGGAAGCGGTTGACCTCTATCCAGCTTTTGAGCTGTTCGATCGTGTAGCCCTCACGCTTTTTCTGCTCGGCATATATCAGCAGAAGCCCCTCGCCCGCCGATGCCGCTAGCGAATCCACCACAGCTATATCAGCATCGGGATACTTCTCCAGCAGATGTTCACGCGCGACAAGTGCGCTGTTGTAAGTGCCGCTCAGCCCCGAAGAGAATGCCAGATACAACACATCTCTGCCCTTTTTGATCTCTTCCTCAAAAGCGTCCTCGCACACCCCGATCGATATCTGCGAGGTCTTTGTGTCAGCGCCCTCACGCATGCGCCTGTAAAATTCGGGCATTGAGATGTTCTCGGTGGTGTAAGCCTGCCCGTCTATCTCAAAAGTCAGGTGGAGCAGTTTAACGTCCATTTTAATGAGCCGTTCTTCAGGCAGGTCGCAGGTAGAGTCACAGAAAAGTGTGTAAGGTCTGTTCATAGTATCACTCCCATATATATAGTATAGTCGTCAGTATGGTACAGTATCGCAAGGTCATGTCAGGCGGGCGAACAGCAAGCCGCTTCAGGATAACGAAGCCGTTCCGCCCGACCTGTACATGCCTGTTTGAGGTAATTATACCACAATCAGCCTCATATTTCAACAGTTTTGAGCCAACTTTTTTTGACAGCTGTCATAAACTCTTACAGCTGTTTTTGTCTGAACTTCACAATTTGTGATTGAAAGTACTTGTCAAAACTATAACAGCATACAAAACAGAGAGTAAACGAGGTAAATACTATTGACATTTTTGTATTAATGTGATATCATTTAGATATCATCAAGAGATGATTAAGATACAACAACAGATACAAAGACAAAAGGAGCAAATGACATGAACGACAATTTCAGAACTATCTGCGAGAACTTCATCACCAACCGCGATGCAGTGAAAAAGGCTTTTTCACTGGAGAGTGAGCATATGTATGCGGCATCTGCCTGCACCCTCACCGCCGCAGGTGTCACTGCTGATGCTGACAGCCTTAAAGCCTGCAAAAAGGCGCTGAAAAAGGGTACATCCGTCATCTCGAACCTGCGCGGCATGATAGAACAGTCGGCAGCTGTAAGGCTTTACATATCGGGCGAACCTGAGGAATATCTCAGAAAGACCCTCGCCTGCTATGACATCATCAAAAAAGAACTCGGCAGGAGCGAGTACACTTCACTGTTAGCCCTTTTCATGGCTGATATGACCGATGAGAGCGGCGCTGAACAAGCGGCGGTCAAGGCAAAAGAGATATATAAGCTAATGTCCAAAGACCACCCTTTCCTTACGGGCAGTGAAGATAAGGTGATGGCAGGCTTTATGGCACTTACCGACAAGGACAGCAAAACCCTCTGCGATGAAGCCGAGAACTGCTACAAACTGCTGAAAAAGCGCTTTTCAAGTTCAAACACTTTGCAGACATGCTCGCATGTGCTGGCTATGGCAGACGGCTCAGCCGAAGAAAAGGTCGCCCGCGTTGCAAGGCTTTACGACCTGCTGAAAGAGTCGGGCAGAAAGTACGGCAAAAACACCGAACTTACCGCACTTACAGCACTTTCCCTCTCCGATGCCGATGAAAAGGCGCTGGTCGATACCATCTGCGAGATAGACGGTTTTCTGGCAGAACAGAAAGGCTACGGCATGCTGGGCTTCACCAAGCAGTCAAGACTGATGCACGCCGCCATGCTGACTTCTGCGGCATATCAGCATGATACCGCTCTTAGCGATGCGGCATCTACCGCGACCACAGTTGCAATGATAGCGGCTGTCGAAATGGCGATGATAGCTGTTGTCATCTGCACCACGACCACCACTGCGGCGGCAGCCTCCAACTAAAACAATAACATGGAACAACAAGACAAAATTACAGGAGTGATAATTATGACAGAGAAAATTTTATCCACAAAGAAAAACGGAATGGCAATGATGATGCTGTTCACTTTATTGTACATCTTAGCATTTGCGGGCATAGCCATCGGTACAGGCATGGGCGATGCGGCAGGCACAATGCTGACGGTCATCTCAGGCTTCTGGGCGATGTTCGGCTGGATCCCGTTTCTCGGGCTGAAAGTCCTGCGCCCGCAGGAAGCGCTGGTGCTTACCCTCTTCGGCAAATACAAGGGCACATTAAAGGGTGACGGCTTCTATTGGGTGAACCCTTTCTGCACAGCAGTAAACCCTGCCGCAAACACCAAACTCCGCCAGAGCGGTGATGTGAACAACAATGGCACAAAGACGGCTGCCGCAGGTGCTGTTATCAACCCCGACACCGGTATGCCCATGCAGAAGATAGACAAAAAGATATCCCTCAAAATTATGACCCTCGACAACAACAAGCAGAAGATAAACGACTGTCTGGGCAATCCTGTCGAAATAGGCATAGCAGTCATCTGGCGCGTTGTAGATACCGCAAAGGCAGTGTTCGATGTGGACAATTACAAGGAATACCTCTCCCTCCAGTGCGATACTGCGCTGAGAAATATCGTAAGGCTCTACCCCTACGATGTTGCACCCAACATTGATACCACAGGTGACGGTCTTGCTGATGAAGGCAGTCTGCGAGGTTCAAGCGAGATAGTCGCACAGCGCATACGCGATGAGATACAGGATAAAGTCACAAATGCAGGCATCGAGATCATCGAGGCGAGAATAACCTACCTTGCCTACGCCCCCGAGATCGCAGCCGCAATGCTGCAAAGACAGCAGGCAAGCGCAGTAGTTGACGCAAGAAAGCTGATAGTTGACGGTGCAGTGGGCATGGTCGAGATGGCTCTTGAACAGCTCAGCGAAAAGAACGTGGTAGAGCTGGACGACGAGCGCAAGGCAGCTATGGTGTCCAACCTGCTGGTAGTTCTCTGCGGCAACCACGATGCCCAGCCTATTGTGAATTCGGGCAGCCTTTACTAAACTATGGCAGCAAAAAAACAAGTTCCGCTGCGCCTTTCGGAAAAACTCTATAACGAGATCGCTGCATGGGCAGAAGATGACTTCCGCTCAGTAAACGGTCAGATAGAGTACCTGCTTACCGAATGTGTCAAGCAGCGCCGCAAAAACGGCGGCTATGTAGGCAAGGACATAGACGCTCCCCCGGACTTCGATGTGAAGAAGTTCGATTAAAAGCAACACCCGCGAGCATGATACTCGCGGGTGTTTTTCTGTACACAAATCGAAAAGAGACCGAATATTTCCGACCTCCTTTCATGTGCATAGTATTTTCGCGTGCAAGCGTTCATGTAAAAATCCCTGCGGACACAAGCTGCTTATTGTGACCGCGCCGAACATCATATTGCAAACACCTCTTTTCTATGTTGATATCGTTGCAGGTTGACCGTATCTATGCCGTAAATACGGTGTCTTGCCGACTTCACAGCCGACAATATCACGAAAGTTTCCGAGAAAGCCCTCAGCCCTCTCACGACAGGGTGCTTGATTTGCCGCGTCCGAGTCTGATGCTCTCTCTTGCTCTCTGACGAAAGTATACCACGCTTTTCCCCCTTTTTCAAGAGGTCTAACCGTATTTTAACCCTGCCGTAGCCAAACTGACAAGCATTGTTTTCATTTCGCAAAACTTCTATTAACTCTTTATCACAAACTATCACTTTCCCATTAGAATTTCCGAAAAAAGGTAAAAAAAGCCCCTTTAAACGCTCACACGCCAAAGGAGTAAATAAATACTATGTAATTTTCCCCGAACTATATCTTTCTTTTTCTGTCATATCATACGAGTGGTATCTTGCTGTATTTCAGAAGATCTTTAGACGAAAACGGCATTTTGATCTCTCTGTCAGCCAGAGCATCGTCCACCAGTGATGCGCTGAGTTTGGTACCCTGTGATACCTCGATAGCGACATAGTTCTTGATCTCACGGAACTCTTCATCATGTTCACTGCACCAATCATTGATCCGTTGGTACTCATCAAAATCAAAGATGTTTTTCTGCTTGTTCTTCTCAAAAAAATCCATGATGACCTGTTTGTTGACAAAACGCACAGATACCGCCTCCCCCTGAAAAATATAGACCAAAGCAAACTATTGCTATTAATTAAAAGTATATCACATATTTTTCGGGAAGTAAAGCGGTAGCCAAATATTTTACATTAAAATCACAATTGATTAATTTTTCAATCCAAAAGGCTCAAAACCTGCGCCGACTCACTCTTTATCATCGCCCGCCACAGTGCCGCGCACACTTCTGCCCTTGTCGAAATCATCGAGAAAATGGTGGTATTCATCACCGATATGGTAGCTGATTATCGTCTGTAAATTGACATTCTCCACACTGCGGAAGATGTTCATGTCAATGGCAGGGCTTCTCTCGCGGAGCATTTTCAGCAGTTCCTTGACCTCCTGCCGCTTTGAGTTGCTGCTGCCGTCATCGTAGACTTCCCTCTCCTCAGTAAACCGACAGGCACACTGTATAAACTCCAGCCCGTTGTATCTGCACCACTTGATTATATCTTCCTCGCGCACCATGTAGAGTGGTCTGATAAGCTGCATTCCCTCGAAATTCTCGCTGTGTATCTTCGGCATCATCGTCTGCACCTGCGAACCGTACAGCATGCCCATCAGTATCGTTTCTATCACATCATCAAAATGGTGACCCAGCGCTATCTTGTTACAGCCGAGTTCCTGCGCGTTTTTGTACAGATATCCCCTCCTCATCCTCGCACAGAGGTAACAGGGGTTCTGCCGCACGTTCACCACCGAGTCGAATATCTTCGTGTCGAATATCCTTACGGGTATCTCCAGCTTTGCGGCGTTGTCGATTATCTTCTGCCTGTTTTCGGCGTTGTATCCCGGATCCATCACGATATACTCCACATCAAAAGGCACTTTCGAGTACCTCTGCAAACGCTTCATGCACATCGCCATCATCATCGAATCCTTGCCGCCCGAGATACAGACCGCTATCTTGTCACCCTCCTGTATCAGCTGATAATCCTTCACGCCTTTAAGAAATTTCGACCATATCCCCAGCCTGAATTTCTTGACCAGTGACAGTTCAATATCGTTTGGTATTTCCATACTTCTCACTCCATCTGTCCCATTATCGGGACTCGTTATCCGTCTGCATCACGCACATGCCGCCATCGCCAGAAAATCCGCATTTCTCGTAAAAGCCCACAGTTTCGGGCGTTTTCTTGGTTATAAGGTAGATGTTGCCGCCCTCATACCGCCCTGCCGCGCTTCTCACTCCATCTGTCCCATTATC
>Ga0129310_1000852_pt1 | contig 31501 bp, 51 predicted proteins | sample Go1ome_2_FD_94433 | JGI IMG/M metagenome (GOLD analysis project Ga0129310, IMG submission 94433) | Western lowland gorrila individual fecal microbial communities from Wisconsin, USA - Go1022A metagenome | ecosystem: Host-associated > Mammals > Digestive system > Large intestine > Fecal | place... | reverse complement strand
TGGGAATGAGTATGATGAGGATTATGGATGTGATGCAACGGGAGAATATTGCCAATGTTGTCAGTGTAAATTAACAGCGGAGGAATGTGAACAGCTAATTAGAAAGCACGAGAATTAACATTTCCGGGAGAATCGGAGGAAGGAGAATTATGCGACTGATTGATGCAGATGCTTTAATTGCAAAATTAGAGTTACGTGCAGAGGCTTGCCATCGTGACTTTAATTCCGCTAAGCATAAAGTGGACAAGGATAGGCTGATGGAAGCCTATATAGGTTACATAAAGCTTATTAGCATGGTAAAAGCTATGCCAACAATAGATTTGTAAAACTGATCTTTTAAATTATAATCCAGAAAGGGAATGATCATGACAAAAACAGAGGCTATGAATATATTAGCGGTATTTGATAGACAGGTAGTAGCTAAATCTGATGGTGCACATCAAACATTGGAAGGGCTTGAGGCCTGCGAGATGGGTATTAAAGCGCTGAAAAAGTGGATTATTATGGAAGCAGATTTAAAACACTACTTAAGAGACAACGAAGAAAATGGAGTGGTTTATGTACCGAAATTTATCATAGAGAAACTGCTAAACTGACATACGAATTAATGTGTAGGAAATGCAATAGCATAAAGTTAGTTGGATGGTGATAAAATGGACGAAAAAGTGAAACAACTTATTGAAGATGTGGTTGCTTTAAATGAGAGTAGACCGCCGAGAAGTAATTTTGAATCTTGTGCATTTTGTTATAATGAATTAGAGAAAACCAAGAATAGGATGGATAAGCTTGAAAGTAGTGTTAGATGCGCCTGGAAAGCAACAACAGCAGGTGCTAAGCATAATGTAATTGAAGTGAGATTCCAGGCTATATATAAGGCGTCCATAGAATTGGCAATAAAGGCAATCGGTGTTGCTGTGATGGCCCAGAAGATCTTAAATGCACTGAAGAAGGGGTAAATATGAATGATATAATGAGAGAGTATCTGATCAAAGGTGCAGAATTGGTAGGCAACTACGGATTTCCACAGTTAGAGCCAATACATATTGATGCTGAACCATGCAATCCCGTTCCATATAGTGAGGCTAGACACTGCATAGTTCCTAAAAAATCTACTCTTCATTTTTTTATTGATGACAAGAGATTTACCGGAATATGGAACGATCCTGACAAATACCTTGCACTTCTTCAGAACTTCCAGTATATATGCTCACCCGATTTTTCGATTTATGCAGATATGCCAGTAGCCATGCAAATATGGAACTGTTATAGGAACAGGGCTCTGGCATATTATATGCAGCAAAATGGAGTGAATATCATACCCACGGCCGGATGGAGCGACAGGAAAAGCTTTCAGTGGTGCTTTGATGGTCTGCCATGTAATAGCGTTATTGCTGTGAGTAACAATGGGTGTTTGTCTAAACAGGGGAGATACTACTTTGAAATGGGGCTACGCTTTATGGTAGCAACAATTCGGCCGGAAAAGATATTGGTGATTGGAAAGCAGCCGGACATAGATGTCGATGTACCAATCATATATCTTGATGGGTACAGCCAGCAGATGCAGAAGAGATTGGAGAGTAGGTATGGGAGGAAGAAACGCATACGGAACCCGGCGCCGGAACGCTAAAGGAACAGGCGAACGTGAGAGGAAGCGCATTAAGAACCGAAAAGTGGTAAATACGAGGAAGAGATTTGATGAAACAAACGTAGTGAAGAAAGCTCAGAATAAAACTTCATAACACGACTATGTCAGCAACTGTTTTACTATGTGCAAATTGAACAAATAATTTTTGAGGCCCGACTCCTCCAAATTTACAGACGAATTTTTTTCCTGATTTTTGGCGAAAACGGGCCAGTTTTTTATTGTTCTAAAATATGTTGAAATATCAGAATATTCAGATAACATATTGGAAAAATCTGGGCATTGCTTTCCTACGAAACGGCACAGCAAATCCGCGTCATGGCGCACTAAAACGAACGCTATGACATCTTTTCGCAATGAACCAGGAAATATGCCTACATACACTATAATGCCATTATGGGCCATTGTCAACGCCAAAAAGGGCACATTAGGCCAGATTGCGTACTGGACAATATGTCGCCGGTGGGCTGAGTGTACGGTCAATTATGGGCCGTGCCACGTCCCGCAGCATGTAGGGTGATATAAGTCCTGCATGGTGGATGTTATCGCACAACCGTTAAGCGCCGGATCACGTCACCGGGGCATGGCAAGATTGACAAGTAGCTGGCTCACTGCATGCAGCGGGTAGGCGCCAGGCGTGTCGTGAGTGCTTTTCACGGCTGTATAGTCGTAGCGGATCACATTATACGGCGTGATCCAAAACCGTTGCAGGGTCAATACATAGGTGGATGCCCTGAAATAGAGCCGCCCGGGAATCGAACCCGGGTAAATCCTAACGGCCTGAATTATGAGGCTTCTTGCATTGCTTGCCTGCGGGCGTGATCCGCCTGCCAAAATGCTTCTACGGCATCGGAAACGCGCTTTTCGTGTTCTTCCAGTTTGGGCGCATCTGCGGCTGTTAAGACGCGGATCCACCAGCCAGTGCCGTACTTATAGCATTCGCAATTATAGGCTCGTTTCCGGGCCATGTACCGCTTAAAGGCGGACATTTTAGCGGAGGCGTCCCGGCTCTGGTAAAAATCAAACGTCACCATTAACCCGCATACCGTAAATCCATCATTAAAATAATCAGGATTACCCCATTTTGCGGTACGGTATGTGATGTTATTATCCTGTAACCATTTCTCGATCTGTTTCATGTTGTACTTTCTCCCCTGTCTCCCTGAGGGCCGGGAATTTTACAATGCGCCGATGTAATTAATGCAAATATTTCCTGTACCGTGATCGGTCAGCAGATACGCGGCCTTATTATCATGCGCGTATGACTCCCAGCCGTTTTCCCCCAGATAAATTTCCTCGATTTTTAAATCCTCCATCTCCTCGCCATGGTCAGCCAACCAATCATTTATCATAGCCTCAAAAAGTTCCTTATTATATTTTTTCATTTTTTTTTCTTTCTCTCCTTGTTACTGGGGGCCGGGTCCGCCGTATATGTGCGGTCAAATTCCGCTATGGCCTCGTGCCTGCAATTCTTTTACGATACGATAAAAGTTGTTGAAAAGTTTCTGGTTGCCCTTGCGGAAAAAGTAATCCGCGGCTTTTACATAAAATTCATAGGTTCTCATTTCTCTTTTCCTCCTCAGGGATGGCGGCTACTTTTCACGATCCCGGCTGATTGATTCAACCGCCAGGGCGTTACTACTTCGCCAGTGATTTCTGTTTTCCTCCGCTCTGCGACTTCCTCCGGGGTTGCGACCGGATACCGGCATTAGAGGGGCGGCATCTGCCGCCTATAAAAAAACAAAATTTTCAATTTGTTGTTTCATGTTATCCGGGATTAGCAACATATAGTTGGTTCTAATCCGCCAACGGATGACAGCTCTTGCGGCAATATATAAACGTTTTCTTTGTTCGCGATCCATTCCCAAAACATCCATCACTGCATCAGTTGCGCCTTGCGCGCTGTAATTCCATTTTTCAGCATATCTTAAATGTTCTTTACGTTCGTCTAACTTAGAGTAATCACCTTTGTAAAGATTTTTCCCAGATATTACATAATCCGCATAGCAGCGATTTTCTTCCTCAACTAAGTCAATCAGTCTTTCAATATCAATCTTAATCATGTTTCTCTCTTTCTCCCGGCTCTGATCCTGTCGGGCGGGTGTATTGTGGTTAGGCTACATAATAGGTGATGTAGCAATAGCGTGTGCTGTTAGGGTTGTGGCTCCGAATTGTGTAACCCTCTCCAAACTTACCTTTGTACGGCTCCTTGATTCCTTCGGTTGCCTTAATGCTTACATAACCTCTGGTTAATGATGTGTGATGTGCTTTATATTCGTTTCTCATTGTTTTACCTCCTTGTTTTTGCTTGATTTTTGGGTAGTCATATGTTATATTTCAATTGTGAGGGAAGCGTTCCCGGTTGTCTCACGACACTGGTACTTGCTTCGGTGGATTACTCGTTAATGCTTGTCAGTATAGCGGCTACTATAAAGACTTTGATAACGAGGATGGCTATCAATCCCATCATGTCCACCTCCTCTCAATTGGTTTATAAAGATTGGCGCTTTGTGTAGCGCTTTTCTTTATGTCTATATATTACACGATAATAGAATGCTTTGCAATTTGCATATTACACGAAAATAGAATAAAAATATTGTGCATATTACACGAAAATAGAATATTGACAATTACATGAAAATAGAATATTATTGAATTGATACTATATCTAAGAGTGGGGTGGACTTATGGCGAATTATGGAGAGAATGGATATATGGATTTTACAAGGCTATGGGCTATGCTTGAAAAAAGAGGACACAAAAAGCAGTGGCTGATTGATAACGGTATACACAGGGCTACAATATATAAGCTGGTTGACAATGGGAATGTCACCTGTGAGGTACTATGCAATCTGTGTAGGCTGTTGAAATGCCAGCCGGGGCAGATAATGGAGTATGTAGAAGAAAAGGCGTAAACTACATTATTTGCAATAGTTTAACAACCCTCGGGCCAGTACAGCGAATGTACATTCCGGGATTGCGAATGTAAACGCATTCTGTTACACTATATATAAACGCAGGCAGGCGGAGGGAGATAGCCGTGGATATTAACGATTACACGCCAGCGGATCAAATAAAGGTATTAATGGCGTTGGAAGGTGTAAGCACGGCAGAGCTGGCCCGGCGGTTAAAGACCACACGCCAGAATATGGGGCAACGGTTAAAGCGAGGGGCATTCACCCCGGCGGATCTGGAAGAGATAGCCACGGCCCTTGGATACAAAACAAGAATAGAGTTTGTTAAAATGTAGGGGACAGGCAGCCAGGCGTGGCCCCTGGAACTAAATAAAGATTATGTACAGCGCTTATTTTGGGCATTCCAGGATAGGCGCTTTTTATTTTGCTCAGAAAGGAGGCCGGGAGATGGAAAAGGAGAAAAAGAAAATAGGCAGGCCCAGAACCAGGCCATACAAACCCGGACTGCTGGAAAGGGAACTGGGGCCGGAACATGCGGACGTGATAGCGGAGTATAAGGCGGTTCAGCAGGCACAAAGGATTGCAAACCAGCAACAGGAGAATGAGAATGATCCCAGCGGGATGCTTACACCTGTCTCCAAGGCAAACAAGGCAAGCCCTGTATCTGGAGGCCGGTACAAGGGAGTAAAGCCAGAAGATAGGGAGGAAGCCATATCACAGATGATAGAGTTATATAACCTTCCTCCAATAGACACAGGTAATAGGGATCAGCTTGCAGAGCGTGTAGCATGGTTCTTTAACTGGTGCAAGGATAACTGTATACGCCCCGGCGTGGAGGCGCTTGCACTGGCTTGTGGGGTCACTAGAGGCACATTAAACCGGTGGGAACACGGGGAAAATGGCCCAGACAGGAGAGACGTTATAAAAAAAGCGAAGCAATTAATTGCCTCATATAATGAGTTTTTAGCCCTTAAAGGCAAAATAAACCCGGTGACGTTCATTTTTCTGTCCAAAAACAACCACGGCTATGTGGATCGCTCAGAGGTTAACATAACTACAGACTTACCCCTTGGAGATCGCATGAGTGCGGATGACATAGCCCAACGGCTCCCGGATTCAGGAGATGACAGTGGCATCATAGATGCAGACTTCAGGGAGATTCAGTCCTCTGCCAGTGGCGTATTGTCAGATAATGATGAGTGAGTGAGACACAATAGGGACAATAGGATGCTGATTGCCTTGCTTATGTACAACATGCACAATGATATAGTGTAGTTTTGTACATTGTGTCGACTCAAGACTGCGTTAAATTCGTATTTAACGAATAGTTGTGACGCCATAAAGTGAGGTGGTCATAGATCAATAAAGTTGAGCGACAGAATACGGAATTGTCTGTCTGTTTGTAACGATAGGGGGCCCAGGGGGTATATTCAAGGGTTCCCAGACGGCAAAGGAGTCCCCCATCCAAATTTTAAAGAAAAAGGCGCATTCAGTGATCAATAATCAATTTTAGAGAATATGAGGTTAACTGGAGAAGACATGGAAAGTAGATACAGAATGAGTGATGACTTTAAACGGGCAATACGTGAGGTTGGTAAGCATCAATGGACAGTAAGAGATTACGAGCTCTGGAGTGAGATGTTAGATGCCGCGATACGGAATTGTAAATACCTAAGACACGGTGGATTATTTGGTCAGATACTGCGGTCATCCCTGGTTATGGTTGTAATGGGTATCGTCTGGAAGTTATTGGAGTTGTATGCATATGGCGAAGTACAGCCAAGAGCGGTTGACACAATAATGATGCTGCTGATATTGCCATTTATATTTAAGGCTGTTCGGTAATTTTAGAAAAAATAAAACAAAAAGGCATTAGGGTATTCTGAGGAGGTGTTGCTCATGTTCGTAAATTCCGAAGTGGTACTTTCTATACTTCAAATGGTGGAAATACAGGTAAAAGTATATGAGGAGTTTAAGAAAAGGTTTGATGAAAAAGAGGCACGTATACAAGCAGAAATTTTTATGAGGTCCTTACTGGGAGTGGAGCGGAACGGGAGAAGATGATGGCAAGGGTAGAGATTAGAACACAGGAGAAGTATGGATATTCAGTTAAAATTGACGGAAAAGAAGTGAACAGTATTGTGACAGGAGCGGATATAAGTATTCACCCTGGGCATATTCCAGTTGCAAAATTAAATATTCCATGGGGTGCAGGGGAGTTTGTTCTGGATCCGTGTAATGTCAAATACAGTATGACCCTTGCTGTGGCCGCAGAGGTTGTTCGTGACGAGTTAATAAAAAGGGGAGATTGGTATAAGGCCCTGGTAGATTCTATTGCGGGCTATTTGATCGAGTACTACGAAGGAGTAATTGACCCAGAGGAAGCCGTAGATATGGCGGTTGGGCTGGCAAAAAGAATTATTGGTTTGGAGGAAGGCACATGAATAGTTATTTTCTGAGATTCGTTTTAAAGAATGGCCACATGCTATACGGACGGCGGAAGAGTATCGCAGACATAACAGACATAAAGTATGAACTTAGTGAGACAAAATATAGGAAAATGGATTACCATTTCTCTTCTTTAAACGGAGAACGCGCCATAGTGGTTGATATGGAACAGGTCGCGTCTTATGAGGTCGGTCCTTGGAAGGGAAATGATAATGATTGATATGTTGTTAATTGTATTTAATGCGTTTATGGTTGCTTTTTTTGCCTGGGCTTTTTTGGAAGGAAAAGGGTTCTATTATAGGCTGTTCTGCATCTTGTGTGGGATATGCTCCTGCGCAAATATGTTTATGACTGGAGGTAGGATATGAGTTTGAGAGAGAATTTCATGAATAAAATAAAGTTCCTTGCAGTAGTATTACTTGCATTTATCCTGCTTTATGGATGTACGGAGGCAGAGAGGGTGTCAAGCAATGTATCTCAGCAGGCGGACAATTTTAATGTGATTCGGCGCCTGACTGTTTTGAATGCGCGTAGTGACAAGCCACTATTTGAACTGGTTGGGGCTTTTTCTTTTACCTTGGAGGATGACCGTATCATTGCAGTTGTCGAGACAGGACCAGGCGAATATAAAAAACATTCTGTAGGGTTAAATGATTGGACGCTGTGGGTAATTGAGGATGTTAGCGGAGCGGAGGTGGATAAATACCATTACGAAGTTAACTTCCTTCCAGAGATGATTGTTCCGGTTACGTTTATCAATGAGGATTAAAAAATGATTGTTACTTGCTATGGGATTATCCTGTTCTATATATGGGAATGGGTGAAATTCATAAAATCAAGTCCACCTGCGGTTTCGGAAGGTTTTGGGATGTCCTATGAATCCGACAGGTCGAGGCATCCGGTATAGCTGTAGCCTGCGGCATAGGAGCGTAAGTCTTATCCCATGCGATAAGCGGAATGCTGCAGGCAGTTTGTAACACCAATACGAGTAGTGAATAAGTCTGGTATACATGTCCGGCCAGAAATGGCCGGATTCAGGAGAGATACCCAAGTCAGGCAAGGGGGCCATCTAGCTATACATGGGTTCAAATCCCATTCTCTCCAATAGCATGAATGTGACGTATTCATGCGAGGTATTTCGCCTTTATCCTTTCCCCCTCATAGCTGTTTGCTGTTAAGGCGGAGCGAATCTGCCGTGAGGGTTAGGTTGCTGGTGACAATTGGAACCGGATAGTGCAAATGCATGGCACGATAAACAAAGTTGCTAACGGGAGGGATCCCGTTGAGGGGCGATAGCTTACGAGGACGGAGCGCCGGTCTGAAAAACCGGAGGGTGCTGGTTCGATACCAGTTCGCCCCATTACTGTAACTAATGGTGCAGAAAAGGGAGGATATCATGCCGCCAAAGGAGAAAGAGAAAACAGAGAAGTATTTTATGGGAGAAAGCCATGAACCGATCCTGAAAATGAAGGACCTTCCGGAATTTGATTCTGATAGCTTGAACGATGATGGGATATGTGGACTTGCTTCTGAGATGAAGAAGGTTTTTGAGGCTGTACACGAGTTATCCATTCAAGTGATGAAAGTAGTATTTGCAAATGTTGGAAAGAAATATGTACACAGATATATGTCAAATAACTGGTTAAAGCAACATGGACTTCCAATGAGGAGGAAAAAGCGATGAACGAACGAAATGTGATGAGAGAATGGGGAGGTAAGATAACAATAATCACCATTGATGGAATTGATTTTGTAAGGCTGATTGACCATGACCACGCAATGAAAAAGGTGGAAGCAGATAGGGCTAGTGAGAAGCAGAAGTGCCAGAAACCACCACTTGGGATAAAACCTGCATTCATAGCAATAGATGAACGCAATGAGGCATTAGCGGAAGCTGTTATAAGGCATAGTCATAGATGCGCTCATAGTATTGAAGAGACTTCAAAAATTAGATTGTGGGCTCAGGAGATAGTATGTAATTGTGATACTTTGTTAGAACTTTTGAGAAGGGCGGATTGATTATGGCGGCATGCGGTTTTTATCTTGATTTACCGGATTTTTGTTCTTTTTGTGCGCATTATACACCGGAGGTATCGGAAAAGGTATCGATGCAATCATTTGAGGATAGAGTACCTAGAATAGCTACTCATATAACATGCAAAAATGTAAACCTGTGCCAGGTGATAGCAACAAATTTAGAGGAGAGGATGCCCCATGGGAAAACCTGAAATTCAATACATATCAGTTTATAAATGTCGGCTGTGTAAGAAAGCTTTTGCAGGTCCGGTAGCAGATGATCCGATAGTATATATGGATGGCTTAATCTATTTGGAAGAGGCAGAGCATCAAAAGTACAGCCGGCATATTTGCGAGAATGGTAATATAGGCCTGGCAGACTTACAAGGATTACAGAAAATGGAAATACATATGCCATAGAAGGGTGAGATATCATTGTCAAAGAACAGTCAAATTGTAAATCGCCTTTTAAAAACGGACCTGAACCAGTATGACAATCTCTCTATGCTTTTTGAGATGTGCCGGAACTTACTGGATGAGGACCGTGTCCAAGCATTGAAACTTGCACGAAAAATTGAAAACAAGGCCAATGCGCTTGCCAGGAAGGATACCAGGTTCTATGAATTATATATTCGGTCACTTCTATTTTTGGCACCGCATTACTTCCATGAGTATCTACTGTATGTGGAACATAAACGTATTCCTGAAAAACAGTTCTATCTGCCGCGATGTCATGTGCTTCGGGTGGTGGTTGAGGACCTGCAGGACCTGGAAGATGGAAAGATAGATTTTTTAGGCGTGTCCATGCCGCCGCGAGTTGGTAAGTCTACAACCTGTATCTTTTTCATGTCTTGGCAGATGGGAAAGTATCCTGATCTTGCAAACCTTATGTCAGGCCATTCGGACCCTCTTACCAAAGGATTTTACAAAGAAACTCTGAATATTATCAGCAGCGAGGAATATTGCTGGAAGGATGTTTTCCCGGGGGTCACCTTTGAAAGTTCATCCGCAGAAGATGAGGCGATCAACCTCAATACTCCTAGCCGGTTCCCCACATTGACCTGCCGATCCATTGAAGGGACCACAACAGGTGCTGTGGAAGCGGCAAACCTTCTATATACGGATGACTTGATAAAGGATCGCAAGGAATCCCTAAGTCCACAGCGTTTAGAGGGGAAATATCAGGACTATCTGAATAAGATTCTTGATCGTAAGCTGGATAATGCCAAAGAGTTGATGGTTGGAACCCGGTGGAATGTAGCTGATCCGCTGGGAAAAGTACAGGCGCAGCATAAGGATGACCCAAGGTATAGATTCCGGGTTATTCCGGCACTGAATGAGAATGATGAGAGTAATTTCATCTACAAGTTTGGAAAAGGGTTTTCAACGCAGTATTATAAGAACCTGCGAGAGACACTAGATAATAATGAGTGGATGGCGAAGTATCAGGGGCGTCCATTTAAACGAGAGGGTTTGTTGTTCCCGGCCGAAGATTTGAAATACTATAACGGTATACTTCCATCAATTGAGCCGGACCTTATTTTGGCGGCCTGTGACGTAGCCTGGGGTGGCGGAGATAGCCTTTCAATGCCCGTGGCCTATGTATTCAATGGGGTGGGATATGTCCATGATTTAGTATTTAGTCAGGGAGACAAAGATGTCACTAGACCTTTGGTAGTGGGAACAATAAAGCGAAATCACCCACATATGGTTCGTTTTGAAGCAAATAACGGTGGTCATGAGTATTGTACAATCGTGGATGGTATTCTTCAGGAGGATAATTTTTCATGTAATCTTTCTTGGGCTAATGCTCCAGGAACACAGGCAAAGATGTCCAGGATTGTCCAATATGCCCCAGATATAAAAAGATTGTATTTTATTGACGATAAGAATGCTACACCAGAATATAGGAAATTTATGAGTGAACTCACTGAATTGTCATGTGAGGGAAAAAATGAACATGACGATGCTCCAGACAGTTTGGCCCAATTGGTAGCTTTCTGGAGGGATGGTGGAGGATGGTGTGAGCCGATGCAGCGTCCTTGGTAATCGCGTTGATATTAGGAGGAACACAGACCGCCCTGGAAAGCTGCTTCCAGGGCGGAGTAAGACTATTTTACACGAATAGTCTTTGTGGTAGATTTGGTACTGTGGCCATTGCTCACGGTGGTGTGAACACGAATGTTACCGGAACTAGTTGTTCTGGCAGTAGAGTTAATACGAACTCTTACAGTTTTACCCATTGCACATTCCTCCTTTCAAAGTGGATTTTTCAAATCTCCTCATGTTGTATAGAACATTAGTTCATCAACTATATATAGTATAACAGGAGGGAGGGGAGATGTCAATAATGATTAATTTAGGAAAAGTTTTACAGAAGGAAAGAACAAGGCAAGGATTATCCCAACAAAATCTTGCAGACATGGCGGGAGTAACTAAAAGAGCAATTGGTTATTGGGAAAACGGGAGTAAGAACATGAGCGTTGAGAGCGCAGATAAAGTATTTAAGGCTTTGAATGTGACTGTAAAAATCGGGGAGCAATAGTTCATTGTAATTGACAAGTCAGGTTTGATAAATGAATTGGGAGAGTGATGCAATTGCCGAGTAAAAGATATGTAAACCTATCACAATATGGAATATCAGATGAGCGCAGGCAGGAGCTGGTTGCATTCTCCATGCAGTATAAAGAATGGATAGATGGATTAAGCCGTCAGGAAACCCCCAGATTACGTCAGAAGGTCAACTTGGTTGAGTATGCGGCAAACAAAAGTTCCGAGGATATAAGAGGGGACTGTGGTCTTGCAGAGTACATAATCAAGAACGTAACCGAAGATAGGCCCTATTGGTACTTAAAACAGGTCATGTGTATGCCCTACCGGGACAAGGAGTTTTATGCAGCCCGCAAGAGATTTTTTGTAATTTTAAATCGTGAAAAAGATTAAGTTGCCAGAATACGGGACATGGTTTTGTGTTATGGTGTATATGGATGGTCATATTTTTATGACCCCATTGTACTTCCGTTATGGCGGCCCCACCCCTGGCCGCCTTTGCAATCAACCAACTGCGCATGATGCAGTACTGGATAATACATAGAAGGTGAACCATGAAACCAATACGGACAAGGAACTATAAAAAGAGAGAGAATCTTTTTGGCCGCCGGGTTTATTCCACGGATGAATTGGCGATTAATGATAACAATGTTGTTGAAATCCTGAATAAGGCCTTGGTGTATCATGAGATCAACCGCGGTGAGATCGAATATCTGGATAACTATTACCGTGGCGACCAACCCATCCTTTACCGCTATAAAAAAGTCAGGCCGGAAATCTGCAATAGGGTTGTGGAGAATTATGCGTTTGATGCTACCAATTTTCACACGGCCCAGAACTATGGTGAGCCAATACAATATGTGAATGCTTCCCCTGATAGGGATATTTCAACAGAGATAAATGAACTGAATACACTTATGAGGTTGGAGAATAAAGCGTATTGGGATGTTGAACTTGGAACCTGGCAGAATGTATGTGGCACCGCATACAGGTTTGTACTGCCAAACAAGGCTGCAGATGTGAAGAATAGCGAATGCCCATTTACACTTGATGTTTTAGACCCGCGGCTGGCTTTCGTGGTTTATTCCAAACGAATAGGTAAAAAGGCGGCAATGGGGGTAAGAATTATTGAAAACGAAAAGGATGGGGACATATATGAATGTTATACCAGGCAGCGGAGGTGGAAGATACAGGGCGGTAAGATAATTGAACGCAAAATCAATCCTCTTAATGCGATCCCCATAATTGAGTATCCGAAGAATAGCCGGAGGATAGGGGTTATTGAATTAACTATCACACTATCAGATGCAATAAACAATGCAACCTCGAACCGGATGGATGGTATTGAACAATTTGTCCAAGCCTTTATGAAATTTGTAAACTGCAAGATTGACGAAACCAAATTCATGGAAATGGTTAACCTTGGAGCAGTCACTGTTAAGGGCGAGCCTGGGCTGCCGGCAGATGTGGATATGGTATCCTCGCAGTTGGATCAGAGCCAGACCCAAGTAACAAAAGATGACCTCTATAAATCTTTTCTGATAGTACAGGGCATGCCGTCAAGAGAGCAGAACACCGGAGGAGATACAGGCTCTGCGGTTTATCTGCGTAATGGTTGGGACTTTGCTGAAAAGCGGGAAGAAATCGGGGAACCCATAGAAAAGAAGTCAGAAATGGAGTTCCTGCGTGTAGTTACCCGGATCCTAAGAAACTACGATATTCTGGATATCCAGCTTAGAGATATAGATGTAAATATAACCAGAAACAAGACAGACAACATGCTTGTTAAGGCGCAGGCATTACAGATTTTACAAGATTGTGGCGTTGATGATGAAATTGCATTGGGAATTGTTAGCCTGTTTAGCGATCCACAGAGAGTGTATTCTAAATCTAAGGAACGGATGCAGAAACGGTTTGATGCAAAGTCAACCCCAAAGACAGGAGTAACAGGAAATGGAGAACAAAGCCAAAATAAAGAAATCGCCACTGGTAGAAGTGCGGTGCGCGAATCCGGGGTGTAATAGACTTTTGGCAGAAACCAGAGGAGATACAGCCATCAGGTGCAGACGTTGTAAAGGAATGACTGTATTGAACTACCAAACCGGAAACAGGAAGTACTTTCCAAAAGAAGACAAAAATGCGTACCTAGAGTACCTTTCATAACGCCAGAAATGGTGCTTGATTGGTACTTTTTATTTTGCCAGTTGTGGCGTAAAAACAGCAGGTGCCAGCGGAGCAACCCGCGATAACAAAGCGTAGGCATACAGAAGGAGAGAGAAAATATGGCATTAACACGCGAGGACATTAAGAAACAGTTCCCAGATGCAACGGATGAACAGATCACAGCAATCTTAAATGCATACCAGATTGACATTCAGGCCGAAAAAAATAAGGCTGCAACGGATGCCGCTGAAATTAAGCGATTGAAAAGCATTGAAAAGGAATTGGATGATCTGAAAGCTGATAAACTGACTGATCAAGAAAAGCTTGATAAGGCCCTGAAAGATGCAGAAACTGAAAAGTCAAAGTACATCAAGGCCCAGAATAAAGTGAAGATTGCGGAGGAACTGGTGAAGGCTGGTCTGACAGAGGATGATTACACAGGCTTCATTGATAGTTTTGTTGGTGAGGATCTGTCGGCATCCCTGGCGAGTGTCCAGGCATTTACAAAAACACTTGCATCTAAAAACACTGCTGCAGCAAAGGCTAAAGAAAAAGAGTTAACGGACGCCTTGGGAGATGATGGTGGCGGTGACGATGGGAAGAGTCAAGGCGAAAAGTCCCCAGACGTGGAATTTGCTGAGAAACTTGCTAGTTCTCTTCCGAAAGCGCAGGAGAACAGCGCATTTGACTTTTATAAATAGGAGGTAAAACTGATGAAGGTAACCGGAAAATCATATGGGCAGCCGAAAGAAATCTTGAAGTTTAATGATTTTAAAGGAGCGGCCTGCATGGTATCTGATAGCGGAGTTACAGCAGATGCAAACGGGTTGAAGATTGTTAAGGCAGGAACACCCTGGCCGGCAAATGATGCCACATGCAAAGGTCTGTTACTCCATGACGTTGATGTAACATATGGGGAACATCCTGGAACGTATATCTTTGAGGGATCGGTCAAAACACCTGTTCTGACGGAAAATGGCATCACCGTTTCCGATGAGGCAAAGGCGGCGCTTCCGAGGATTACTTTTTTCAATTAACTCACAACATAAAACATAAAGGAGGTATATCATGCCTGCATTACCATTAAATGAAGCTTTTACAGCGAGGGCCTTGGGCGTATTTTGGAACAGCTACCAGAAGTCGCTTGGACTTCCGCCCTATCTGGGAACCACATTATTTCCAAAAAAGAAGACCCCCCTGATGGACCTTAAGTGGTTTTATGGTTCCAGTGGACTACCCGTATCCCTTACTCCGTCTAACTATGACGCACAGGCAACCCTAAGGGATAGAATCGGTTTCAAACAGATTGAAACTGAAATGCCTTTCTTCCGTGAGTCATATCTGGTGAAGGAAAAGGATGCAGCGGAGTATGAGAAACTGATGAATTCTGATGAGGCGTTTGTACAAGAGATTTTGCAGCGTATCATGGTAGGGCCGACAGATCTTATACAGGGCGCAAATGTCGTGCCGGAGCGTATGATTTGGCAGCTGCTTGCTCCAGTCGATGGGGCACCCAAGATTGCAATTTCTGCCAATGGAGTAAACTACGATTATAACTATGACCCGGATGGTGTGTATAAAAGTAAAAACTATGTTGAATTAACCACAGCGACCGACAAATGGACTGACTTTGAAAATTCAGACCCATATGAGGACCTGAGGATGGCCCAGAAGGCACACAGGAAGGAATACGGCACGGTCCCAACCGTAGCAATCATGAATGACAACACATTTCAGCTGATTGTGAAGAATAAGAAAATCCATAATTATCTTCTGGCTCAGAATTTAAGCGTGAACATTATGGTTACTGATGAAATTGTAAAGAAGTTCTTCCGTGAACAGCTGAAACTAACCATAGTTATATATGATTTGATGTACAAAAACGAGGCGAAAGAGTCAAAGACATTTGTTCCTGATTATATGGTGGTTATGTTGCCAGGGACGGGAATGCTTGGAAACACTTGTTACGGCAGGACACCAGAGGAAAGAACCGGAAATCAGTCAACCGGGGAGCTTTCCATTGTTGATACCGGCGTGGCACTTTATACCTTTACCACTCCGCATCCACTTGTAACTCAGTGTATTTGCTCTGAAATTGTGCTGCCGACTTATGAGAGGATCATGGACACTCATCTGATGAAGGTGGCGTAAGGGAGGCAGTAATATGAAGTATGACCATCTGGTAAAAGTATGCGGGAAATTTTACTGGCCTGGAGAAGAGGTGCCGGAGGACACTGGCACCTTCCAGGAAAACAAAAAAATGGATAAGACTTCTGAGGAAAACATGCAAGATGATAATCCAGCAGAAGGAATATTTAAGGAATGGCAGCTTAAGGCCATGAACCGGGACAAGTTGGCTGAGATTTGCGGTGAAAAAGGCATTGGATTTACAGAAGATGCAACTAAGGGTGTTCTTATCGGTCTGATTTTGGAAAGGCAGTAAGGAGAGAATGGCATGGCAGAAGCAGTGGAGATTAAAAAGGATGAATTATTCAAACGGTTTTGCCGCCGGATAAAAAAAGATATTACATCCCTGGATGATGTAGATGTGCTGACCCTTTATGATTTTCTGGAAGATGCGGAACGCCAGGTGATAAGGAAAGCGTATCCATTCGGAGCAACTGAAGCCAAAGTGGCAGCCGCTCTTAAGGAGTATTCCCATGTGGTTATAAACGTTGCTGACTATATCTATAGTAAAGACGGGGCAATAGGAGAAACACAGCATACTGCAGCCGGAGTAACCAGACAGTATGGGGGTGCTGGCGTACCATCTGATTTCTTCTATGACATTATCCCAGAAGTGGGGGTATTATGAGGGATTTGCAAGTGAACCTCTCTACCGTTTATTATGCAATGTATGTTGGCTACATGGAGGGAATAAAGGATGGAAAGCCAACGGGACAGCCAGCCCCTCAATTTACTATTCCAAGACAATCAGCAGCTTGTGTGTCAACCCCATCAGGAACTACGGAGAATACACCCTTTGGTGCATTTACAGACTACGATAAAATTATGACCACAGCAAATGAGGACTTCAAAGCAGATGAACATTCAATTTTGTGGATTGATTCAATGCCAATCATAAAGCAGGATGGCAGTACGGATACCCCCTATGATTATACGGTGGAAAAACTGGCAGAATGGGGCGGACAGAAAGCATACGCAATCAAGAAAAGAGTAAACAGTATGGATGATAGTGAATATCTGAAACATTTGCTTAATATCGAGGCCATATCACAGTCTGAATATGATTTATACATAAAGAGGCTGGTAACAGATGAAGATTAAAGTGACCCTGGATAAGGCGAGTGTTAATAAGGCAATCCAACAGGTTCAACAGTTCAAAGAACAACTTCATAGAAAGAATGAGATTTTTACTCACCGTTTGGCTGAGATGGGGGCTAGAGATATAAATACACAGTTACAGGCAATCAGTGGGGTAATATCTCATGAGGAGCCGATTGGGACTGCCTTCATTGAAAATATAAATTTGTATAGTGTGGTAAGAATGAAGATCGTAGTGGCCTCCAGCATGATCCTTTTTGTGGAATTTGGGACAGGCATTAAATATGCTGGCACCCAGAACCCGAAAGCAGGAGAGTTAGGAATGGGGCCTGGAACTTATCCAGGTAAAGGCCACTGGGATGATCCAAACGGATGGAGTTATCAGGATTCCACTGGTGTTTGGCATCATACATACGGCATACGGGCACAAATGCCAATGTACAATGCATCTCAAAAGATGATTGAACAGGTATTAAGTTTGGCGAAGGAGGTATTCCATGATTAACATAGCAATTGAGCAGTATGAGCGTGTTAAGATGGCAGTGAAGCCGCTTTGCAAGAATACTTCAAGGCTTGAAACACAGGCGCTTCCCAAACTGCCACATTTGCTGTTTGAACAACTCAATAATCCAATTGCAAAAGACCGGATTGATAGTGAGAACATAGAGAATGCGGTTACGCCTACGGTACAGATTACTATTTACACAAAAGGAGATACAAGTCTTGTGGACAATGAAGCGATCATGGCATTGGCTGATGGTCAGATGATTTCTGACGGATGGATCAGAACATTCGGGCCACAAGAAGTTAAGAATGTAGTTGATGATTCAGTCCTTCGCTATATAGCAAAGTACGAAGCGAAGGTTGATGATAAAGGAACTATTTGGAGCAGGTAACAGACTAAGAGTGCCTTTGAGTACCATACATACACAGTGCAGGAGGAGATTTATTATGGCTGACGGACGCAGCACAATTGGAACATTTTTATTTCAGGGAACGAGTGCATCAAGTTTGACAAAACTGTGCCGTATCAAGAAGTATCCTGATTTAGGCGCAGCACCAGATATGATTGATATTACGGATTTGGAAGATGAGGATGAATCCAAAATCCCGGGAGTTAGAAAGGCTTCGGACATGGCCTTTACAGCAAATTACACACCAGATGACTACAAGACAGTGGACGATAAGGCCAATGTTGATGGATTCTATGAGGTCCGTTTTGGAGATGAGACAGGTAAGGATGGTATATTTGCTTTTCAGGGAAGCCACAGTGTATTTGCAGTTGGTGGTGATGTGAATGGTGCCAGGGATATGACGATCACGATTGCAAGAAGGTCATCCATTACATTCTCTACACCGGCAGCTGAGTAAGATGATTAAAAAGGAGAGTGTCTATAATGGCTAAGGTATTAGTGGGAACTGGCAAAGAACAGAAGGAGTATCAGCTGGAATTGTCATTTAATACAGTTGTTGAAACTGACTTTATGGAACAGGCGGGCGGATGTCAGGCTGTTATGGATGATCTTAAAAAGTCCGCTAAATCCAAAAATTTTGCGGCTCAAATGAAAGCATCCATAAAGATGATGGGAATGGTGCGTTATCTGCTGTTTGTATGTTTACAGGATAACCATAGCGAAGAAATAACATCGGAGAAACAGGCCGGTACGCTAGTCCAGCGTTTGATCACTGAAAACAAAAAGAGCATTATTGATATTTATAATATTATCAACGAATGTCTGGAGGAAGCTGATTTTTTATCAAAGCTGATGGGAACCGAGGAGAATCCGCCGATTCAGCCTCAGGACCATCTTCCGAAAGTAGTGAAGTAAAAAGCTTTAGGGAAGCTGTTTATATGGTGTGGCTGCCACAGGCACTATTCTTGGGAATACCAGAGGAACGTTTTTGGCAGCTGAATCCGAGGAAAATGAAGCCATGGAAAAAGGCCTATGAAATGAGGTTAGAGCACGAGGACCGTATAGCATGGGAAACGGGTAGATATTTCATGGCATCCATAGGTGCGGCACTTAATGGTAAGCCAGACATTTATCCCAGGCTTCCATTTTCACAGTTTAAGGAGCTGCAGGAGAATCCAGAGGATCATGATTATCAATTGGACGCTCTTAAGTTTAGACAGTATTGTAAAGCGGTAGATGACAGTTTTATAGATAAAACAAATTGCGTACCCAGCGTACCTCCCTGAAAGGTAGGCGGGTACTCAAATGGCAAGTATTGAAGAATTAAGCATTGATATAATTTCTAATCTTGGGAATGCCGATAAGGCCCTTGATCGCCTGTCAGCAAGCCTTTCAAAGATGTCTGCAGCACTTGGCGGTTTTGATACCGGCAAGTTTTCTGCAATCGGTAATGGAATAGGTAATCTGGCCGTCTCCATGAAATCAGCATCGGGCATAAAAGCGGCTGATTTTAACCGGATTTCCAATGGAATAGACAAACTTAATAGAGTTGACGTTTCAAACCTTGCGGCAGTAGGGCGAGGGCTTAGTTCGCTCCTGGTAGGATTCCAGGGGCTTTCAGGCGTTGCGAATGGTGCCGGGAACTTGGCTACAGCTGCATCCAGTATCGCAAAAATGGGCGGAGTACAAGTGCAGAGGGCGATTGTTAATATGCACAGTGTTGGACCAGCAGTGGCAGCGCTGAATAACGCCTTTGCTGGTGGGATTACTCCTTTACCCAATATTTCTGAGTTTGTATCTTCCGTTGCTAAGCTTGGCGGAAAGGCTACTACCAATGCTATTACTAATTTACCGCAGCTTGCAGATAGCCTAACACAGACTATGAATACGCTGTCCAAAGCACCAAAGGTAAGCCAGAATGTCATTTCTCTTACGAATGCGTTGGCTAATCTGGCATCCCAGGGGAACAAGGCACGTTCGGCCTCCAATGGGCTTGCTACTGCTATGGATCGGGTATCAACATCTGGCCGCAGGGCAAGCACTGGGGTTCTGTCCTTTGGAGCATCCATAAGGAGTATGTTGGGAGCAGCCGGGATCATGCTGGGAATCCGTCAGATTATCCAGTTCGGAAAATCCTGTATAGAACTTGGATCCTCAATGACAGAAACTCAGAACGTGGTTGACGTGGCATTCGGAAGCATGGCAAGTAAGGCCAATGCATTTGCTAAGACCACGGCAACACAGTTCGGAGTGTCTGAACTATCAGCAAAGCAGTATTCCGGTGTCCTTATGTCCATGTATCGGTCCTTGGGAGTTGCGCAGGAGAATGCGGCGAACATGGCAATGGGATTGACCGGAAGGGCTGGGGATATTGCATCCTTTTATAATATCAGTACTGATGATGCCTACTATAAAATCCGTTCGGCTGTATCCGGAGAAACGGAACCGATGAAGCAGCTGGGCGTTAACATGAACGTTGCAAACCTGAATGCCTTTGCCCTGTCCAACGGATTCGGAAAGCTCTACAACAAGATGACCCTGGCAGAACAGGCTATGTTGCGGTACCAGTATATCATGGCGACCACGGACCAGACCGCCGGGGACTTTGTACGGACTCAAGGGTCATTTGCGAACCAGCTTAGAATCTTACAGCTTCAGTTCCAGCAGTTCAGCACAACCATGGGGCAAGGGTTCATAAATATCATTGTCCATGTAGTCAGAGCGCTTAATACGCTTCTGGCCTATTTGCAGACGGTTGCCAATGCATTCCGCGCACTTACTGCTCTGGTTTTTGGGGACAATTCCGCCCAGGCTGGTGGAGGTATTGCAGGGGGAATTGAGGATGCAGAGGATGCAGCCGGTGGACTGGCAGGAAATCTAGGTGGGGCAGCGCAGGCGGCAAAAGACCTTGCAAATGCAACTTCTGGTATTGATGAACTGAATATTATTTCGCCTAATGATAAAGGTGGTTCCGGTGGCGGTGGTGCTGGAGGCGGAGCAGATGTTGATTATGGCGAACTTCCATCCGGTGAAAGTTTCATTGATAGGCTCAATAAAGAATTGGAAGATGCAATTAAGAACCATGACTGGGAATTTGTTGGGTCTTATATTGGAGATGCACTTACCAAAGCTATGGATGATATTGATTGGGATAGAATCTATGAGGGTGCAAGAAACTTTGGTACAGGGTTTGCCCAATTCCTGAACGGGCTGATTTCCCCTGAACTGTTTGGGGCAACAGGCAGAACTATTGCTGGGGCTTTGAATACCGCTATTTATTCGGCATTGGCATTTGGAGAAGAATTTAATTGGGAGAATCTTGGAGTTTCCATTGCCAGCGGAATTAATAACTTCTTTTCCACCTTTGACTTTGCAGCACTAGCTACCACAATCAATGTTTGGGCAAGAGGACTTTTAACTGCATTAATCACTGCGCTGGATGAAACGGATTGGAGCCTGATTGGAACAAAGATAGGGCAATTCTTTGAAACACTTGACTTTTCAGATTTATCAGAGAAAGCCGGGAAAGCTATCTGGAAAGCTATTAACGCTGGATTGGAACTATATGCTGCAATGTTTAAGGCGGCCCCAATAGAAACAACTATCATAACGGCTGTAGCAGCGTTGAAGTTTACTGGCCTGGGCGCTGTTTTAGCTAATGCCATGCTTACAAGCATAAAGACATCAGCGGCACTAAAATTTAAGAGCCTAGCCAATTTGATTGGAAATAAAATCAAATTGGCATTGCTTGGAATATCCATAAAGCTTCCAAGTATAGCGTTGGATTTATCATCAGTTGCTCCAATATTCTTGGGTACTCCTGGATTTGATGCTATAGGTGCACAGATAGTAGATGAAGTAAGTGAATCGATAAAAAATACATTTGGAGAAAAAGTACTAAATACAATGGCAGATGCACTTGCGCTTGCAGTCGGATCTGGAATCGGTTTTTTTGCGGGTGGACCACTAGGGGCTGCGATTGGCGGTGCCTTAACAGGAATGATTCTGGACAGTGTGCGTGGAGGAACGTGGGTAGGAGAATTCTGGAACCAACTCGGACAGAGCATTTTTAATTGGGATGTGGCAGGAGAACTTGCTAAATGTGCAAAAGAGTTTTTTAGACTAGCAGATGAAGCTTTCCAAGAGAATGATTTTGCTTCTTTCGGAATCAATATGGTTGAAGGAATCATTAATGGGATTGCTGCTGGTGCTGCCTGGGTGATAGAACCTATAATGGATTTATTTGATGCCATAGTAAAAGCAATTTGTGATATTTTCGGAATACATTCACCGGCTGAAAATATGAAGCCGCTGGGCGGGTATATCCTAGAAGGAGTTATTGAAGGATTTAGAAACACGTTCAGCGAATGGACGGATGCGCTTAACGAATGGTTTGATGATCATATTGCACCTTGGTTTACCACTCAGAAATGGTCTGAGTTATACGATTCCATAAAAACCAGCTTGAAAACTAAGTGGGATGAAACAGTCGGTCAGTGGTCATCAGATATTCAGACTTGGTGGGATCTTTATGTATCTCCATGGTTTACAACTGAAAAGTGGGAAGGAATAGCTGACAATATTAAAAAAGCCATCAAGACCAAATGGGATTCAACAGTAGGCCAATGGAAAACAGACCTTAGTAATTGGTGGACTAATGATGTGGCAAAATGGTTTGATTTAGAAACATGGAAAACTGAGGCAGGGCATATTAAAACAGCAATCATTGAAAAGTTTGCAGAAACAGTTTCTCAATGGAAACTAGATATCCAAGCTTGGTGGGACAATGATGTAACCAAATGGTTTTCGTATAATACTTGGTTAGATGCTCTAAAGGAACTCCCTAATGCATTCAAAAAAGGATTTGAACTGGCCATAAATTCAGCAAAGACGGTTTTTGATAATTTTATTGATGGTATCAAGAGAAGAATTGAATCTCTGTTTGATAGTGACGGCGGCTTAGATGATAGTGATGATTGGGATTATGGTACAAACTCACCAGTAAGAGGATTTGCTACCGGTGGATTTCCTAACACTGGGGAAATGTTCCTTGCAAGGGAACGCGGGCCTGAGTTAGTGGGCAGGATTGGCGGACGAACGGCGGTTGCAAACAATGATCAGATAGTGGCAGGAATTGAAAGTGGTGTATACAATGCTGTTTCAAAGGCCATGAGCGAGGTTTTTTCATCATATACACAGAATGGCGATATAGAGATTATTGAAACACATGTTGATATGGATGGAAGGACACTCGTCAAGCAGACGGACAAAGTGGTGCGCCGTGGTGGATTCAAATTTAGGACAACTTAAAATGTTTACTTCCCTCTCCCCATTTGCTATAATATAATTAAAATGTAGGAGGGGGATGGTATTATGGCATTAATTAATTGCCCGGAATGTGGGAAAGAAGTGAGCGATAAAGCAGAGAAGTGCCTTAACTGCGGTTATCCACTCCAGCCGCTTAGCACACGACTGAATAATACTAATGAAGAAAAAGAGCAAGTATACAAGATGAGTAGAAAGATATCAATAATACTCAATATATGTGTTGGTGTATTAGGCTTCCTTTTGTTTTGCGGTATTGTTAGCAGTGATGGTGGTTTTTCAGGAAATCAAAACGCATCTATAGTTGCTTGGGGGAGTATAGTTGGTGCAATTATTAACGTAATCTATATTAAGTTAAAAAAGAAAGTATTGGCAGTTTTAATGGGAATTCCGTATATAATAGCGGCAATAACGTGTGCAAACTCACTTAAAATCAGTTCGGCGTATATATTAGTAGAGTTCCTGATAGCGGCTTCGGTATTAACTACCCTGTTTTATATGAAAAAAATAAACGCATTTTAAATCTTTGAACTATAAGGATATTATATGGGGATATTTGAAAACAGATTAAATGTCATTGAAAGATTAAATACAGAAATAGAGAGAAAAAATGATGAAATTTCAATCTTGCAGAGCAAGGTTGAATCTCTTCAAAGCCAAGTTACTATATATGAAATAGGAAAATCACAAAATGAATATGTATTGCATCCGGGTGAATATAGTATTGGTGTAGATATTAAGCCTGGAAGATATTATTTAAAACTAGTTCAAGGGGATAATGGACGCCTTGAAGTGACTGGAAGAGATTGGGTTATAAGTAATTTGGGGTCTTGGGCTAATGGAATATCTGAGTATTATAATTTAGGATTGAAATATGGAACAAAGTTAAAAATTAGTGGAGAAGTTAGAGTTTCCATTAAGTTGATGCCCCCAATTAATGTTGATGAGGACATATCTACAATTGAGAGACTGCAAAGTGAAAATACAAAATTGAAAGAGGAACTGTTACAGATAAAGGATAAATATGAGAAGATACGGTTATCTCATAATGATTGCGTTGCAGAGGAAATGTCAATTTTAATGCCGGGTAAGTATTATTGCGGAGAAAATATTAAATCCGGTTTGTACGATTTAGAAGTAATATCTGGTCATGGTTGGATTAAAGTAGGAAGACAAGATATATACAAAGCAATGGGAAATGGTTCGCATGAAATAATGGAATATAAGGGACTGAAGGTAAAGGGAAAAATGGTAGTAGAAGTATCAGGAAATTTGAAACTAAAACTACTAAAAAAAGACATAATTATTTGAAAATAAGACAAAAGCCGCCTTTCGGCGGCTTTATTCAATTTGAGCATTCGCTATTCTGCAATTTTAAAAAATGGATCCGTATTAACTCTTTTCAAGCGTTCCAAAACACTCTCATATCCTGGATAAGTTACATATTCGTCATTTAGTCCATTGAATGTACCAATTTTTCCAATAGTACCCAGAAATTCTTGTTTAAAGTCTTTATATATTTTTTCTTTCCATGCAGTATAAATTGTTTCATCGATAGTCTTCTCTTTGTATAAAGAATACGTTTTTTCCCAGGTTTGAAAAAGGAATTCTATCACAGGGTCATCAAAGCCAATACAAGCGTATCTAGCCTCACCATATTCTTTTGTTGTAACAATTAAATCTCTTCTAAAATGCATTTTTGGGGTTTCAACCTGAAATAACAATTTCATAAGGTCAGAGTATGTTGATATGACATCATTTTGCTTTTTTTCATCACTCAATCCGCAAAGCCAATCAAGAGAAACATTAAAAATTTTTGCTATTGAAATCAAAACTTCGTAAGATGGCAAACGATCTCCTTTTTCGTATGCCGAAAAAGCTGATTGGGTAATATCCAGTTCGTTTGCTATGGTAGACTGAGTTTTCCCGGATTGAATTCTTAATTCTTTTAATCTTGTAGCAAAACTACCATTTTGTAAATTCTCCATATATGCACCTACTTTCTGATATTTCTATAATAGCATAAATAGTTATGTTTATCAAGAAATATCACTAAAAGTTGTAATTATCTATTGACATTCTAAATACAACAATATATAATGGGCATTACACTGATTTAGAAAGGAGGAAAACATGAAGCAAGTACTATTTAGAGCAAATGAGGAATTGATTAAGAAAGTCAAAATCAAGGCTATCCAAAATGACCAGAACATGACACAATATTTAGTTGCGCTTATTGAAAAGGATTTGGATGAGAATGAAACAAAAAAAGAGCAAACACAATAGCTTTGGCGGGCAGTGTGTTTACTCAATCATGAGGGAATAGGGTAGGCCCTATCCTTAGGGTTATCTTACCTTATTTTCTCCGATTTGTCAAATCGAGAAAAAGGAGAAAGATCAGATGAACAATTTAATGATTTTTGAAGGACATGAAGTAGAAGTATTTGAATTAGATGGACAGGCATTGTTTAATCCATATCACGTAGGGGAATGCCTGGAACTGGGAGAGAGCGCTGTAAGGATGGCGATTGCAAAGATGAATAGAAAACAGGCGATCAAGGTTAAAAATTCAGATGTCAAAGATATTGACTTCCGAAAACTGAATAACGCTGGGGAGAATTTTCTCACGGAGAGTGGCGTCTATAAGCTCGTTTTCAAAAGCCACAAGCCAAATGCCGAAGCCTTTACAGATTGGATAGCGGATGAAGTTCTCCCCATCCTTCGCAAGACCGGATCATACGAGATGCCAAAGAAAGAGAAATCAACGTCCCCTAAACGTCTTCCATTATCATCAGTCAACATGATGGTGAAGAATGTCATGAGTACTTTGGAAAAAGCTAAAGTGGAACCAGTATATGTGGCAGCAGAAGTGAAACGGTTGTACACAGACTTGGGGTACGAAGTAAAAGCACCACTGATAACTGACAAGGACGATATGCCGAAACTTTATGATTGTACGGAGATAGCAACGGAACTGGGCATTTATTCCAGTAGCGGAAAACCTCACAATCAAGCAGTTGGAGCTATAATTAAGAAGTTACATATTTCAAATACCGAAATTGTTACCACAGCATTCAGCAAAAATGGACACGAGGATGTAACAACACAGTATAAACCTTCTGTTTTAAAAGAGGTGAAGTGGTGGATTGCAGAAAATGGTTATCCCACCAAGATTAGCTATTGTGATTCCAAAGGTAATTGCAAATCTTGCACAGTGGTATACAGGGGGGTAGCATGATATGAAACAAGAGAATGCAGTCAGGAATGAAATTGAAAATCCGCTGAAAGATATATTGATGCAATTACCTATTGAAGAACTTATAGTTATGAAAGAAATTTTAAGCGATGGGATAGGTAACTTAGCGATACAACGTATTATAAATAACATTAATACCATTATCACACTAGAATCAGGAAACACAGAGTTTGAGGAATGAAGATAAATTTGTTTTATATGAAAAAAACTCATGCAATTTGATATAAAGCCGCCTTTCGGCGGCTTTACTTTAGTCTAAATGGTAGAAAAGTAAATGTAGCTTACTAAAACCACACGTAGGGGAGGATTTAACTTCCGACCCACCTAAATATTTACATTCGCCCTTAAATATGATATCTTTAAGGTATTGTAGGAGAGGGGAGAGCTGTTTTGAAAAAAATCGTTGTACTATTGATTTTATGTCTGTTTGTTGTGGGGTGTTCAAAAGCTGAGGTTCAAGAGTTTTCAGTAAATGAATTAAGTAGGCTTTATAACAATGTTGAATTAGAAGTGGCATCTGCATTGGATGAAATGACTGAAAAGGAAATTTATGGGGGTGAAGTTTCGGATGAAAAGCGAAACGAACAATATTGGAACACGTACCGAAAAATACAGAATGAAAAAGTCAAGACATATAATATAAAAACTAACTCTCCAATTTATGTATCAGGAATATTTCATCCCGTAGGTGAGGCCAATAATGGAAAACTTTTATTTAACCTAGAAGATGATGAAGGAAACAGCATACCATGTGAATCCTCCAACAAAGAGTTTTTAGATATAAAAGATGGGACAGAAGTAAGGATAAAGGGTATATTTTTCTCAAAAGACAGAAGAGGAGCATATATATCTGAATGTGAGATTGTAAAATAGAAGGCCGCCGTTTGGCGGCTTTATTCATATTGGATAAGCTATCAGAGGTCAAGTATGGTAAAATAATGACGAAATTTGTAATATAGTAGACAAAAAAACTCAAAAGTCAATAAAAAGATTGCTTTTTGGTCTTTTTGGGGTATAATCTAAATATAGTGTGTAATAATACGTACCAGTACACACCATAACCAGAAAGAGAAATATAGTAAAATACTAAAGTTAGTTGGTGACGTTTAGTGTACCATGGAACAGGGAGAGAACGTGGCGAAAGAATGCTCCGAAAGAAGCACATGGAATATAGTCGCGGAGATGGGCATTGGCTAGGTGACGGAATTTATCTATATAATGATAAACTTAATGTATTTCGCTGGATAAATTTAAAGTTCAAAGAGATATATCCTAAAGAGAAAATAGATGATGAATTGTATCAGAAGTATATGATTTTGGAAGTTTCTATTGAAGTGAAAGATGATAGAATGTTTTCACTTTTAAATCCAGAAAGTTGGATTGAGTTTGATTACGCTAGGGAAAAAGCGCAGAAAAAAGCTGCTTATGCAAAACGATTAAATTCTGTTGAGATGACTGATGGTGTAGTTTTAAACATTATGTTTGATAATTTGGGATATAGAGATTTGTATGATGTTGTGGTGGGAATATTCCCTTTGGAAAAAATTAGTGCATATAAAACTAGATTTAATGGTTTGAGCGAACTGCAATATTGTGTTAAAAATCCTAATATTATTGTCGATTTGCATGAGTGCACTCAAGAATTTGATTATAATCTATATAAGAAAAAGCTGAATCAGTACTATGGTTACAGAAGTCGTAATAATTGCAAATATAAGGGGTGATTAGAATGCTAAAAAATATGACACTGGAAGAAAGATTACAGAGGATTGATGACTTTTTTGATTCTTTGTCTAATGATGAATTTGAAAAAATTTGTTATGATTGTGGTGCTGGTGTGATTAAGGATAGTTCCATTAGCAGTTATAATTTTCCTATTGATGATTTTCCTAAAGAAACATATGTTAATACTATGTCCAAAAAGTCATTTGGAGAAGATTGTTTAAGTGATTTTGAAGAAAAATATAGAGGTGCGGCATAAAGATGGCGAATATTGAACCAGGAATTATCCGTTTTGAAAAATATGAAGTAGAAGAGATACAATTTAAACTTAATTCTGCATATGAAGAAGAAGAGGTTAACATCGATATCAAGATGGAGGTAGAGGCAACTTCAGACGATTCTAATGAACATATGAGAATTCGTTTAATAGTACATATTTTTGATGAAGCTATTAAAAATAAATATCCGTTTGAAATGAAAGTTATAGTTGTGGGATATTTTTCTATAGGGGTAGAAAAGAATAATAATATTGATCACTATCAGGCAAATGCAGTAGCAATTTTATATCCATATATTCGCGCAATTGTATCTACATATACAGCATCAGCCAATGTGACACCTTTGATTTTACCAACAGTTAATGTAAACAAATTTTTAAAATCGAACAGATAATAGGTAATAGCTTGAAATCCACATGCAAATAGTATATAATATATTCATAAGGTCGCTTAATCGGGGCCGCAAGCAGTATCCCGATTGAGCGATTTTTTCGTTCTCCGGGATACAGAAGCAAAAGTCCTGTTCGGGTATGCTCCGAACATGCTTCGTCTCCTCCAGATTGCGAAAGGCATCTGGGGGAAATACCGGTAGTCACTAATAGGTCGGGCTCCTACCGTGAGGTAGCACTAAGTCCCTCTACACCCCACTTATTATGGAGAGTGATAATATGGGCGAATTATCAATTATTAAGGAACAGGAAGTATTAGGGAAGAACTTCAGGGTTTACGGAACACCAGAGCAGCCATTGTTTATGGCCAGGGATGTGGCAGAGTGGATTGACTTTAACAAAACAGGGCAAGGGTATTACGATGTATCAGGAATGCTCAGATCAGTGGATGAGGATGAGAAAGTTAAAATCCGCACTACGATAAATAATCCGAGTGGTTCTGAATTATGGTTTTTGACCGAAGAAGGGCTGTATGAAGTCCTGATGATGAGCCGAAAGCCGATTGCAAAGGAGTTCAAGAAAAAGGTCAAGGAAATCCTAAAAACCATCCGGCGACATGGTATGTATGCAGTTGATGATTTGTTAGAAGATCCAGACTTGGCAATCAAGGCATTTACCGCATTGAAAGAAGAACGTGAAAAGCGAAGGGCCTTGGAGGCAGAGAATGAATCAATGAAACCGAAGGCTATCTTTGCGGATGCTGTAGCTGCCAGTAAAGAATCAATTCTTATTGGTAATCTGGCAAAACTGATTTCTCAGAACGGTGTACCTATTGGCCAGAACAGATTATTTACATGGATGTATGACAATGGATACCTAATTAAGAATGGGGACCGGCGCAGGATGCCTACTCAGAAGGCTATGGAATTAGGTTTGTTTGAAGTAAAAGAAAGGGCAATTGATAACCCGGATGGCAGCGTTCGGTTAACCAGGACAACTTTGGTGACAGGAAAAGGACAACAGTATTTTATAAATAAATTTCTTGGGAAGGATAGAGCTGTGGGTTAAATCTTATTTTATTCCTACATATTAAGCGTACCTAGAGTACCAGTTAATCGTAACAGGTTAATTGGTGCTCTTTTTTTGTTTGGTGGTGATTGAATTGGAATCAATAATTACGATAAATGGAAAGCCGTTTCCTGCTCCTGCACGCGGCCTGGAGTTAATAGTGTCCACATTTGTGAGTAGTGGACGTAATGCTTATGGTGAAGTTGTAGGGCAGGTGGTTGGACGAGACAATCATAAGGCCAATAATTTAGTATGGCCTTATTTGGATGCGGCTACATGGTCATCTATGCTTAAGGAATTTGCAAATACACGATCAGATTCAAAAGGGTTCTTTGTAATCGCTACAATACCAGACATGGTAAATAATAATTGGATTACTATCAAGATGTATCCGGGAGACAGAAGCGCAAAACCATATTGGGTTGACAAAAGGACGCACTTACCAATTGCATATACCGATTGCAAGTGCAACCTCATAGACTGTGGGGTGATTGAGTAATGCAAAAGGCATCATCCGAGTATAAGCAGGCAATGTCACGGGATTTGCGTAGTCAATCCTACATGGTAGTAACCATAGGTGTCATCAATCAGGTAGCCCAGAAGGATTCCTCCGTGGCAGCAGAACATGGTGCTGAATACAGCTACCTATCCAATTTTACACGGCTCCTGGACAACTATGACGTGGAACTGGAATATGCCACCCTGGAGCAGGATCATTGGAGGGCAGATGGATCCATGGTATTTCCGCCCCGCCCCGAGGATGTGGATTACCTGTATAACAATGGTGTTATTTCAAGGGATTTGCTGGGGCCTATCTGTTTTACGTTTGGGGCGGCCTATGATATCCGTGGCCTGACTATCAATTGGGGACGGAATTACCCGGTAGATTTTAGTATTACCAATGGGACCAAAACCGTGGAATATACCGGCAATACACTGAGTTATTGGACAACCGATGAGATATTTGACGGGACGGAATACCTGCTGATCACGCCCACAAAGATGGTCAATGGGCAGGGGAGGCTGCGGATCCAGAAGATGCTTATGGGTATAGGTATCAGCTTTGAAAATAAGAAAATCATGAAATCCACCAAAACCGAATACATCAGCCCGGTGACGGAGGAGTTATCCACGGTGGACTTTTCCTTGCAGATTGAGAATTACAACCGCATGTTTGATGTGGAGAATAAAGCAAGTGCCATCCACTACCTGGAAGTGGGGCAAGAGGTCACGGTCCGTTATGGGTATGATGTGCGGGATGATAAGACGGTATGGATGGACGGCTGTGTCACCTATCTGTCGGACTGGGAAGCTGATGACACCATGATGAGTTTTAACAGCAAAGATAAGATAGATGATCTAAGTGACATATATTACCGGGGCCTTTACCGCCCGGAAGGGATCACGTTGTATGATCTGGCACTGGATGTCCTGACGGATGCGGGGCTGGATGAAAGGGCCTATGAACTGGATGAGTACCTGACAAAGGTCACGGTATACAATCCGCTCCCCTGTGTGACCCACAAGGAG